>Ga0326512_10003081_pt1 | contig 12261 bp, 15 predicted proteins | sample 1_2617_0518_D_FD_203652 | JGI IMG/M metagenome (GOLD analysis project Ga0326512, IMG submission 203652) | Bovine rumen microbial communities from UC Davis, California, United States - 1_2617_0518 | ecosystem: Host-associated > Mammals > Digestive system > Stomach > Rumen | place: USA... | reverse complement strand
ATTAAATAATAACTCCAGCTTTTAATAAGCTTTCTATTTCTATTCGTTCGCTATCTGTCGCGACTGTCTCCAGCCGGATATCTTTTACTTTTACATAACCCGAACAATTATTCAAATATACCGTTTTATTGCTTGGATATCCGTAAAGCTCATTATAGCCGTTAGCGTCGTAGCTTCTGCGCCTTGTAAGAATTAAGTATGGCTTTCTAGCTCCCATAATTCCTGCATTAGCGGAAAGGCTTCCGGAGTGTGCAAGGTGTACCATTTCATGCGTCACGGATTTAGCTATACCAGTAGCGCCAGCCAATAAACCTAAACCGCCACCGGATGCAACAGCTAAACCACCGCCAACAACTCCAACAAGTGAGGAAAGAGCGCCGGAAAACTCCGCGCTAGTAAGAGGGAGCTGTTGCGAAGCATTACCCGAAAAAGTATAGACAATAGTCCATTCGGGCATATCCGGAGAGCGTCGGCTTTTAACTTCGGCTAAACAAGTTCCGGTATAAACGTCTACATGATATGTTACTTTGATTTCTCCGCGCATAAATTCATCTATATCCAGTTCTACAATGCCGATAAAAGGTAAATACAAATGCATAGCCACAAAAGGACTATAATCTGTCGCATTATAAAATTTTTCTCTTACGTTTAAGCTTCCGCACTCTACTGTTACAAATTGACCGGAGACAATTGGAGAACTAACGCCACTATCTAATATACCAACTTTAATCGTATCACTTCCGGAGGTCGGAGCATCTACATAAACTTTCATAAATGAAATAATACCGTCTAGGGGATTTTGCCATATTCGCTTTATTTGTTCGACAATATTACTACTCCATAACCAGCCACCGAAAGAGTTAACTTGCGTCATACTCGGTTTATATACGGTGAACATGGCGTTACTTTCAACAGTGTCCGGCATATCCGGGACTACCGGCAAAAATGGATTAGTTGGTTCGGGGTTCGGGTCTACTGGATTATCGGGTGTAGGCTCGGGTTCGGGCTCGGGTATCGGCTCGGGCTCGGGGACTGGGTCGGGGTCGGGGTTAGGCGCTGGCTCGGGGTACGGGTTCGGGTTAGGGTCGGGCTGTGGTAAAGTCTCGATTAACCAGTCGAGTGCGTTAGGGTCGTTATCAGGTATTTCTTGGGGAGTTTGTGCTTGTTGCTGGTCGGGGTCGGGGTTAATAGCTGGCACTTCAATAGGATAAACATCCGGAAACCCCTCTACCGGAACGCTCCAAGGATTCCAAGTTGGGTAAGTTTGCGGAAATGGGTCAGTAGTTGGATATGTAGCACCCGGCTGTAAGTTTTCGTTAGGTTCATAATCCCATAAAGCATTAGTAATAATTAGTTGATTTGAAATACTATTATTAAATGGAGAAAATAAATATGATATATTGTTTCTATTAAAAGGTCCTGTTACAGCTCCGTTTCTATATTCGTAATATTTATTATTCCGCAACGATGAACCATTTACTTTATCAATAGCAATATAGTTATTTATTATTTGATAAATATTTACATTTTGAGGATTAATATTTATTCGTGTTACGGATGCGTAGCTTCCATCTAAAAAACCGATAATTTGATATAATGGATAGTTTGGGTCATATAAATTGCTTAAAGCCGTACTAAATAATTCATTATAATTAGTAATGCCAGTAAGTTTTACAAATTGATTTATTAACTCCGATAAATTCATACTAACATTAGTATATGGAATAGTACCAGTATTATAATTTTCGGGATTTGGTTGCACAGCTCCACCTGTATATAATCCGGCTGCTATAAAAGCATCTTTAAATATATTGATAGTTTCCTTGGATAGCCCCATTTGTTTAGTATTGCCATTAATAAAAGCACGCACTTTTCCGTTTATTGTCTGACCGGCTTCCAAAAGTTTATTAGAGACATTAGTCCAAAATTCTGGCGCTAGCGAATATAAACCAACTCCGGCAAGAATACCGAGAGCCGGAGCAATAGCTGCACCAGCAACGCCGACGTCCAAAGCTAACAAACCTACTCCGGCGGTAGTGGTAGCTCCAGCTTCGGTTGCGGTTAGTTGGCTAATTTCTGTCGCTATACCATTACCAAGTTCTACCGTTGTAGTAGTACCTTCTAAAGCGCTACCAGCTCCGGCTACGTCGGCTGGAAATTGTATAATTTCTCCGGCTGGGACTTCGCCTCCACCCTCTAATACTTTAAATATTGTAGCTAGTTGTTCTTCGACTGGCATTTTATACACCTCCTCCGTTATTGCCGTTACCTCCGGCACAAATTAAAATATAACTACCATTTAACGATAGACCGCTAGCGAACGGAATAACCTCGTTATATTTTCGGCTATCCGTTACAAAAGAGCCGTCGTTTAAATATAGATTAGCGTCCGGAGAATTTTCCGCCTTGTCAATAATACATTTATTCGCGAGTATATCCGACATAAAAGAATATAATACGTCGCACTTTGCGGATATCTCCCAAAGGTTGCAACGGATTTGTTTTATCCCTGTTATAAAATAGAAACGTTTAAATTCCTCGATATATAAATAGTTATAATCATATAGCGCAGGATTTGTTTTCTCTATCAAAATAATAGGCTCTTGCACAGACGTCTCGTTTTTTAAATATCCGTTTAAAGGAAATCTGTTAGATAAAAAATTGGTTTTATTAACTCGCTCTTTTTCCTTTGAATATGTAAACAAGCTAATTTGCATAAGCACCTCCTATCTGTGTCTATTCTGACAAACAAAATACGCTTTAGCGATTTCGTCGAAAATTTGCTTATAAAAATTAAATCTATCCCACAAGTCTAAATGTCCTCCGATTACATCGGCTGGAGTTTGGACGCCGATATTTCCGGCGCGAGTAAGCTGATAAACTTCACTGTTTTCCTGCTCGCCCTTTGTTAACGTTTCGGAGTTTGACTGCGCGCCAAAGGATGTATTAACGGAGTTAGACTGTTCTCCGGTTGTAATACTTCCGGTATTTGTTTGTGCTCCAATATTATCCAGCTTTTTATTTCCGTCTTGGTAGGTATCAGAATTATAAGCACTAATTTTTTCTTCACTGGTATCGGAACGCGCTCCGGTTGAATTGCTAGAGTTGTCCGTCCTACTTCCTATAGTAGTCGTTTCCGCGTCGGTGTGTGCTCCTAAAGAGGTCGCTTGTGTATCGCTACGCTCTCCCTCGGTAACTGTCCGAGTAGAATTTTCCGTTACGCTGTAGTTATTTACGATATCGTAAGCGCTATCCGGTAAAACGTGGAGACGGTAAAGCTCGCTATAACGTTTTTGGTTAATAGTTAAAAAAGAAGTGATAGCCTCTTTAAAATCTTCCAAAACTTCCGCCGGAGTAGAGCCGTTAAATACAACCCAGTAATAAAAATTACGAAATGTATCTAAAATATAACGGTCGTAAATATTAGCGTTGTTTTCGTACTCCTCCCACCAGCTAAAATTTGTATTAACCGGAAGCAAAGCAACGTTTGACTGTTTCGCTGTTTTATAAAGCTCTTCTACTTTAAATCGCTTTTTCATTATTATTAGCCTCCTCTCCTATGGTTAGCGTTTTCTCTTGGTAGTTAATCTCGGGAGAAACATCCACTGACCAATTAACGCCAAAGAGTTTATTAACACGCTCGGCGCTTCGCTTACGAGCTTCCAACATATCGGTAATATTAAATAATAACATAGTAGTATCAGCTTCTACCTCGTTAACGACTGTATTACTTCTCTTATCAAAAGAGGCTCTAATACCGATATCGCTATAGAAGTTTTTAAGGAGCTTCTGTCTTACTTCCATAATGTCAATAATACTTTGATTTGTATGTCTATCTGTTCCGGCAAACTCAACGCCTAAAGCTCCGAAGTCGATAACTACACCATCTTCCCCGTTATAAAGTTTCTGCTGGTAATCTTCAATATCTTCTTTTTGCTTGCTGGATGTAGCGACCGGAACGCCTCCACTATCTCGTAAGTTAATCATAGCTTTAACGAGAGAAACTTCGGTATGCGCTAACATATAGGCATAGTGCTGAACCATAGGCAAGCAAGCATTTTTTAATGATGTATTTTCGATTATCGCTGTATCATAACCAATACGACCCGAGCCAGCCCATATCGGACAATGCATATTATAAAAAGGCTTTTCGTCGAAGTATTTACCAACTCCGTAAAAGCTTCCGAACATAGCCGTAAGTTCTTCGGTTAGTCCATCGAAAAAGTTAATAATACCGCAATGCCCTTTAATTAAAATACGGCTCTCGATTTCTTTCGGTAATATGTCGCCGTTACCTTTCCAAACGAATAGCCTCATAATTCGCTCGAAAAGATTATCCGTCCAATACATATAAGCGCTTAAAAAAGTACCGCCGTCTTTTTGGAAAAATTCGAGTTCATTTTCTTTTAGCTCTATTAAATTTTCGCTTAAAAATGCCATAGCTTTTTATCCTTTCATTAAATTATTAACGGCTTTTCTTACGTTGTCGTAAATCTTCGCTCGACGATTAACAGAGCCGTTTCCGTATTTACCTTTAATCACGTCGCAAGCAACATTATAAAGTGCTTTCTTTAAATCGTTGGAAAGCTCTACGGATTTATGGGAGATAATACAATTAGCGATATACTGGATATCGTTATAAATATTATTGCTCCGGACGTTGTGACCGTTTCCATAATATCCTTTAATAACATAGCTGGCGATAATGTTAAAATCAGTATTTAAAAAGCTTTTATCGGGAGCTGTAGGAGTTTCATCTTCTCTTAATAGATAAGTCTCAACTCGCACAGATATATTTATAAGCATCCTTGTATAGCTGGAAGAAGTCGCCCAGCCGTCCTCTTTTAATTTTGTCGCATAATCGACATAATTATTAGCCTCTTTCAAATTTGCGTAGCGCTTTGATTTAATAAAATCAAAATAGCCAGCAATTCCGCTTTCTACATCCGGATAAGCTCGAAAAGTTCCCGTAACAGTAAAAAGCTCTCCGTTAATTTCTTCTTTTGTTGAGAGATTCGCTTTTTCTCCTTTCCAGCCTCGCCCAGCTTTCATTCCAAAGAAATTATTATATTTTTTAGCGAGCTGGGACTTTCCCCAAGCGCTCTCTAGAATAGCCTGTGCAAGAATACACTCTACGCAATAATAACCGTTAGCGTATTTCTCAATAATCGGCTTTAATTTATTGATAAAATTTATCTGTTCGTTTGTCATTTCTTCCACCTCTCTAGTATAAAGGGACTAGGCTATATAAACCTAGTCCCAAACAAAGGAGCTTATAACGGTTAATCGGCAATATAGAAAACTACCTGATTTTCGTTATTATCTACAGCGTAACCCTTTCGAGCCTGTTCGCCATGGATGACTACGCGCTGGCGCTTATTAACTTCCTCCCAAGTATAGCGCTCGCCAAAGTGACAAGCGACAGCCTCGATATCATGGATGTAAGCAAGAATACCGCCCTGTGTAATAGTTCCGGTGCTGGTATTATCCTCGGAGTTAATAAAGTCGTCATGCTGGATAGAAATTTTGGAAACATCAGCGAAAGCATACGCTCCAGTAGTTCCTTGTGTCTGCCAGAAGTTAACTTCTGTATATCTCGGAAGTGCTACAAGTTCATTGTGGAAAGTATCACTTTCAAGATACATTTCGGAAGCGGAAGCGACAGCCGTAAGGATTTCTACGACGTTGTATTCTCTCGGGGTAAACTTCGGCATGTGTCCGGAGTTAAATCCTACGCTCATATCTTCCATATATTTAACGGTGTTGACTACTTGCTGGGAGAAGTATCTTAAAAAGTCCTTATCCTTTAAGCAAGTCGCAACGGTTAAAGCTGTAGCTCCAGCCGGAAGTGTAGCGTTATATTCTGCTAATAAGTTTCTAGCACGTCCGGAGTTAATAACGGAAGCAATACCGGTATTCGCTGTTACACGCTCAAGCGCTTCGATTTGAACTTTCATAGAATTATCGAGGTATGTATAAATACCGGAAATGAAAGAAAGCATTTCCGCCTCGCCTGTGAAAGCTGTCATAATCTGCGCGATAGGTCTAACAATTTCGTCGCTCCAAGTTCCCTGTCCTCCGAACATTAAAACGCGGATTTCCGGAGAGTTATTAACGTCGTATGGTGACTGCTGGTTATAGGTACGCGCTCCGGTTGAGCTGTCGATAGCCGGAATTTCAAAAGCTGGGTTGTCGTCAGCGTCGGAAAGCCCGTAGTGTACTTTCTGAACATAAGCGCCCCACTCTGTATCTTCTCGCAAAATTCCACGAGACTTCGGGTTATAAACTCGCACGGAGTAGATAGTTCTTACAATTCGATTTGTAAGAGAACCGAACCATCGTTCGTACATACTAATAGAATTTTCGTTCTGTCCGTTTCCTAACGCCTTTCCCATTGATACAAAGTCGGTTGTCTCAATAGCGGAAGCTAAAGCGGTTTTTCCGATAGCGTCATGGAAAGCGTCATTTACAATAGTTCCAATTTGTGAAATAATCTGCTGTGGCATTTTAATCACCTTTACCTTTCTTTTAATTACTTCGGGAGTTAACAAGCTCTTTTAATGTGTCCACCGTTTCAATTAACGTTGTTAGCGTTACCTGCAAGTTATCGTGAAACTTCCAGTCTCTAAACAGGAAATAGACCACAACAACAATAGCAACGCCATTGTTAACGCACATATTAACGAACGGTTCAATAGTTGGAGCATCTGCTAAAAAAACAGGCATAGAACAGTTACCTCCTTTTCTTACTTTTTTCAATTAGATTATACAATCTAATTGCATACAATGCAACTACAAAAACATTGTACTTATAAAAATACAATATTTTTTAATTTTACCTATTGCAATATATTTGTAGTTTGCTATAATGGTATTATCAAAAAGGAAGCAGTACAAAGGAGGTATGAAATTATGAAATACAAAATTACTTTTTATTACAATGACGGCAGTGCTTATGAGAAACACCTTACAACATTACAGGATGCCACAGCCATCGAGTGCGGAATATTAAGAGGGCTATATGCTATAGCCCTCGACGACCCAAAAAATTTTAAAGAGCATTTTGTTGTAGGTTACAAATTGGAAGATAATAAAGGCATGTTATTAGACAGTTACATTTATAGAAAGGTTGAAAGGGTGTAATAATATGGTACGATTTGAATTAGAGAAAAATCTTGCACACTTGCAAATTTTAATTAAACAACATCATACGGAAGTCGAGGCGCTGGAGCTTGATACCTCCGGCGACACTCCGGAGGTATATATCTATTACGACCGGAATAAAAACGAGTTTTCGAGACTGTTTTTTAATTTTGCCGACGACCCTCTTAATTTATACCGTCGCATTTTAGACGATATTCTCGACCGGTCTTTTGTAGCAAACAATAATTTGGTATAATGCCAATAACGGCTTTATATAGAAACTATATTTTTTAAAAGCGAAAGCTAGAAAGGAGCATTACATGGGTATTGCAAACAAATTCAACAAAGGAAGCAAATTTACTTTTAAAGCTGATTTGTCGGAAAACGTTTCTCCTAATTTTATGGGAGCAAAGGAACTGACAGAAGAAAAGGACACTCTTGTAGTAAGAAGCTTTTACCTTAATAAAAAAGGTAAATTCGACCACTATGTCGTTATTTGTACCGGAGAACATTACGACGAGCCTGTTTTCTTGGACGCTCCCCAGCACATGAACGATACATTTTCGGATATGTATAATGACGCCGAAGCTATTGAACAGATTAACGCAGGCAAACTCGGTATTTCCGGTTATGAATATCAGAGCGACAAACGCAAAGAGCCGTGTTACGGTTTAGAATTTGCGGATTTATAGGAGGTAAACATGTCACAGTTAGATGAGAATTTTTTTAAACAGTATAACGAGCTTTATCATCCAGCGCCGGCTAGCGTTACCCCAGTAGCTGGAGCTGGAATAAGAAAGCCAAAAGGACCGGAAGCTCCGGAAGAACCGAAAGCTCCGGAAGAACCAAAAGCTCCGGAAGAACCGAAAACTCCGGAAGAACCAAAAGCTCCGGAAGAACCAAAAGCTCCGGAAGAACCGGAAGCTCCGGAAGAACCGGAAGCTCCGGAGGAATAAAATAACAGCTAGAGAGGAGCTATTTTATATAGTTCCTCTTTTTTGTTAGGAGGTAAAAAATATGTATGACTATAAAAAGCTAGGTCTTTTGTGCAAGAATTTTCGTTGCAATATACTTAAAAAGACACAAAGCGAAATAGCCGAAGAGTTACAGCTTACTATATCGAGCATTTCAATGTTTGAAAATGGAAACTCCAAAAGTACAGATATATTGCTTTACTATTTAATTAATGGTTTTCCAACAGCGCTATTAAGAAACATCATAGGAGGTTAACATACATGGAAAATATACCAAGTGGAAGCTGGACGACCCGAAAGCTTCGCGACTACATCCGGAAACATACCCGGCAAATTAACATTGACTTATATCAGATGTACGAAGAGGGAAAAACTCCCACAAAAGCCGTACTACGCGAGCGCGAGAAGTTAATACGGTTAGGAACTGGAAAAGAGACAAAAGCGGGCGGGATTGGGTTAGGCTTATCGAATAAACGAAAAAGCGAACTAATACAGCAAGCGCGAGCTATTAGAGACTTTGAAAGCATAGACTATGAAAGCCCGACGGCTAGAAGAAAATACAATGCTCAAATAGATAAAGCTTATAGAGAATATTCAAAGCGAAAAAACGCAAGCGGACAGCCGAAGCTGTCAAAGAAGAGCTACGTCGATTTCGTTGAGACGCTGGGAGCTGTGGGCGATAAAGTGCTACAAGAGTTCGGCTACGAAAGTATTAGCGAAGAATATAAAAACAGCACCGGAAAACAACGAACGAACTTTTTACAAGCTATGGTAAAAGTCCATAAGCAATTAGAGGGAACTGGAGCAAGCGGAGAGGATTTAATCGACGCTTTGCACAATGAATTACAAAACTTTTAGAGGCTATAAATGGTATTATATAACGGACAGTTTAAAAGCTGCGATTTTAATAATTATCACAAAAAGCGCCAGCACAGAAAGGGAAAAAATGTTAAAAAGTATTACGACGACATTTTTACTTTTGATATAGAAACTACGAGCGCTTGGATAAATGAAAACGGAAGCGTTATAAAATACAAAAAAGGAAAAAGCTCGGAATACTGGAATAGTCTCCAGCCTCTATCAATTTGCTATATTTGGATGTTCGGAGTTAATGACGTTGTATATTACGGTCGTACGCTGGAAAGCTTTTACGAAATGCTTGGAGATTTGCCGCAAGACGGTAAAATTATTATTTGGGTTCACAATTTAAGCTGGGAAGCGCATTTTCTATTTAACATTTTAACAGGTGTTAAGATGTTTTGTCGGACACCGCACAAACCAATGAAACTAACTAGCGAGGATTTCCCTATGGTAGAGTTTCGCTGTACCTATATGCTAACAAGATTATCGCTGGCGAACTGGGGAAAGTCTCTAGGCATTAAAAAATTAGTAGGCGATTTGGAGTATAACAAAATTAGAACGCCTATAACACCGTTAACAGAAAAAGAGCTTGGCTATTGTGAGCGCGACTGTATTGTAGTTTATGAGGGAATAAAAAACTATCTAAAGCAATACGGACGACAGGAGGAAATCCCACTCACACAAACCGGAACTGTTAGGCGTGTAGTAAAAGAAAAACTTATGGAGGACGAAGCTTATAGTAAATTTATTAAGACGCTAGTCCCGCATAATGCGAAGGAATATAAAATGCTCCAGCACGTTTTCGCCGGAGGATATACTCACGCAAATAGAAAGTTTGCTGGACAAATTTTAAAAGCCAATGCTGGCGAAATACTGGGACAACATTATGATTTTACGAGCGATTATCCGTTTCAACTTTGCGCGAGAAAATACCCCTACACCCCTTGGGCTTATATTCCCGATAAAACTATTCCGGACGAAAATACTTATAATGATATCGCTTACATAATGGAGCTAAAATTTACAGAGCTTCGTTGCGAGACTTGTAATAGTTATATACAAGTTGTGAAATGCTCGACCGATAGCCGGATAACTCGAAGCGATAACGGGCGCGTTTTGGAAGCTCGAGAGCTGACTATAACGATAACAGAACAAGATTGGTTAATAATAAAAAATATGTACTCTTTTAAAAGCGTCGAAGTTATAAAGCTCTATAAATCCTATAAGCAATACCTCCCGAAGCCCTTTATAGAATATGTGCTGGAGCTTTACGGAAATAAGACAAGCCTGAAAGACTTGAAAGACCCCCTGTCTATAGAGCTCTATAAAAAAAGTAAGGAGCACATTAACGCGCTGTTTGGAATGACTTGTACTGCGTTATTACAGAGTGACGTTGTTTTTGATGAGAAAACGCTAGAGTGGAAAATAGACGATTTAACGGAGAGCAAAGTAAATGAACACTTGGATAAACTCCGGAGATATAGCCCAAGAGAAAAACGCTACTTTTTAAGTTATAGCTGGGGCATTTATTGCACAGCTTATGCGAGAGTTTCGCTTTTTATGTGTTTGCTGGGTTCAGATTTAATCAATACAACTGTTGCAGATACAAGCGAAAATTATAAGGATGACGTCGAACTTTACGCCGATACGGACAGCTTATTTTTAATAGGCTCGCATGATTTTAGCTGGTATAATAACTGGTGCGACGAAAGATTAAAGGAAATGTGCGAAGCTCGTAAAATAGACTTTGCTAAAACTCGACCAAAGACGAAAAAAGGAAAAGAAAAGCCTCTCGGCTATTTTCTTCGCGAGGATGATATTATCGAGTTCCGGACTTTAGGAGCAAAACGCTATTGCGAGAGACGAACCGACGAAAAGCTCTATATAACGATATCCGGAATTAACAAAGAGGCTGTATATATGTTAAAAAACGATATTGCTAATTTTAAAAATGATTTTGTTTTTGATAAGGATTTCCCGACTGTAACGAAAAAACTACCTATTTATATTTCTAATATGCCTCCAGTAACCTATCCGGACGGCTACAAGGCAAATTATAAAAGTGGCGTTGCTTTACGTCCTAACGGTTACAAAATGCACATAGACGATAATTATAGCAAACTAATAAAATACGCTGAAATCGAAAGCGGAGACTTGCCGGAAACTTTCGTTAATTCAATGCGTGGAAAGTGGGTATAATATGACAAAAAAGAAAAAATACGATATAACAAAGCTGGTACAAACTGGAGCTAATTACTTAATACCTTTAGGAAAGCGCTCCAACGGTAAAACATACCAAGTAAGAAAAAAAGTTTTAGAGGATGCCTACACGGGCAAAGGAAATTTCGTTTATTTGCGAAGATATCGCGACGACATTAAGCAAAGCTACGTCCAAAGTTGGTTTGAGGATGAAAACTTTAATATTGAGGATGTAACCGAGGGAAACTATAACACGGTTATTTGCTGGCAAGGTTTTATTTTCTTCGGAAAGTACGACGAGGAAACAGGCAAAACAGAAAAAGGCGCTCGTATCGGGCGATATTGTGCGCTTAATGAGGACTACCGCTACAAATCGCAAAGCTTCCCTCATACAATAAATATCGTCTATGAGGAGTTTGTAACAGACGGAATATATTTAAACAACGAGCCGAACCGTTTACAGCAATTCGTTTCTACTGTTTTCCGTGATGATAAAGGAATGGTATTTTTAATAGGCAACACTCTTTCCCGAGTATGTCCTTATTTTTACGAGTGGGGACTTTCTAACACTCTACGCCAGCCACAAGGAACGATAGAAATATATAACAAGCACATGCAAGACAGCCACGGAAACGACGTAATTGTAAAAATAGCCGTCGAGAATTGTAATAACGACGGCGTTAATAGTGGGATGTTCTTCGGACAAACAGCAAAACAAATTGTCTCCGGAGAATGGGACGTCGAGCCTTTCCCTCGATTACCGAAAGCGCTGGAGGAATACAACAATATATACAAATTAAGCGTTTGCTATCAAGATTTTGTTTTTGGGTTACACTTGTTATGTGACGAAAGCGGAGCTATATATTTATATGTTGAAAATATAGAAAAACCTTTCGAGGATTTCCGCATAGTACAAGAAGAATTTAGCGACAATATAAAAATAACTAGCTCCTTGGAGAAAAGAAGCAAAGCCGAAATGCTTATGCGAGAATGTTATAAAATGAATAAGACTTGCTATAGCGACGATTTAACCGGTACGGACTTTAAAAACGTACTAGCTCAATTCCCTATATTTTAGTTAATA
>Ga0326512_10003080_pt1 | contig 12263 bp, 8 predicted proteins | sample 1_2617_0518_D_FD_203652 | JGI IMG/M metagenome (GOLD analysis project Ga0326512, IMG submission 203652) | Bovine rumen microbial communities from UC Davis, California, United States - 1_2617_0518 | ecosystem: Host-associated > Mammals > Digestive system > Stomach > Rumen | place: USA: California... | reverse complement strand
GAGGATATCACCATTTAAATTCCAGTCATCATAGTCAGCAGCTCTACCATCATGTGGTAGACCATCCTTTAATGGCCAACCGATACGATATAAGAAGACGGCATGGTATTCTTCAGTAATCTTATTTTCTCTTTCCTTACGAGAGAGATTTGGATATCTTTCTTCTAATTCTTCAGTAGAGATAAAAGTGATTTGATCAGGAAGTTTCTCATTCAAGCAAGTATACTTCGCATTAACTTCTCTTTCTTCATCCAAAACCGCTTTATAGATCAACTTAACGGTATCAAACAAGAAATCTAGGTTACGATCCTCTTTAAGGATGACCTTTTCCCAGTCCCACTGGTCCACATAAATAGAATGAAGATTGTCTAAATCTTCATCTCTACGGATGGCGTTCATATCAGTATAGATACCTTGGCCAACCCCAAAGCCATAATTATGAAGCGCGTTTCTCTTCCATTTCGCCAAAGACTGAACAACCTGAATGTTGCCATTTAAATCCTTAGCGGAGAACTCAACCTTTCTCTCCACACCATTCAAATCATCGTTTAAACCAGTGTTCTGGAAGACAAAAAGAGGAGCCGAAACACGAGTCAGGTTCAAAGCGGAAGCCAATTTCTTCTGGAATCCATCCTTGATGAACTTGATCGCTTTTTCCGTCTCTAATAGTGAGAGTTTGTTATGGTAACTTGTAATGTTGAAAATCATACGTAAATCCTTCTTGGAAACTCAAATATTATATAGAGTATAAAAAGAAAAACCAAACAAAAAGCCAGATTCATGAGAACCTGGCATCAATGTAGATAAAGTTTAAGCGTCGAGAACCTCAACAGCAAGTTCAGTCACGCAAGCATAAATGTGGAATGAAGTGTTGCTTTCCTGATCAAGGACATAATAATCATCCACATCAGCAGTGAGATAACCAGCGCGATAGCCCTCACCATTCACTGTGATTGTAACAGACACTTCCTTTTCATGATTATCATTGTAGGTGAATAACGAAGTACCAACAGTGGCATGTTTTTCATCAAGCATACTCTGAGAAAGATGATAAGTATCAGCAAAAGCAATCAACTCATCTTTATTCATTGAACAATCTTCGGTGAAAAAGAATGGTAAACCTTCATAGCTTGTTTCATAAGCAACGCTAACCTCACCGACAGCGTCACAGTTAATGGTTGGTGTGATCTGTTCTACCTTCTGATGAGAGATAGTTTCTTTTTTCTCAATAACATATTTGCTAAGAGAAGCTGGAGACTTTGCTCCACAACTGCATAAGGTCAGAAGAGCGCTAGCAGCAACAAATAGTTTCTTGTTCATTTTCATGTCGTTCATTTCATACTTTTCTTAATAACGAAACAGTATGTCCTTTCTTTATCGGAATCGCCCAAACATATCACTACCATAAGTCAATCATCAACTTAGTTTAAGTCATTAACAAATATGAATTTATATTACAGTACTAAATTTCCTTCAATCTCAACAAATGAATATGTTGATGTTTTTGAATTGTGTATAGTTGACTAACAGAAACTCCGATGAAATACTAGCATCAAAACCTGAGATTTTACTACCGACAGAGGCTGTCACATCCTAAGAAATCTCTTCTGTTGTAGTAATGGTTTCTGAGTTAGATAAAGTAACAGAAGTTTCCAACTCAACATCAGAAAATATCGTTCCACTCTATGAGTAAAAAATTTCCTTAGTAATAGAATAAACTTTTATTCTTGAAAAGTAAATGTTTTATAACTCGAAAATTCTACGACAGAAACCTGTTTGTGTCTTTTAAATATACTGTGGATAAAATGAATAAAAATCAAAAAAGCACCAGACTACGAAGAATCTGATGCTGATAATTAATGTTTCCTGATTCTACCTTGTAAAGAATGAACGCGGATAGAACCACCCTGACTCTTCACCAAGCCTTTAGCATGATTGATAGCTTCTAACTGGGTATCAAATAACTTGATGGCTTTTTCACCATTGGCAAGCTTGACTTGCCATTTTCCAGACGGGAAATGCTTTGAGATATGATAGGTTCTTGCACCATCTTTATATTTATTGTTAGGACGGGTAGCTGGAATGGTTGTCGTTGTCTTCTTGACTGGTTTAATCTGCGTCGTTGTCGATTTTACCTGACTAGGTTCCGGATCAGATTTCACCTTCTTGGTGATGACATGAATGGTACCAGTATTGGTGGTATAAGTCTCAGTGACTTCTTCATAACCATCATCTCTTTTGACAACTTCCTTCTTGTTGATTGGCTCCATATTGGTACCATCACCAACATGGCCGATCACCTTATCTTCCATGATGATGGCATCTGTGACTGTCTTTTGTTTTTGTTGTTCTTCATCGACTGCTTCTTCTAGTTCAATTTCTTCACCCTCATCATCGTCATAGCCTTTAAAGAAGTGACGAGAAATCAAATTGAGTAACCATAATAGGAAAGCAATCACATAAGTAACTGCGATCATAATGACGACAACCAGAAGAATTCTTACAACATCACTACCATCACCAAACATGCTGTACCAATCGTAATAGATAACACCATCGGTTCCCTGGACAGGCGCAAACTTCAATTCGACATTGAGCATATAGAAGATGGCGTAGGCAACCAGTGGAATAACACCCAAAGGAGTCCATCTGAACTTCAAGGTAGGTTCGACCATACAAAGGCAGAAGTTGATAGCAGCAAGAAGTGGAACAAGCACGTGGACTAAGAAGTAAACACCCGCAATCAAAGTGACCGGATCATCACCATTACTAGCAGCAACTGGCATCAGATAGACGAGAGTTACCAAGAAGGTCACCATCACAGAGACAACGGCTGTGTAATGTAGTATCAACAGCCATAACGGCAGTTTGTTTTCTTTCTTGAATTCATAGTAGAACTGATAAGGAATCATCATCAAGGCCGTGATACCAAGGAAGGTATTAGAGAGAATGGTGAAAAACAAAAAAGAAGCTGCACCAGTATCTCCAAAGGCGTTCTCCGTGAAAAATCCGAAGACATTAAAAACCACGCCTACCACTACCAGTACAACGTTGAGTGCGTTAAGACCGAGCGAAACAAGATTCAGGACTCTTGATTTGTTCATGGATGAAAATTCCTCACGCAAATATCATACCAAAAAGAACGTAGTCTTTTTACACTCGAAAAATCTTTTTTTCAAAATGTTTTTTTAGGCCGAGTAAACAATATTTTAGGACGACTGTTCACAATCAAAAAGAAACGAGCATGTAAAGGGGTTACAATCATTTTTGTTTTCTAAATTACCACTGTTTTTGTTTTCATTTATGATTGTTTTTGATTATTTATCAAGGTTAAAAATAGGATTTATCAATCTCACGTTCAATTCATCACTTAGATGATGAAATGTGATATTGTATGTGTATTCCAAACCGAAAAATTATGAAAGTTATCGCAATTGATCTTGGAGCAACCAGCGGACGCGTCATGACCGTAACTCATGAAAACAATACGTTTTCTTACGTAGAAAACGCTCGTTTTCTCAATAAAGTCTATGACGATAACGGAACATTGAGATGGGATTTTGAATACCTGATGGAAAATATCCTTTTGGGTATTGAAAAAGCATTGAAAGAAAACCCGGATATCGCCTCTATCGGCATCGACACCTGGGGTGTCGATTATGGCTTTATCAAAGATGGTCAATTGATCGCTGATCCTATCTGCTATCGCGATACAAGAACCTTCCGTGTACAATCTGATTTACTCAAAAGAATTCCTTTTGAAGATATCTACAAAAGAGTCGGTATCCAGAATCTACACTTCAACACCATCTATCAGTTAGCAGCCGAAAATATCGACTTTGCTACTATCGATACCTTCTTGATGATTCCTGATTTGATCGCCTATCGCTTAACTGGCAAAGCCAGATTAGAAGAGACCAACGCTTCCACCACTTCTCTCTATTCCCAAAAAGAAGGAAAGATGGACTCCGTCTTATTAAAAATGATCAATGTACCAGAACGAATCTTCCCTGAGATGATTCATCCTGGCGAAGAATATGGAAAACTGAAAAAAGAATACCTTCCCGAAGGTATCCATAAAGACATTCCTGTCATCGCTGTCTGTACACACGATACTGGAAGTGCAGTCCTGGGAGCTAATGGCAAAGGTAAATTTGCCTATATCTCCTCTGGCACCTGGTCTTTAATCGGTACCGAATTAAACAAGCCCATCATCAACCAAGAGAGCTTAACAGCAAACTTCACCAACGAAATCGGATATCATTCCACCATTCGTTTCTTAAAGAACACAATGGGTATGTTCTTATGTAACCAGATCAGAGACGATTATGAAAAAAATGGTGTTCACTTCAGTGTGAAAGATATTGCCACTTTGGTCAACGAAGCCGAAGACATCGACACGTTCTTAGCTGTCGATGACCCCATCTTTGAGACACCTGGCGATATGCTTTCCAAAGTCGCCGCCTATTGTGAAAGAACCAACCAAGCCTTCCCCTCCACTCCTGGTCAGATGCTCAAAGTCATCTATAAATCCATGGCCTTGACCTATAAGAAGATCATCGCCAAATTAGAAGTCCTCGCCGATGAAAGAATCCATTCCATTCTCGTCGTTGGTGGAGGCAACCAAGCCACGATATTAAATCAATACACAGCTAGCGCCTGTGGTATTGATGTCATTACCGGTCCTAGTGAAGCCACCATCTTAGGTAACAGTCTAGCGCAACTGCTTGCTTTAGGTGATGTCGCTTCTGTCGAGGAAGGAAGAGAAGATCTCACTCGTTCTATCGAATCGAAGATCTATCGTCCACAAGAACTCGACTACTGGGGCAGACAATACCAGACTTATCTACTTCGCTGTATGTCATAGCAGAGACGTAAAAGGGAATTTATATGTAATGTTGTCTACTCAATGAAAGGTAAAGAATTATGAAAGACATTTTAACTGCTCCATTCTTAATCGAATTCGAAAAAACGGCTTCTAATATGTACCGTTTGGGATGGGATGAGAGAAATGGTGGTAACATCTCTTATATGCTTGATGAAAAAGAGGTTGCCGAATACTTAGATCTCAATCATGTCATCCGTGACATCCCCTTTGCTGGTATCCAGTCTTCATCCTTAGATGCTAGACCAGTCGCCGGCAAGATCTTCTTAGTCACCGGTACTGGAAAGTACTTCAAGAACGTCGAATCTGATCCAGAAACCAATGCTGGTATCATCCGTATTGCCAAAGACGGTAGCCATGCAGAACTCTTATGGGGTTACAAGGATGGTGGTAGATTCACTTCTGAATTACCAGCTCACTTGATGTCCCATATGGCAAGACTTGCTGTCGATCCTGAAAACAGAGTCGTTATGCACTGCCATCCAACCAACACGCTTGCCATGACCTATGTCCATCCATTAGATGAGAAGTCCTTCTCTCACACCTTATGGACCATGTCCACTGAATGTGTAGTCGTCTTCCCAGAAGGTGTCGGTGTCTTGCCTTGGATGTTATGTGGTACCGATGAAATCGGTGTTGCCACTGCTGAAAAGATGCATGACTTCCGTATCGTCTTATGGACCAACCATGGTATCTATGGTGCCGGTAAGACCTTGGATGAAACCTTCGGTTTGATTGAAACAGTCGAAAAGGCTGCTACCATCTATAACATCATCGGTACAAGACCAATCTTAAACAACATCTCCGATGAGAATATGGCTGAACTCATCCATATCTTCCATATCGAAGATACTGTCCGCTGGGATTTCTTAGATCTTCCAGAAGATAAAAAGCATTAAAGACAAAAGAGTTCTTCTTTCACAACAGTGAGGGAAGAACTCTTTTTCTATTTTTTGATACGACTGGTATATGGAGCAAAATTGTAGTTGAAGATATAACTGCCATATGCTTCTTCTGGTACATAGATATCCGCACTACATCCATCTAGGAGATAGGCACCGATATTGATGCTTGCCGGATTTTTATTTTCGAGATAGATTTTTTCTAAAGAAGAACATCCATCAAAGGAATAATCATAAAGATAACGAATGTTATCCTGAATCTTGATGGTCTTGATATTGCTATGGAAAGCAAAGACATCGGCATTGAAGGCAATAACCTTCTTTCCTTGATAACGATAAGGAACGATCATGTTCTCTTTTTCATTGGTAATTGAGGTGATGATATATCGATCATCCTGTAATTGATAGGAAAAACAATCTACATCTGAGTTATCACCATCTTTATCTTCTTCATTTTCTATGATTTCAGGTTTTTCAGGATCAACAATATTGGTAGCGGAAACATCATCAATCGCTAACTTGATATCTTTGATCAGCTGCTTGGTGTTAGTGATAGCACCAGCATCATTGAGATGGAAATTGGTGTCATAGAACCACTCAGAATCCATGATAGAGTTATGAGGGTTTCCTAATATTTCAAAGTTCAGCTTTTCATTTAAGAAATCATAATAACTATCTAATTTATTTTCATCTTCGACTGCTAGCCTGTTCATCGGTGCAAAACGATAATACATGCTAGCTCCTTTGCTTCTGACATAAGAAGCAAAGTCATTCACATAAGAGATAAAGTCATCTTTTAACATATTGGTATCAAAAGATATGGCCATAGTTGGGTCAACTTGATTACTCATGACGTTATAGGTAGCTAAACCATCTTTGATATCTCCATATTTATCAAAACTGGATTTCTGATAGATTGTGTCATCTAACTTGATTTTCTCTTGGAACGTGAATTTGAATTTCGAACGAGAAAAGTCATATAAATCACCATACATTCTCTGTCTGATATCATGACTTAAAAGCCAGAAAGAGGAAAAATCACCATCCAGAGCCTGCCATAAAGAAGAGCCGTTATAATACATAGATAACGTCTGAATATTCTGTTCTGGCATAAAGACAACAATGTCATCTTTATTGATTTTGGCTTTGGCAAAATCAAGCATGACATTGCTGCCTAAAGAAGCATACATACCAAAATCAATGACCTTATAGTTAGAAATATTCTCTTCAATCAAAGAAGACTGAACACCAAACGGAATAGAAGAACCGCCAACTAAGATGATGCGTTTACCTTCCCTCTCTTTGAGAAGTTTAATCTTCTCCTTCATCTCACCTAAGAAGGTCTCATCATAAACACTTGGCAACACAAAAGCATTAATACCAATGGTAAGTGGGAAGGAAAGTGTAGAGAGAACTAGAATTGCGCTAAGTGAGATGATCAAACCTTTCTTTTTCATATGTTAGAACTGGAAGTAAATAAATCCACTTTCTCCATTACTCGCCAACTGACTCATCCAACAGAATCCAATCATCAAAATCAAAGAAACATATAAGGTAAGAGTAGAGAAAATCTGTTTGGTATTGTAATTACCTTCTTCATCTGGTTTGAAATTCAGTCTTGGAAGATAAGGGATAAAGACAAAGATTGCTAGAGTCAAAACAACTCTGAGAACCGTTGTCGCACTGGTAAAATACTCCAATCCATTACCAGAGATGAAAGAAGTGAAGATACGAGCGTAAACCAAACCTGCAGATTGAATATCACTAGCACGGAAGAATATCCATGTACAGCAAATAATAATGAATGTGAAAGGAACAGAAATAAAGTTAACAACTTTCTTTCTTATTTCCGTCTTGTTTTTAAATCTTTCGAGCGGTTTTTCAAGGAGAATCTCTAAACAGATCAATCCACCATTTAATAAACCCCAGATGACATAATTCCAACTAGCACCATGCCAGAAGCCGGAAACCAAGAACACAACCATGATATTGAATAAATGACGAGAACGAGAGCAACGAGAACCACCCATTGGAATATAGATATAATCCGTCAACCAGGAATTCAAAGTGATATGCCATCTGCGATAGAATTCTCTGACGCTCTTAGAAAGATATGGATGATCAAAGTTCTTGGTTAAATGAATACCAAGAAGATGAGCAGCACCGATCGCAATATCGCTATAACCAGCAAAATCGCCATAGATCTGAATGGCAAAGAACATCGTGGCTATCAATAATGATGCACCACTAGCATCGGCGATATTGCCATAGATAGAAGCGACAAAAACACCTAAAAAATCAGCAATTACAATCTTTTTTACAAAGCCGCTGATCAAATACTGGAAGCCATAACTGAAGCATTCAGAATCAATCTTTTTGATGGCTTTTAATTGAGGAATTAGATTATTTGGTCTTTCAATAGGGCCAGCTACTAACTGAGGAAAGAAGGAGACGAACAAAGCGTAATACCCGATATGTCTTTCCGCTTCGAATTTACCTCGATAGACATCAATGACATAAGAGAGCGTCTGGAACGTATAAAACGAGATACCGACAGGAAGAATCAAATTCAATACAGAATAAGATGCATTACCACCAAAGAGATTGACTAGAGAAACAACGGAAGTAACAGCAAAATCTAAGTATTTAAAGACAAATAAGGCGCCTAGAATCAACACGAGAGATAACACTAATAAGAAGACTTTTAATCCCTTCTTTTGACTATTTTGAATGCCCAGAGCGGCAAAGAAAGAAACCAGTGTTGTACCTAGAATCAAGAAGATCAAAAAGACGTTATGATACGCGTAGAAGAAATAACTTGCTAGCAACAAGAAAGCCCATCTTGCTTTATGCGGAAGAATCCAGTAAATCAAGATAACCAAAGGAAGATAGATCAGGAAAATAACACTATTAAAGTTCACGTTTCCCTCCTCTGATTACAAGATAGATCAATAAGAAAAGAGCGATGCTGCCAAAACCTAAAATGGAGTACACCAAATCATATTGCATGAAATAGCAATAAAGTCCTCCTGCCAGCATAGCTGCGATAGCGCAGATGGAACTTACTAAACTTAATCTCTTCCAGACGAATGAAATCAGTGCAAGTAAGAAAGCCACTACGTAGATAATGATAGCCACAATCATAACCAAAACTATTGTATCATACAACGAAAAGAGAGTATTTATCTTTTGTTAAGGAAAGTAACAACTCTTTTATAATCCATTTGAGTTTTTATTATTAAAAGCCTCCTTAATCACTTAAGAAGGCTTAATTTTAATTAAAGAGCGCAAGCGATGTCATGACAGCCATAGGTGAGAACTTGTTCTTCACCATTTGGTAAAGTCACCTGACAGGTTGTCGACATTGGAACATCGACATGAAGTTTAAACTGACCTTCTTCCTTCTTCCAGGAGAGATTGATTCTTCCATAAGGAGTAAGTGTAGAAGTCTCAACACTTGTGATATCACCACCAAGAACTGGCTTGATTGCAAACTTCTTATAACCAGGTTCTACAATTCTTAAACCAGCAATTCTGGTATATAAGAATTCACCGACAGAACCAGAGGCATAATGGTCAAAGGAAACCATGTTACCAGTACCATCCTTAGACGGTCTACAAGTGCCATCAGCAAGCATACCATCAAACTTCTCCCAGATGGTGGTACCACCAACAGAGACGTTATATAACCAGGATGGAGCCTTGGTATTTAAGAGCATCTTATAAGCGACATCCTCATAACCGTTATCGGCTAAGACAAACAAGATATAAGGCGTACCTGGGAAACCAGTACCGATACAATAATCATTCTTCTCAATCAAAGCAACCAGGTTCTTTAAGGCATTTTCTTTATCCTGACCTTCAAACATATCAAAGGCTAAAGGTAAAACATAACCAGTCTGGAACTCCTCTTTCTTGAGTTTACCATCGCTGGTGAAGACAGAAACATAAGCGTCTTTGACCTTTTCAGAGAGTTTCTCATAATACGCCTGATCTTCTTTCTCACCTAAGATTGAAGCGATATGAGCAAGCAATTGAGAACATCTTCTTAACGAAGCTGTAGCCGTATATTTCGAACGCTTCTGCCAAGCGGACATCTGATCGACATCCGGAGAGACCCAATCGCCAAAGTGGAATAAGGCTGGCGTATGCCAGATATAACGATACTTACCAACACCCCAGATATTCGCCCAGAACTTCTCAGCTTTGACATACTTCTTCATATTGGGGTAGAAAGACTTCAGGATATCAAGATCACCATAGGCTTCGTATAACGCATAAGGAACCGTCAAGATGGCATCACCCCAGAAGTCGATGGCCATCTTTGGCATGGTGGCTGGGAAACCATAACCGTGAATCGGGACTGTATTTGGTAACGAACCAGATTTTAACTGTTCTGATTTGACATCGACAAGCCACTTTCTCAAAAAGCGGTCCATCTGGAAGTTATAAGAGGCGGTTGGAGCAAAAATAGAAATATCACCTGTCCAACCCATTCTTTCATCACGCTGTGGACAATCCGTCGGAATATCCTCAAAGTTATTTCTGCTGGACCAACGGATATTGCTATCCAACTGATTGAGCATCTCATTAGAGCACTTAAAAGCACCAGTTTCTTCAATATCACTGGTCAAATGATAAGCGACGACATCCACATGTTCTGGAGCAATACCCTCAATGGTGATATATCTAAAGCCCATATAGGTGAATTCTGGTGTGTAATCCTGTTCACCATCCTTACAGATATATTCCAAGGTACACTTGGCAGTTCTTAACAAGTCGAGATTCAATTCACCATCTTTGAGTAAGACTTCCGCATGGTGAACGATAATCTTCTGACCAGCTTTGGCCTTCTTGATATGAAGGTGAACAACACCAGCGAGATTCTGCTTGAAATCATATCTCCATTTGCCGTTGATCTCTTTGACTTCATAATGGGGCATTTCACGGTTGACGACGATATCTGAAGAGTAGTCAGCCATGATCTTTGGCTGAAGCTTCATAGTTTCTAAACTGGCTTTATGATAGCTGATCTTGTCATAGTCAACTCTAGCATCAAAGCATTCACCATCATAAAGATCACCAGCGACATAAGGACCTTCTAAAGAGACATCAAAAGAAGTATCCGATGGAATGACTTCTTCAGAACCATCCGTATATTTGACTCTCAGTTCTAATAACAAAGCCTGACGAGCGGCATAAACTCTGTTGACTCTGGTGAAGACGAAAGCACCAACCGCCCAGCCGCCACCGACGTTGACGACCAAGTCATTCTGACCATTCTTCAGCTGCTCCTTAACGTCATAGACCTGATACATCAAGTTATTGGCATAAGAGGTAAAACCAGGTTTTAAGAAGGCGTTACCAACCTTAGCACCATTCAAATCGATGCGGTAGACACCAATGGCGGTCGCATAGATCTTGGCTTCTTTGATTTCTTTTTCCATCATGACTTTCTTGCGGAAGGTCATGATGCGAGGCGAGATTCCTTTATCAGTAAACTCATAAGAACCATCGGTAATCCATTTACCTTCCCAGGAAGAAGATAATTTACCCGTTTCAAAATAGATGGTCTTACTAGTTTCATTTCCTTTGTTATCAACAGCCGCTAAAGTAGCCTCATAACGCGTATAGGCATCAAACTTTGGACCGTCATAAATCAAGGAAACTTCATCTTTCAATTCTTTTTTATAACCATTAGAAAGGGTGAAAATAGCGTGATCGATGATACTCTGATCTTCACTTTCATAATAGAAAGCAAACATCGGATGGGGATTATCCGTAACGCAATTTTCTTTTAATCCTTCGACAGTGAATCTAGCGATAGAAATCATAAACATAACTCCTTTGTATCATTATAAACCTTTGAGAAAAAAAGTCTTCGCCGAGGGTTTATTCTCGGCGAAGACATAAGGGGTAAGTTACAAATTATTCAGCAACTTCCTTTTTGGTAAGACCAAAGAAAGGAACAACAGCGGCAAAGAGCCAAGTGACCAAGTAGAAGACGAAGGAAACAATGGCTAAGTTAGCAGAGGCGAAGTCATCCGCAGTGAATTCAGCAGCGACGTTAGCATCGGAACCAAAGAGATAACCTAAACCCTGAGCTCTGGCAGCGATGATATTCATACCATTGGCCATGAGGAAGACAATACCACCGACCAATAAGGCAGATTCAAGGATGCCACAGACCTTGCCGACCATGCCATCTTTTGGAGCAAAGAGGGCAATGGCAACAGCAGCGACTTCGCAAAGAATAGCGAAGATACTGAATAAGACGACGAAGCCGACATCCTGACCCTGGAAGTAACCAGCACCAGCAACGTTAGCACCGTATAAAATCCAACTGACAATGGTGAGAACAACGACTGCGCAAGCGATATATGCGCCGATACCTAATTTTTTAAGCATTGCGATTATTCTCCTTTCAAACCATTAAGTGCAATCATAACAACACCAGCAGCGGAGAGAACACCAAA
>Ga0326512_10003079_pt1 | contig 12266 bp, 16 predicted proteins | sample 1_2617_0518_D_FD_203652 | JGI IMG/M metagenome (GOLD analysis project Ga0326512, IMG submission 203652) | Bovine rumen microbial communities from UC Davis, California, United States - 1_2617_0518 | ecosystem: Host-associated > Mammals > Digestive system > Stomach > Rumen | place: USA... | reverse complement strand
TCCACCCATTCTTTTCAACACTCCATTCAACAACAGACCCTTCTATTGTGGTAATAGATGTTCTTTGTTCGCCATTGATTGTGACAATAGCATCCGCAGGAGTGGATACAATAGAGAAAGTATGCATAATTCCTTCCAAAGAAACATTTTGGGAGTAAACTGCATCGGTTATTTCATAAGTTCCTGATTGAGATACATAATGTTCTCTCTCAACACTCCATTCAATTGTTGTTCCTTCAATAGCAGTAATAGATGTTCTTTGTTCACCATTGATTGTGACAATAGCATCCGATGGTGTTGGAGTAATAGAGAAAGTACCAAGGACCTCTGCGAGTGTTATATTTTTAGTATGATTTCCAAGCAACTCATGTTCTCCAGATTGAGATACATAATGTTCTCTCTCAACACTCCATTCAATAACAGATTCACTTTCAGCAGAAATGCTTGTTCTTTGCTGACCATTGATTGTGACAATAGCGTCGATGGGATTTGGAGCAATTGTGAAAGTGTATATGGACCTATTCAATGTTATGCGTTCAACGAGATTCCTCGTTAATTCTGCTACTTCCCCAGATTGTGATACATAATGTTCTTTTTCGACACTCCATTCAATACGAGTCCCCCAAGGAACTGTGATATTAGTTCTTTCTTCACCATTAATGACAATAGTTACACCAGGGGTTAAACAATCGATAGCGAATGTACACATAGTTCGTTGAAGTGTGACTATTTCTGTGTGATCTTGAGTCAATTTATGATTTCCGGACTGTGTATCATACCCTTGTTTACTTACAGTCCAATTAACATCAAGTGGAGCACTTCCAATTGGTCTAAACACACAAGATGATTTCTCTTGTCCATTAATGACTACTTTAGAATCAGATGGTGTTGGGATAATAGTAAAATCATATTCACGATATTCATCAAGAGAGCTTGCTGGTTTGACATTATATATTGATCTGTATACGCTACTAGATCGGAGGTTTCTTAAATGTTTTGGAAGATCCATACTAAATGTTGATTTGTTTATATAAAATAATAAAAGAAAAAGACCACGTATGTGGTCTTTTTCTCAAAATCTTTTAAGCAAAAATTGTCTTTCTCAATTACTCTGCATCAGCAAGCTTTGCGGCAAGTTCGGAAAGGATTGCGAGCTTGGCAGGATCGTTCTTGAACTTCTCAGTCAAAGCAGCGATTCTCTCTTTGTATCCATTCTTTTCGTTTAACTTTGCTTCTTCCTCAAGTCTCTTCTTTTCTTCCTCATCAACATTTGCCATGTGAGCCTGAACAGCTTCGGTATAAACCTCACCAAGTTCTACATTGGTCTTTGATTTGATGAATGAAAGTGTTGAAACTGCGTTCTCGTTAACAGTCCATTTCATATTGTGATTTGACTGAAGGAGAGTTGCATAAAGATCAGTGCCGCTCTCGATAACAATGAACTTATCGCGGTTGGTTGTGTAGATAGCTACATTGTCAAGATTAGTAATATTCTTGTAGTTCTCAAATGCAAGTGCGAGTGCTTCAAGAACTGCGGCAATACCACGATTGACTGAACCAGCAACTACAAGGTTATTGTGTTCACGGAGCTCTGCAGCAGTCTCAAAGAGATTCTCGATACCGTTAGTACCAACTCTCTTACAAACTACTTTTTCATCAGCTTCACTGATTGTGTACTCACCGTTACCGATCTTTGCAGTAAGTGTACCCTGATCAAAGGATACCATGTTGCTCTCAAGAAGTGAAGAAACAGTCTTGAAGGTGTTTGAAACTTCGTTCCAAGATGCTTCCTGGATCTTCTTACTTTCGTCAATCTTATATACTGTACCAGCAACCTCGAAGAGGAATCCGTCACCAGCGTTCTCAATAAGAGAAATAGGATGAACTGCTACATAATCAGCTGTTGACTCAACGATTGGAGTATCAGCATAAACCTGCTTTGCAATATTTCTGAATGCTTCACAGAACATAACGTTCTTTAATGCACCAGCCTTGATGTACTTAACAACAGTCTCTTCATCAGCTTCAAGAAGGCTCTCTACCTGCTTTGCAGCATTACGGTTAAGGTAGTTATAAGAAGCACCGTTACTGTTAATGCTCTCACATGCAGTTGCAAGTGCCCAAGATGTCTTGTTTGAAGAGATGTAATCAGAAACCTGCTCGAGAACAGCGTTAACTCCGTTATCAAAACGAAGAGCAGCTGCTTCCTTTACAAAGTTGTTTACAAGTCCGCAAGTAGCGTTATTAGCCATCAAGAATGACTTGTATTTGTTTAACATATCGTTACCACTCTGAGTCTGACCGGCTGACTCGTTTAAAATAGAAGCAAATTCTAATCCGGCTAATATCTTAACGTTCATATTTATTTGGTATGTTTATTTACTATATAATAATTGTTTTAATCGTTTTTTACTATTTTTTCTATTGCTTCTTCTAATTCTTTGCTCCAACCCTCAACACTATTACATATAAATTTAATGTTTGGGTCATTTACAGCATCTTGAAATTTTCTATCAAAATCCATCTTACTCCATATTCCGAGTCTTATACAGTTAACTTGTAAGGGTTCTGGGTGAGAGAAATAATTGAAGTATATGTCTTCTAATACATAACTTTCTTCTCTCATATTAAATTTATCCCATATTGTCTTTAATTTGTTAAATTCAAAATAACAAGGATAATGTATTGTATAGTTAATATGAGGGAGACCTTCTCGGTCAAGAAGCTGGCGAGTCTTCCACTTATCATGATTCCAGTATGAAGTGGGTTGGTCTTCTCGCCCCGTGAAACTGGGGTTGAGATAATATATTGTAGTTATATCTTTAAGAGCGAATGGTTTGATGGCATAGTTATCATCAACCATCCAAATAAATCCATTGTATGTCTGTGAATAATTTTTTGATATTATATTAAATTTATTCTGCATATCAAGGTGTGGATTATATTGCCCTCCTTTTTTCTCTTTTGTTTTACAGAATATAAATTTAACCCAAGGAAATTCATTCTTTAATGATTCATCAAATTCTCCTATAACAACAAAATGATAATCAAACCGACAATATTTTCTCCATCCGTTCAGCGCCAATCTTATTTCATTACCTTGAGATTTATTTTGAATATATGGGAGAATTACAAGAGTTTCTCGATTTAATGAATTTATAAGTTGACCCTTCATATGATTCATATCCGGATTAACTTTAAAAAAGAAATTAAAATCCCTTATCTGTCCGTATAAAAAACCTCTAGTTTTTCTTTTCCATACATATTCTTCCCAAGATTTTGTGATATAGTGTCTTATATATATTTTATCATATATTGGAGTATTTCTATCTCTTTTAAAATTTGTTCTACAAAAGTTACACTCTTTGCTTGGTTGGTGTGTGTACAGGAAATAATTGTCTTGATATGTATTTAAATTGTAACAAGTCTTTGATAATGATTGGGGTGTTGCTGTTGGTATATATCCACGCATTTCCTCAGTATATGTTTCTACAACACCTTTATTCTTATAATCCGGTTTATTAACTAATCCAGAGGCCCCATAACATTTCCACTGCATTATAAAAGCATCATAATTGTCAAATAATGATACAATGCTTTTTAAATTGTCTTTTTGATTTTCGAGGGTTATGAACTCATCATTATCTATTACAAAACACCAATCGTATTCATTTAACTTTTTTAAATATAACAAGCCCTTTCTAATATAGATATATTGTGGATTGGATTTTTTAGTTAATTTAAATTCCCTTGTTTTTAGTTTCTCTTCTTCGCCGAGTATATCATCGATATTTTGTAATGACACCCTTTCTCCATACTTATCAGTTATCTCCTTATGACTCTCACTGTCTATATCTTCGAATATGAATATATGATCAATACCTAGATTGAGATGATACTTAATCCATTCATCGAGATACTCGTGTTCGTTCTTTATTATTGTAAGTATGCAAGTCTTCATAACTCATTCAATAGTTCATTAAATTCTTTATCAATAGATCCACCTTCAATAAATATGTAATTAAAGAGCACAATATACATCCTGTATATCACATTTCTCAGATTATTATTAATGGTATTTCTGTTATCAAATAACACTCTATACTTTGGATGATTTAATATGTTTAAAAAAGTTTTATAAATATTGTTATCAACAAAATACCCTTCGACCACCAATCCTCCCTTTTTACGAAGTGGAGAACTTATTTCTTGAGGAATATAAGATTTTATAAATTCCTTATATTCTACCTTGTGTTCTGTGTTAGTTGTATTTGAGGAATAATTATAAAATTCTTTTGAAATAAAAGGAGTTGTGTAATTAATATTATTCAGTCTCAACATCCATTCTATCTTTTTTACTACTATCCGGTAAAGACAATACTTTGGATTTTTGAGCCAAAAATCTTTATCATATACTCTTCGGTCAGGATTCTCATCAATATCGCCCCCAAAGAAATTTTTATTTAAAACCTGATCCGCCCCATCCCCAGTTATAAATGTGTAATCAACGTACCCTAGCGACTTAATCCTATTCACCAAAAAATAACACAGAAATACCCCCGGGTCAAACATCTCATCTTCCATCACTCCTACTATAGCAGGAAGAGATTTTATCCAAGTGTTATCTGAATATATCTTCTCTTGAGGAAAATGAAGAAGAGATGCAGTTCTATTTGCGTTTGTAAATTCGCTGGTTGGATCAACCGGACTACCAACAGTGACTGCTAGTTTGTTATCATAATCTTTTATCAAGTATGCCAATAGGGTTGAGTCAAATCCACCAGACAAGGGAATTAAGACTTTAGTATCTGGGGTGGGTAATGAGAGTCGTAGATTGTCTACGTAATCACCAACACTCTTTCGTTCAGTGTATTGACTATCAATAGTTTCAATAGTATGGTTTTTAAATACAACCGTTTTTAAAGCGGGAACTTTTTTGATTTGTTCTATCAAGGTTCTGTTCCCAGTGACAAACCCCCATCTAACAAATTCATTCACACCAACTTTGTCTAGTTCTGGAGTTATTCTTGTATCCTTTAATAGATCATGTAAAGAGATATTGATATAAAGATTTGTGTCATCTATGTAATAATGCAATGAATGACAATAACTGAAGAAACCATAAGATGTGATAATCTCTCTAGTGTCCTTATCAACAATCCCCATAACATAAAAGTCATTACCTGTTATGTCATAGAGATTCTCTCCCAACTTCACTATATCATCATCTTTTATGGGGTTGTTTGATTCGATTAAAAAGACCTTGTTATCTTTTTCTATTATGTACTGGGCTGAATATTGAATATCATTACTGGACTTATATATAAAAAATGGCCCCATATTATATCATTTAAAATTATTTATTGAAAGATCCGTAAGTAAAGTCCATATATGACAACCAAATCCCGGTCTTTTGGGGTCATAAGCATATATACTGATTTCTATCTTGTCTGTATTTAAACCTTTAAATCGTTTGGTTCCAACATTTCTAAACTGTATACCATGACCAGGTCCAGCAGGGATACCTTCCATATAACCTATTTGAACTTTGATCATATGTCTAGCCTTTTGTGCACCCCAATTAATATCTTCTGAATAAAGGATATTTTTATCATCAAGGAATTTATTTAATACCTTATCATCCAGATTCCCATCTTCATCCAATCCAATCAATTGCTTTTTACTAATGGTGATATTGTTAAGAATTACTGCAATGAATTTTTGGAGATCTGGTGGAAATGTTGTCTTCGCGAATCCACCACTGAGAGTAGGACGACCTTCTCTCTTCCATTCAGCAACTACTGTAGTTTGATTAAAGAAATGAGTCCATCCAAGACCTGACCCATATGTGTGTTGAAATTTCTTTATATGTCCACCAAACCAATCATATAGCGTGCCTATCTGATCGGTTACTATGTCTTTATCAAATAGACTTTCTGCCAGTGTCTTCATTACTTCTTGAAAAACAATAATTTAATTGCGTTTTTAGTCGAATTGTTTGAGGATATTTCGATATACAATCTTTCATTTTCAATATTGGCTGTTGATGGACTATCTATACGAACCCACACAGTCATGTCTTTTTTAGCGGTTGGTTTACAATACTTAAGTAAATATTTTTTAACATCATCATTTACAAAAGAACTGCTTTTTCCACTAAATATAATATTTGCAGGAATATCAAGCAATATATTAATAAGAGATATAGCGTATCTAATCAACTCTTTGGGATTTGATGACATTTTAAGAACACGTATAAAATCACTATCCTCAACATCCCATTTATCTTTCTCAAATGAATTAACTGATTTGGATGATAAGAATTTGGGGAGTAATTTTGCCCCATTTCGCCAACTAAAAAACATCCAGTCTGGTGTCTCGAAATTATACATATTTCCAAGAACAACATCTTTGGATATTACGTTTGTATCAAATAGACTTTCGCTTAAACTTTTCATTATTCGTCTCTTAATTTTAAAAACTCCCATCTACACACTTCAAGATTGTTATAACCATTTGTATGAAGTACTACATCTATTTGATTGTTTTCTTTTGTTTCCACGTCAAATGAATAAAATTCTTTTGCAGGTTTTCCTGTGCCGATTTTCCCAGTAATATACTCATCAAGTTTCTTACACATCTCATCACGGAATCGACTATTGAATGAATTAAAGTTGCATTTTTCTGCGGTAGGAATACAAAGTATGAGTCGAGCAAATGCTTCGGTCTTGGGTTTAGATTCGGAATTGTGTACTTTATACTTATCGCTATTGTAGTAAGCGTAATCTCCGAGGTCTATATCAGCGCCACCATATTTTTTTAGGTCAGCACGAACCTTCTTCCAATCAATCACACACAATGCATGTACGGCTCCTAGGAATCCGGCTCGCATATCAAAGTCATAGTTACCTTTTAATCTCCTCAAGACTTCACCATCATAGAATACTTGATCCTTGAGTTGGTGTCCAACTTTATTACTATTTGTAACTATGTCTTTGTCAAATAGACTTTCTTGTAGTGTTTTCATTTCCTCTCAAACTTTATTACAACATTAACATATTCAGTCATGTTTGATTTCGTTATATGTAATTCTACTATGCCGTCTTTATTATCATACACGGATCCATGACTACCACAAATACTCACACTAATGCCTCTCCTCCAATAAGGAGAACGAGCAAGAGGTTTAAAAGTATCAATAATCTTACTATCATAACCATATGATTTTGGATCATATGGGAAATCTGCAATCAACCCAGCTATCATTTCTATAGTGTCAAGATACTTATTATCATAATGGCTGTTCTGTTGGACCCCACTCAGATCTAATTTCTTATTCTTACTAGCCTTCTTGAGTTCACCCATATTAAACATATTGGTAATCTTCTTAAAAGGATTATCACTATTTGTGCTAGTAATCCAAACTGGTTCATACATATCACCAAATTTAATATCTTTAGTGACGAGGTCTTTGTCGAATATACTTTCTCTTAAACTTTTCATTTCTTTTCAAAAACAGCTTTAAATTGCAAATATTTTGTAGACGAACCAAAGTTTTTACACACAGAAAAATATATAGAATCTTTTGGGAGTTTCGATCCCATTGATGGCTTCCATATTCTGATTTCCGTCTTGCCCATATAAATATAAGGAGATAATTTACCCCAGTCATCTTTACACACATCAAATCCATATCGGTGAGACGTATCAAATCTCGGATTTTCTTCTATGCTTTCTTTCTCGTTAAAATAAAAATTACTAACTAAAGTCAGTAAACGAGCGAATGGCTCATAGAATTCTAAATGGGTTTTATACCAGTCCAGCTTAACATCATCCAAAGATATTGGCTTTATCGATTTGAGTTTATTGACTTTAAATATCTTATCGACCAACTCCATATCTTCTTCTAACCCATTATAATTTGCATAATGATCTCCCCATAATACACTTATGGCTGTTAATTTATAATTTGAACCAATTGTGGGAATTTCTTTTTGGACCAAATCATTATCAAATATGCTTTCTCTTAAACTTTTCATATATAAAAAATAAAGGGAATCACTTAGATTCCCTCGGCTTTCTAGCGTTTCTTTTTGGTCCATCCAATAGGTCATTCCAGTATGGATCAATTTGTAGGTCTTTCAAGAGAAAGTGCTTTAGATCCACATCTGGAATTTTTATTTTCGGAACCTTTGGTTTACGATCTTTTGCCATTACTGTTCGGTTGATTCATTTTCATCCACATCCACAGCAAGGTGTGCACCACATGGACAAACTGGTCCCCTCTCTTTGTACTTCTCATACATCTTCTTCGTGACCTTACAAGACCAACCACAGTTTGGACATGTGTAAGTATAAGTGTTCTTTCTCTTCTCTCCGTTACCATCTCCTTTGTGTATCACTACAGCCTTTCCAGGATATGCTCCCCACTGCTTTACTAATCTCTTATATACATCTTCGAGGATATCTATAAGGTAGGTTGTAGGATGATAACTATTATAAGGCTTGTCAAAATAGTACTTCTGTGCAAGCGCCTTGAAACGCTTTGTGGATGCCTTTGGCTCGTTAAAGAATGCATGGATACATTCAAGTGCAAGGGCTCCGAGCATCTCAATTGGATCTTTGATTGAATAAGATACTGAAATGGTTGTAGGGAAGAAATCCTCAAGTGTCACATCTTCTCCATCAAACGGTTGTACACACTCTGTCATCTTCTGACCACCACACTTTCCAGCACCAATCTGATATCCGTGATTGAGTATATCGAGGTCTCCTTCAAAGAGTTGTGCATCAAGTTCTTCTACCGCATGTCTCAACCACTCTTCACGAGTCATTCCATCACGTGGTTTAGATACTGCGGTTAACTTTTCAATTTCTGTTAGCGGACGAGTTCCCGCTGCTACTTTAGATTCTGTCATACTAAAATATATTAAAAAGATTAATTTTCTTTGCCAAGATTTTTTATCTCCTGTAACTGTTCGATAAGAACATCAATAGACTTGTCATCACGGAATATTAAACGAACAGGATGAAAATCTTCATACGCAGGTCTTTCATCTTCAGTAATGTCTTCGCCTATCTCATACTGCTTTTTACCTTCGTATAATGAGAGTTCACGTTCTACTTCTCCGGTTTCATTATCTATAGATGCTGAACCACCAAGAATGATCCTACCACCAAACACCACAATTAACTCACCATTCTCGGATGCATAAAATCCACTTTCGACTTTATTCATAGGTATTACTAATTTATAATTCTTTTCTTTATATCCCATAGAACTCATGCAAGGTCCTATAGTTCCTGTTTCAAAACAATTTATCGTCATACTGTCCTAACCTCGAATTTACCACTCTCTATAACGAGATATTCCTTCAAGTCGCAGTCACAAACCCAAATATCTATTGCATCATCGGGTACTTCCCAATGGCTGTCTGGGTTGTTCTTTACATCCTCGCGACATACATCAGTAAGATTAACTATATGTTTGAGAGTGGTGTGACCAACCACTTGTGTATAGTGAGGGAGAGCATACTCGAGAAGAGTCTGTGGGCGAACCCAAGTAGGTCCCTGTGTCTCACTGATACCATAGTAATCCGAGAATTTGCATGGACGGAATCCGAAGAGCTCACTTGGAGGAAGATCATTAATGTCTTCAACACACTCACATCCACTATCGTGGAACCACCTACCAGTGATACCAGCATGAGCAAAAATAATGTCATCAAAGACATAAACCCATTGAGTATCACGAAGATAACGGTCTTTAATTTCTGGTTTAGACATTTCCTTCTCCACTCCTCTAAAGAACCCACTACATTCTGCCCAGTAGTACCCTAGATGTTGCATGTCGTGGTTCCCTCTCAAGAGTATGACTTTGTCTGGGTTCTCTTCTTTATATAAAAGTATGTCTAGGAGGTTATTGAGCTGCATTTCTGTGGTAATGTCTTTCTGGTGGGTACTTACATAGTCACCGAGAAAGATAAAGAGATCTGCATCACGCTCACGATCAACGATGGTTTGCCAGTCGTCTCGTCCGTGTATATCTCCAATACATACTATTTTCCTTAAACTTTTAACCATGATATTATATAATTAAATTGAGTTGTTTATTTATGGATTACCCAGTATCATCAGTTACTGATAACTGCGTTACAGTATTCGATTCATATAAGGTTTCAAAGAAGGTTTTCGAGCCATACTTAAATGACTTACGTTCATATTATGATACGACTATTTTTCGGGAGAGAAACAATCGAAGTATGACCGATGAATGGACTTGTCATAATTTTTTATATGATATAGACTTTTTAGGACTTTTTAAAAGTCATACCAAGGATGTTGATATGCAGTACCCATTAAGGCGGTGGGAGAAAATAGTATATCCGTGTTTGGGGTGGTTTTGCAAAATATTCATTAAATAAAATGGAAGGTAAAAGTTCAGACCTGGATTTATCTGGAGACCAAGCAGGTCCTTATCATAGACAACGTACGATCAATAAAGGATCTAGTTGTTACAATTAAAGAGGTGAAGAAAACTCTCCACCTCTCCTTTCATGTTTCCCTTTTAACCGTATTCAAAGTACTCCTACACAAGTCTACTTACTTGAAGATGAAGAAGATCGATTGAACAAAAGTCCGGTGAGAAATGTTAGTCCCCAGGCCTGCCAGAAGGACACTTTCACTAGTCCGAAGATTGCGGGCATCAGCCAGTTCCACAATAGCATCACAGGTAGTGCAAAAATCAGTGAAGCAATAAATGCAATTCCTAACACAAGGAAAATTGCAGCGATTGAAGCGCCAAAAGTTTCTTTACTCATAATTTATTTCTGATTATAATGGTTTAAAATTTCCTCCGAGAATGTAGTTATCTTACCATCCACATCCATATATCCGTCAAATCCATTCATTACCATAAGAGACACATCTTCTGTCTGCGCCCATGCGGGGATATATCCGATAACTGGCTTTCCAAGAGCTTTTGCAAACCCCATTTCCCACACAGTACCAGTATCACTATAATGTCCGGTGTACATAGCTATGACCATATCAGAGTCTTTTATAGCCTGTACATCCATATCGAATACCTTTTTTGCCCATACAGGGTTTGGCATTTCCATTCCTCCAGGAATTTCATGTTCCATAGGGATAAAAAGTTCAGTACCTTTCGGAAAATTGTATCCTATGTAATCTATCATATCCCGAAGAGATATTCTCTCTTGGTTATTGAAGAATGGGCCGGCGACGTAGATTTTCATTACTTCTTGACGATTTTAAAAGTGGCGGTTGTATCAATCTGTCCGTTGTGATTGGTGATCGTGGTGTCATTCACAACCTCATACTTATCGTAATCATAACTACGGTGTTTATAACTATATCTGGTCTGCCAATCACCAACCATCATATACAACAGACCAACGAACATAACGACCCATCCGAGCCAACTCTTACGACTGTCCCTATCGCGAATAGCGATAACTACATCTGCACAGAGCCATCCAAACAGACCCGCAATAAAGACGAAGAGTAATAAAATAAAAATTTCCATAATTAATTGTGTTTAATATATTTTTTAAGATTTTCAGTTATTCTATCGATACCATAATAGATATCCATCTTGCAAAGAGCATCTCCAGTAAAATCGTATTTTTCTGTTGATGTACAGTTAATCTCCCCGATCATTTTATTCGCAGAAGTTTGACCCTTCATATTAAATGGTGTTACCCAAGCACAAAATGTTGGAGGAAAATAGATTAAAGAAGCATCCGTATACCCTTCGTCCACCTTGATTATCTTCTCCCAGAATTCTGAATCTTTGCCCCATTTAGACGGAGATCCCCACTGGTTGGATTTCTTGAACCCCATCTTCTTGAGAAAGTTCTCGGAGATCCGCTGGTTTCCCCGTTTGATCTGATTTTGTGCGCTAAATATACCCATACTCTAGTCGGGATCTTCCATACACCAACACTTAGGATCGTGTTCCACACCTCCGGAGTAGCCAGGGCGCTTGCGAAAATAGAGATAATCGTGTCCTTCATAAATGAACTCCTTGGCGTAGATACCTGGTGAGGAAGTAGGCTGCCAGCTGGAGGTTGAACAACCAGTGCAGCTGAGGAGGACTGAGAGTCCGATGCCGGTGATTAAAAGACGTTTCATAATACTAAATTTCTTCATGATTTTATTTAACAAACAATCTACAGATCTTTAGTCAAGAACTTTGGTTTTCATAATCCTTTTATACGCAGTATGTACATCTTCTCCAGGGA
>Ga0326512_10003077_pt1 | contig 12268 bp, 22 predicted proteins | sample 1_2617_0518_D_FD_203652 | JGI IMG/M metagenome (GOLD analysis project Ga0326512, IMG submission 203652) | Bovine rumen microbial communities from UC Davis, California, United States - 1_2617_0518 | ecosystem: Host-associated > Mammals > Digestive system > Stomach > Rumen | place: USA... | reverse complement strand
TTATACCTATGTCTAATGATATTTTAGTTTGGCAAGCTGCTGGAGGTTCTAATATGGCACCTACTGCTAGTTAGAGTATTGCTATGGATAGAGCTACTCAAGATACTGAGAGAATGATGCAACATGGCGGTGTTAAAGCCAAACATTCTACAATACAAAATAATTAATTATGGCAAAAATTAAAGACAATGATGCCGTAGGACTACGTCTAGCTAATCCAGGATTATCTATGCAAGATTTAGATGATTCTGGATTTAGCGGTAGTAATATATCTATTGGCTCTGAAAATGATTATTTAGGTTTAAATTCAATTTAGACTAATCCTAAATTCCAAGATGAAAATGGTAAGTTTGACCAAAATAAATTCCATAAATTTTATCAAGATTCTTTGGCTGTCTATAATAGATTAGCTACTACTGACCACTATGTAGCAAGCAAGTATGATATATTTGCTCCTGTAAGTCAACGTGATTGGTCTCCACAATTTTCTGTTTCTAAAATTGATAATCCACTACGAGTTACTCATAGTATGATTGATGTTGGGGAATCAGGACCACAAACTATGTCTGTTGAAGAAATTGCAGAGACTTAGAAAGTTTGGGATGAAGCTACTAAAACATGGCAAGAATCTCCTAATGATGATTTCTTTGGTAATTTTAAGGATGTTAGAATATTAGCACAATATGATTAGGATGTTGATGCTAATGGTAATCCTACTTCAGATCCAAATAAAGTTGCTCATAGAAAAGGTGAGTATAAATTAAATGATGAAGGTACTTACTATTATGAAAACGCTAATGGACGTAACATAACAGGTAAGCGAGTTTTAAATATAGGTAATGTTTTAACTACTGATGGTTCAGCATTAAATTCTATTGATTTTATTGATAGTGATGATATGCAGAAATCTCCAATGGGAGCATTAGTTAAAAATGTTGCTTTAGTAGGTTCTATGTTTTTACCTTATGTAGGACCTTTTGTAACATGCGCTACATTACTATAGTAGAGCCTTAAACTAGGTGCTACTTTAGGTAAAATGTATTTAGGTAGTGATAATAAAACTATGAATACTATTCAAGGTTTTATGGATGCTACTAATTTACAAGAAAGTACTTCTGAATATGCTAAAGACCCAGACAACGCTTGGTGTTGGGAAAATTTAATTAATCTTGTTGGACAAACTGTTGCTTAGTTAAAACAATAGAGATTTATTTTTGAAAAAGCTCCAGCATTAATATTTGGTAAAGATTTAAGTAATCCAAAAGTACAAGAAGCTTTAAAAGCTACTAAATTTGAAGAATTTGCTCTTGAAAATACAAATAAACCACTTATTGAAGATAATATTTTTAATAGGATGACTTCTAAACAAGCTTGGAAAATGATTAATGATCGTCAAGCTTAGAATGCTGTTGAGAAAACTATGCAGAAATATTATCATGTAGGTGGAATTATTTCTAAAGCATACATGACTGGTATCACAGTTAATGATATGTATGATGAAGCTAAATAGGCTGGTGCAAGTGATGTAACTGCTATGGCTATGACATTAGGTTATGCAGCTGCTGAGGCTTGGCTTTTAAATACAGGTATTGGTGAAATGATTTTACCTGAATTGCGTTCAGATAGACGTAAAATTCATAATGTAGTTAAGGCTTTAGGTAGTAAGAACATTACAAAATTTAATGAATTAGTTAATAATGCTACTACTGCTACAGAACGTAATTCTGTATTTAGAAACATTTTTAATAAAGCTAAAAAATTATATAATGCTGAAGGAGAGTTCTCTTTAGCTGGTAAATCTGGAGTAGGTGCTGTAATGGCTGGTTCTTTAGGTGAAGGTACTGAAGAAGTAACTGAAGAAATTCTTGCTGACTTTGTACGTGCTACGCATGATGTTGCAAATTATTTATCTGGTGGTAATGATAAAAATATGTTTAGTACTGCTAATATGGGGCAACGTTATGCTATGAACTTCTTAGGTGGTTTACTTGGAGGTGGTATTAATGCAGGATTTTCTGACTTTAGATTAGCTAAAAGCTATGAAAATATGACACCTGAAGATGCTATTAAACATGTTATTGAATATGCTCGTAATGGTAAATTAAATTAGATTTATCAAGCTATTGATAAAATGGATTATGGTAATAAATAGTTATCTACTGAGTTAGAGTTTGCTGATGATGGTTCTATTATTGGTTACAAACCAGGAACAGAAACAGATAACTAGAATGAATTTGTTAAAACCGCAGCTCGTAATTTTGTTAACTTAATTAATAATACTTTAACAACAGCAGGTGCTACTATGAGTGATAAAACAATGACTGATAAAGCTGTTCAAGAAGCTTTCGGTGATTTGCGTTATCAATTCTTAAGCAACACAATTAGTGCGGGTAAATACCTTGATACTTTTTATAATAAATTAACTAAGTTATCTGAAGCTGCTTTAGCAGTTAAATAGTCTGAAAGTCCTGAAGTTAAAGCTGCATCTGGACAAGGTGATACTGCAAATAAATCCTCAACTTCTTGGCAAGAATAGCATGATAAACTAGAAAAAGAGTATAAAGATAAGTTAAAAGAAGTTCAAGACTTTGTAGAAGGTGGTTATTAGACTGAATTTATTACTAATGCAGTAATCGAAATGAATTAGGGTTTACTTAGTCTATTAACATCAGGAGCTACTTTCGATACTTATTTAAAAACTTAGGCTGAAAAATTAGGTAAAAATGTTAAAGACTTATCTGAAGATGAACGTTAGAAATATTTAAATGAATATCATAATTATGTAAATACTAATAAAAAAGATGATATTCAATTAGCAACTGACTAGTATTTAGCAGCAAATAGACTAGCTTTAAAAACATTTTTTCCTCGTATTGAAGAATATGAAAAAGAAGCTACTACTTACGAAAAACAAGTAGGTACTTCTTTAAGCCTTCTTGATACAATAATGGATAAACAAAATCAATATGATTCTTTTGTAAAAATGGCTACTGTAGCTAGTACTATGGATGATAATTTAATAGCTAGTGAAGCATCTTTTCTTTCAAATACAGATGACAATCCAATAAATCAGAATTATAGGAATTAGGTTATTGCTAATGGTAAAAAGCATGAGGATTTAGAAAAGGAAATTAAAAATAAAGAAATAACTGATACATATACTAAAGAAGATTAGGATAAAGAAATACAAGATGAATAGAAACGTTATACATTAGAAAATCATGCTAATGCTATTAACTATTTAATTGATTAGTCTACAACTTTAGTACATGAAGCAACTGAAAAAGGTTGGATGAATCCTATTGCTAAATAGAAATTACAAACTACTCTGGAAACTTTATAGGATATTATTAACCCTATAGTAGATTCTATGACATTTCAAATAGACGGCATACCAATGCCAAAAGATTAGTTGGCATTACTTAAATACTTATTTCCATAGGTAGATGCCTCTGAATTTGAATTTAATCCATACCGTATGAATTTAGATGAATTTGGTGAAGAGATTGAAACTGAGACAGGATTTGGTACAAATGTAGAACTAGGTATAAAGGATTTACTAAATACTATACAAAATAATTTAGCAACATTAAAATCTGATAGAATAAAAAATAGTCCTATCTTAGAATTTCTTGATGCAGTTAATATTGATATTAATGGTAAAGACTATAAATTTTCATAGTTATTAAAGGATATTAATGGTTTAGTAAATACATATAAAGGTGACATGAGTCAGTTTATCATTAGTGATGAAGGTATTCGTGCAGCTTTAAATTAGGCTATTAAAGCTACTACTGTAATGTAGGCTTTAATATTAGGTGCTCGTACTGATAATAAAGGTGTTACTGTTGAAACATCTTTATATGATAATGATTTTATGTTTAATACTGATTTAATGGGAGTTAATGTCACTTTAAATCAAGTAAATGCTAAAAACAATAAAGCTAATAAGGATAAATGGGTTGAATTACCAACATTAAATAAAGACACTGCTGACAAAATTATGTAGGATTTAATAACTATTAATAAGCAATTACATTTAGCTATTGATTTACATAGTTTAAACGCAGGGCAGAAGTTTATTAAACAACCTAAAATTCAATTTAATAGTATTAAATTAATTTATAATAAAATGGTACATTTCTTAAATGATGTTGTACCAAATGACGGTACTTGGGATACTGCTGAATTAAATAATTTAATAAATAATAATTCTGAAGTTACTGATTTATTTGAAAATGGTATTATTAATAATGAAACTTTAAGAATATTAGAAGAATATAGAATTAATGTTGATAAAGCTATTTATAATTTCTACTAGAATAATATTGTTAGTGGAAAACATACTCTAGAGGAGCTTCTAGATATGAATAAATGGAACCTTTTAACTGATTCTTCAGTTCTTTTAACTGAACATACTAAAGAATTAGATGATAATAATTTCTTATGGTATTTTGCAGCTCGTTGTGCTGTAAATGCTGAAGCCTTTTATAATGCCTATCGTAAAAGTATTCACAAAGAAATTGCACCTTTAGCTGGACAAGAATTAGGTATTTATTTAGGAGTAGCTGATATGGTTAATGGTGATGTTCTTAAAAAGTTTTAGGAAGTTGCTAAAGTTAATTTATTAACACATCTACAAAACATGGAAGAAAAAGACCGTATTGCAGCTTTACAAAAAGCTGGAGTAGATGGAGCTGATATAGTTGGTTGCGATGAATTTAAATCTTATTTAATTAACCTTGATATATTTCCAAAATATGGTAATATAATATTTGTAGAAGGTGTACCAGGAGCAGGTAAAACAAGAGCGGTTTTAAGAACTATTGTAGATATGCTCAAGTAGTCTAAATTAGATGAAACTCTTCTTAAAAATGTTTATGTAGTCAGTACATCTGAAGATAATGCTAAAGAATTAGCGGGAAAAGGTAAAGTTAGTGAATCTGGTCACATATTAGCCCCAGGATTAGAACTTGAAAGTTATCAAGCCTTTGGGCATAAAGAATTACTTTAGAAAATTAGTGATTGGAAATAGTCTACACATCCTCATAATGGAGGTTTTAAAGTAAAAGAAGGAGTAGATTATGAAATTATTAATGGTGAAGTTAAAACTAAATATACTTCTAAAAATGTATCTGATGCTCCTAAAGTAATTTTTATTGATGAAGGTACACGATTAACTGATTTAGAATGGCAAATTATTAATAATTTTGCAGAACTTAATGGTATTAAAGTATTAACTTTCGGTGATTTAGATTAGACTATAGAATCAGCTTATCTAGATTTAAAAGTACCTGGTATTAGTGAAAAAGCTAAACTTACTAATAGAAACGATATTATTTAGAATATTAATTTTAGAATTGGTCGTAATAATTTTATGCATTGCCCTAAATTAGGTGATAGTATACGTACTGCTAATGTTCTATAGAATGATAATATCAATTTGATGCAAACTTTAATTAGTACTAAGAGTTCTAATCCTATAAAATTAAATTACTTTGAAGGTATTCACGATGGTAAATACACATTTAATGGTACTAAAGTTATTACTAATTAGGCATTACATGTAAAAGAAACAGAGGCTTGGTTAGATAAAATTATTCCTACACTAGAAAAAGGTGAAAAAATTGGTTTAATCTACCCTGTAAAAGACTCAGTTCTATATAGTGAAATAGCTCAAAATGATAAATATAAAGACTATATTGAAGCTCATGCAGGTACTTCTGCTCAAGGTCTAGAAGGCAGATATTATATTATAGAAACTGATAATTCAGCAAATAAAATTGATTTCTTAAAAAATACATATACTGGTATTACTCGTGCTTCAGAAGGTAGTCTATTATTAACTGTTCCAGCTGTTCCTGGTGATAATGAAATGACTATTATCGAAAATAAGAATAATCCAAAAACTACTACATAGATTGAAGAAGTAAAACCTGCTGATATAGAACGTTATTTTAATACTAGAAAGAATAACTTAGATTCTATATTAGAAAAATCTACAGCACAATTAACTGTAAATGAACCTACAAAAACTCATCCTACAAACTAGGCAACAGTGTAGCCAAGACCTACAGGTTAGCAAGCTCCTCATAATCAACCTGCAAGTCAAAGACAATCAAGTACTCCTCCAGTAGTATCTACTAGTGGGATTGCATTTCCAGAAATTGATAATGTAGAAGAAAAAACTAACTTAACTATTTATAGATTTAAATAGTATTGGGATATCACTGATGAATTAAAAGAAAAATTTGATTTATAGGATGTTGATAAAGTAAAAGAAATTATAACTGATGAAGATACAGTATCAGTTATGAATATAGATAATAGAATAATCACAGTTCATAAAAATGCTAATCTTATTCGTGATAAATTTCCTTTTAAAAAAATAACTAATCCTCCTACTCATCCTACTAATTAGGCAGCAACAGACGGAGCAGATACAGGTGGTGAATCTAAAACTCCAGAATAGGAGCAGCAAGAAAGACTTAGATAGATTGCACATCTTGAAGCTTTGCTTGCAGATCCTAGTGGTTTACCTTAGGAAGAAATTGACAAACTAAATCAACAACTTGACTAGTTATATGAAAAATCTTCAAAATATCAAGCAGAACATTCTTAGGATAATAATGGAGACGAAGATGGTAGTGATGAAGGTTAGGATGATGATTAGAATGATAGTGATGAAGGTTAGGATGATGAAGACGAAGATGATAGTGATGAAGACGATAGTGATGAAGGTCAAGATGAAAATTAGGATGATGGTAATAATGAAGATCCACAATCTAACTAGAAATAGTTAAAACAACCTAAAAACATAGGTTTCTTACCTCCAATTAGTGAAAAAGCTAAAGAGGATGAAGAAACAGTTGTTGTTAGTGCTACTGATACAGTAAATGATAATGAATTAACTGATAGTATGGAGCAATTATTAAATAATCCAACCTTAGATACTACTGGTGGCAAGACAATTAGACATTTATTATTTACAATGGCTTCTTTTGAATTAGGTGGTTATACTTATGATGAAAGAACTAAAACATATAAATGTATTAAAGGAAATGAGAATCGTCGAGGAGATAAACGTATTGATAGCTTAAATGGTATTCTTAATTTAGCACAAGTACTTAAAGGCGATAATTCGTATCAATTAACTGAAGACGATGTCACTAGTTTAGCAAAAATTCATTCTTATATAAAATATGGATATGCTGATTCAACTGGTGTTCAATAGACTGATTTAGCGCATATTACAGAAGGTGTAGTTAATGTTATCAATAATTTATTTAAAGGTACTGATTTAATTAATCGTGCTCCTGCTATTGATTTTGCTTTAAAATGTTCTGCTCAAACTAAATCAACATGGAGAAATGGTAATAAGCCTGATGGTTATAGTCGATATGATAAATCACAAGAAGAATAGCCTTTGTATGACCCAACTATTGTTGATGGTGAAAATAAATTACATCGTAAGCAAATAGTAATGCGTTTATGGTTTAATGATGATAATGGTAATAGAAAGGTACAATTTGAAGTACCTGTTATGATTTTAAATTCTCCTCTTACATTAATTAATTTAAAAGCTAATAATGGTTAGTTTGTATATAAAGAAGCTCATGATGCTTATGAAAAGTATCTTAATCAACATATTGGTGCAGGTAATAAAAAAGAATATTTAGCAAGATTAGATTTAATTAACGATTAGTATTTAATAAAGAAGTACCCTGACTTGATTAATTTATTTAAATTATTTATATTTACTGGTAACGCTACATATTCTTTTAGTAAAAATTCAAAATTAAAAGATTGGACTCCTGCAAAAGATTTGCAAAATTATGGTATCCAAATTGATACTAAAAAAGGTAAAATGCAAGCTAATCTAGGATTACAAGCTAATGGAGAAATTACTAATACAGTTTTAACAGAGTTACAACAATAGAAAAATATACATGTATCAGATATTTTAATTAGTACTTCTGGTTACTATGAATTTGATGGTTAGCGTATTCCTATTGGTAAAATAGACCCTAATGATAAAACTGTTATTGCTAAAGCTGGTACTCCATTTGTTTTTGTGACTGATGATTTAAGTTTAAATAGTACTCGTGCAATGGAAGAAGTTTATGCTAAAGCCAAAGGTAAAACTCCTAGAGTTAAAGTACTTATGGTTTCTCCTCCAATAGTAAGTTTTGATAAATATATGGATGTTCTTAAAACTTTTGGAGGTGATAAAAGTACATTTATAAGACCTGTTGGTAATACAGCTACTATTTATAGGATTTGGTCGGCATTAGTAAAAGACCCTAGAGTCGAAGCTATATTTACAACAACTAATGAAAAAACTTTATTTAATAGTATTAAAGAAAAAGTTCTTGAAGTTGATGATGCTTACAATAATGCTAATGGTGATTATGGTAAAGCTGTAGAGCTATTAAAAACTGAATATACTTGGAAAAGATTAGGCGGTGTAAATGATACTTTAGAACGTAATTTATTAAGTGTTTTAAAAGCATATAGTTTTACTACTAAATTTAATCCTACCGAATCTTTGGCTACAAAAGTTAGTATTGATGATTTAATACCTACTACTAATTATGATTTATTTAAATAGATTGTAGAAGCTAATAATGTCAAACTTTATAATACAGTTAAATATAAAAAGACTAATACTAAATCTGCATTATTTAAAGAAGTTTAGACTGATGGCGAAAATGGTAGAAGTATATATACTATTAATGGTTAGTCATTCACTGCTAATGTACGCTTAACTACAGCAGCATTTAGTACTAAAGAAAATGATTCAAGTATTAGTGATTTTATTGATGATTTTGTAAATACAGACCTTCATGTTGCCGTAAAAGGTTATTCAAATCCATGGGCTTATTTAAAATAGCACCCAGATAATAAAAGTAAGCTTAGAGGAAACTCTGATGAAGATGATTTATATTTAGGTAAAACAGTTATTAAAGCAGGACGTTAGTCTGTTATAAAGACAATAAATCGTTCAAAACATATCAGTAATTTAATAGATACATTACAAACTGAATTTGGATATTCAAAAGATGATTTTGCTGGTATGATACCTAAAGAAACATTTAATTCTGAGGAGGAAAAAATTAGTGCAGAAAGAGAGTTCTAGCTAGCTTTAATGGAAAAACTTAATAATGATATTAATTAGCCTTATTTAGCAATTATGTTAGATGGTTAGTTAAAAATATCAGAGAAAAATGAAGCCTTAAAACAAGTTATTACTGGTATTCCTGAAACACTTAACTTTGAATAGAGTAGCTAGATTGTTTTGACTGATTTACATATTGGTAATGAAGTATATACTGCTACTATTGATAAAAAGAATATTACATTAACTCAAGCAGCTCCAGCTGCCCATATTGATGTAAATTTATCTGCACAAGATTATATTAAAGACTTATCTAATACTACTAATATTATGTTGGTAGGCGATACTGAAGGTAATCAAAGTATGTTTGGTAGACTTTTCAATAAAAAAGTTTTACCTAAAGCGGTAGGAATTAATCCTGATATTCAAAATAGAATCGATAATTATAGGCAATTACTAAATTCAAATAATCCTGAAGATATTAAATAGGCTGAAGCAATGGCTCCTTAGTTAGCTTATGATATAATCATAGCATATGTTAGAGGTGTTGATAACGATATGAAGTATTTAAGTGATGGTGAAGTTGCTGATGATTTTGTTAACAATATTGCACCTAAAGCCAAAGATGCCATAAAAGCAGTTGTTTCTAACATAGCCTTAGCTGAATTAAAAAATAATACTTAGGATATACAGGATGGTAACGTTACACAAGAAATGTGTGTTAAATTAACAATTAAATTATATTAATATATGCCAAAATGTCCTTGGAATGGCGGAGCTTCTGTCATTAAATTAATTAGACACAAAATTGAAGACTTTGGTAATAGTCTTGAAAATGATAAGAGTGTAGTGGATGAAACTTAGAATTTCATCCACTCTTCTTTAAATCAGTATGAGATAAGACAAGAAAGTATTCCTGCTTTAGCGGAAAAAATACGAAAAACTCTAGCAGAAAATATAGAAGATGAACAACTTTATTTACCTAGTATTCCAACCATTGTTTCTTGGTTTGAAAACAGAGTAACAGGTTCTCCTGACGAAAGTACAGCTGAAGAAACAAGTTCTGAATAGTTACTAGATGAATTATCAGAAGAAGAATTAGTTCGTTTAGAATATAATAAAGATATATTAGAAGAAGCTTATGGAAATTCAACTAGAGCACGTGTATTAGGTGAATAGAAAATTAATAATACATTAATTACATCATTTATATATCATGTTGATGGTGATGAAGTAACTATCACTAACTTAGATAATATGAGTGAAGCAATAGCCTTAGAACAAGATAGACTATTACAAACTATTTTAACTTACTTACGTAGTATTAATACTAGTGAAGGAATTATTTCAAAATAGAAGGTATCTCGTGTCTTATTACAAGGTGATAAACGTCGTACTTTAGATAAAGCATATAATCTATTGACTAAGCCCCAATCTATGTATACTAGAACTAATGAGTATACAGGTATAGTAAAAGACATACAAGCCTACTTTGGTAACAACTTATTATAGCCAGACTTAGATGTAATTATTCAAAAAACTCATAGTACTGATAAAAATGAAGCACAAAGAGCATAGCAATATTTAGATGCTTATAATGCTTGGATTATTTTAACTAATTTTCCTGCTATTGTAAGAATGAAATTTGGTGATGCTATTACTATTAATGATGATGTATCAGACTATGATTACAATAAATATAGTTTAAGTAATAAAGGTACTAAAGTATATTCTAGTTGGAGAAATACAGAAGAAATTTGGCTTAATAAAGAAGTTAACAATGTAGTTCAATTATTAATTAGTACTACACCTTTCTATCATAATGGTATTAAATAGACTGATAAATATTTAAAATTTAATTCTTTTAATTATCTTATTGCAAAATTAAAAGACTTAACTTATAATCCATACTTTGATGATAAATCAGTATTTGATATTTTTAAAAATGAAGCAACTGATTTAGACTCTAATACTAAACAAGTTTTATATGAAGTAAATAGTATCAGTGAATTAGTAGCTAAAATTCGTCTAAATCCTTAGAAATATTTACCTGCTTTATTTGATGTTATTCGTCGTCATCCAGGCGGTGCATTTAAAAATTTAGCATTAAATTTCTCAGGTGATGATTTAGATATTGCAGATTCTATTTATTATGGTTTAGTAGGAGGTCCGACAAGTTTATATAATATTACTGCAGAAAGTAATGAACTAAATGGTATCAATTATTTTGGGCACCTAGCTGAAGTGGTTGATTCTATTTTTAGTGCTAAATACTTACAATATTATTAGGATGAAAATGGTGATATTTAGGTAAAAGAGCTAAATAACTATGCTATTAGAGCATTACAAAATCAAATTGAATATAAAATTAATGCTCGTAATTCAAGAATTAATGTTAATTTTACTGCTCTTTAGGATTTATATAAATTTGACCATACATTTAGAAATGAAAATGAGCATCTTGATACTATTAAATTTACTATACCATTATCAGAAAATAAAAATTTAAAAGTTTTTTATAAAATATCTAATGATACTTTTACTTATTATTATAATAATACTTTAGTAAAACCAGAACAAGTATATAGTTCTTTAGAAGATGCTGATAAACGAGCTATTCGTAATTTTATCTTTAAAACTATACGTGAAGATACTGAAAGTGATGCTTTCAAGACTGGTTATATGCGTGCTAAAGGAATTGCTTCATTTAGTGAAAATGCAGTAAATAATGATTTATTTCAATTAAGTTGTAGTGTACTTACTAATATGTACATTTCAAATAGATTAATGAATGTAGATATTAATAAAGGACATTCTGAATCAAATAAGTATTTAGTAACTAAAAAGGATATTAACGACCGTTTAGATAGATTATTTGGTAAATCAAGTGATGAATTAACTGACGAAGACCGTGCAAAATCTACTAAAAAAGTAGAAACATTTCCAGGTAGACCTAGTGTTGACGTTAGACTTGAGGGAGATATTAAATTAATTAGTAAATCTATGACTCCAAAATTAGTAGCGTTAACTGATATTCATGCTGAAATGCTAGATATGAATACATCCCCACAAGTACGTGATGGTAATGGTAATGCTGTTAGTAGTCAAACATTAAGTCGTTTATATGGTAGTTATAAAACACAATTTATT
>Ga0326512_10003076_pt1 | contig 12268 bp, 11 predicted proteins | sample 1_2617_0518_D_FD_203652 | JGI IMG/M metagenome (GOLD analysis project Ga0326512, IMG submission 203652) | Bovine rumen microbial communities from UC Davis, California, United States - 1_2617_0518 | ecosystem: Host-associated > Mammals > Digestive system > Stomach > Rumen | place: USA... | reverse complement strand
TCTGTATTTATTCACCTGCTATGATGTCAGCATAGCAGGTGTTTTTACTTAAGAGAAGTGAAGAGGCAACTAAAAATAGCTCTGATAATTGCAGCAATAGCCATCGCTGCTGCATCATTAGTGGTTAGCCACTACTTAGTACGCGACCTGGAGAACGAGGAGCGTGCAAGGATGGAGATATGGGCCGAAGCAATGCATACTTTGAACACTGCTGACGAAAATGCCGACCTGAATCTGGTATTGAAAGTACTGGAACAAAATCACAACATTCCCGTCATAGTGACAGATGACAATAACGAAGTACAAATATCACGAAATATAGACATGCCCCCAACTACCGAAGGCAGCGACAGCATAGCAATACTGAACAAGATGGCTGCAAATATGGAGGCGCAGAAAAGGGTGATAAAGGTGCAGATTGGGGAGAACGACTTCCTGAAGGTTTGCTATGATGACTCCCTTTTGTTGACAAGGTTGGAATATTACCCATACATACAATTGGCGGTAGTGATGCTATTCATCATCATTGCCATCTTTGCACTACTAACTTCTAAACGTGCTGAGCAAAACAAAGTGTGGGTAGGTTTATCAAAAGAGACAGCTCACCAACTGGGAACCCCCATCTCATCCCTAATGGCGTGGACAGAAATATTACGCGAGAACTACCCTGATGACGAGTTAATACCAGAAATGGATAAAGACGTAAAACGCCTGCAACTCATCGCCGACAGATTCTCAAAAATAGGTTCAGCACCAGAAATTCAGAATGTTGAATTAGGAGAATTACTAGAGCATGTTGTGGAATATATGAACCGTCGCACATCACAAAAGGTTGAGATAACCTACTCCACCCCAGAAATCAAAGTTCAAGTCAATCCGCAACTCTTCGAATGGGTATTCGAGAATCTTTGCAAAAATGCTGTCGACGCTATGGAAGGCAAGGGTTCAATACATATCTCAGCACATGCTGATGAGCATCTTACTATAATAGATGTAGCAGACACTGGAAAAGGCATCACAAGCCCGAACCTACAAGATGTCTTCAACCCAGGATACACAACAAAGAAACGCGGATGGGGGTTAGGACTATCGTTGGCGAAACGCATAGTGGAAGAATATCACAACGGAAAGATATATGTTTTAAATTCAGAAAAGGGCAAAGGAACCACTTTCCGCATAGAATTACCCTTTAAACGCAAGATTAAAGGAAACAAGAATAATAACAAATGACAATACTATTCAATAGCCCAATATTCGGCCCAGTTCACTCGAGGCGTCTTGGAGTTTCATTAGGTATCAACCTGATGCCTGCTGATGGGAAGATATGCTCCTTTGACTGCATCTATTGCGAATGTGGCCTTAATGGAGACCACCACACAAAGAGCAAAAGACCGACTCGCGAGGAGGTTTGTGAAGGATTGACAAAAGTTCTTCGCGAACGCCACGAGAAGGGAGAACCCTTAGATGTCATAACATTTGCCGGTAACGGAGAGCCTACAGGACATCCTGATTTTGCAAGCATCATAGATGACACCATAGCAGCAAGAGACAAATACTTCCCTTCTGCTAAGGTTTCAGTACTGAGCAATGCGACAATGTTGCATAAACCAGACATTTTTGAAGCCCTAAAGAAAGTCGATAACAACATACAGAAACTCGATACTGTTGATATGGCATACATCACGAAGGTGGACAGACCTTGTTCTCCATCATATGATGTAAGAAAAGTCATCGAACAACTGAAGGCTTACGACGGCAAGGTTATAATACAGACAATATTCATGCGAGGAGAAGGTGTCGACAATACTGGTGAAGAATATGTTGCCCCTTGGATAGAGGCTGTCAAAGAAATAGCTCCTGAACAGGTAATGATTTATACCATTGACAGGGAGACACCAACAAAAGGATTAAGGAAAGCAGAACCAGCCATATTGGACCAGATATGTGAAAGAATAACAAAACTTAATATCCCATGTACAGCAAGCTACTAACTATTGCAATAACATTATGCATAACCATCGGAGCCTACGCCCAAAGCCCGATAGAACTAGCACAGCGTGCCAACAACTATTTTATGGCGAAATGGAGTGACCCAACTACTCCCACAAACTTCAAAAAGCTACGCCCAAGCAACCTTTGGACAAGAGGGGTGTATTATGAAGGTTTGATAGCACTTAATGAAGTTGCACCAGAAGACAGATACATAGAATATATCGACAAATGGGGACAATTCCACAAATGGGATGTCTATGGTGGAAAATACACAACAGCTGATGCCGACCACCAATGTTGCGCCCAAACATATTTTGCACGCTATAACATGGATGGTGGAACAGAAAAATATACAGCTATTCAAAAGAATTTTGACTATCAAATAGCACAAGGCAACACTCACCATTGGACTTGGATTGATGCCATACAGATGGCAATGCCAGCATACGCGATGTTGACACAAATCACCAAAGACAGGAAATATCTCGACTATGCTATAAAGTCTTATCTTTGGACACGCGATAGTTGTGGTGGAGGACTTTTTAATGTCAAAGAAGGATTATGGTGGAGAGACAAGAACTTTGTACCACCATATAAGGAGAGCGATGGCAAAAACTGCTATTGGAGCAGGGGAAACGGTTGGGTATATGCTGCATTATGTCGAACAATGAGTACTATGGACAAAAAGGACAAATACTACAAGCTCTTAAAAAAAGACTACCTTGCTATGACTGCTGCTTTAGAAAAGTTGCAAAGAGAAGACGGCTTTTGGAACGCCAGCCTTGCCTCACAGGATTATGCAGGTCCTGAACTGAGTGGTACAGCATTGTTCTTATATGGTATGTCATGGGGAGTAAACAACGGACTCCTCAAACGCAGCAAGTACCAGCCCATTCTCGACAAGGCTTGGAAAGCATGTGCCTCTTGTGTACATAATGATGGATTCCTTGGATACGTGCAAGGTTCTGGTGACAGACCTGCCTCATCACAACCCTGTACCTACGTCAGAGAACCAGACTTTGATGATTATGGATTGGGATGTTTCTTACTTGGAGTAACCGAATATTACAAAACGACAAAATAAAACTATGAAAACTAACCTTATTATTTGGGCGTTAATGCTTTGCGGCATCACTGCCAACGCGAATGAAAGAGTTTCTCTTAACAGGAACTGGACCTTTACTTCCGCTGACGGGAAGAGTAAGACTATCAACGTACCTCACGACTATCTTATTGAGCAGCCTTGGGTAGCTCCTGCTGCAGATGAAAAAGCAGACAACAGCGATGCTGGAGCAAATATAAAGAGTCGTTTGTCTGCACGAGGATTCAAAGAACTTGAAAGCGGTACTTATACAAAGACAATAACAGCTGAAAATGCTTGGAAAGGAAAAAGAATCATTCTCGACTTCCAAGGCATCATGTACGTTGCCGACGTTTTTCTCAATGGTAAGCAGATAGGCAAGACCGACTACGGATATTTAGGTTTCGAGATAGACATTACCAACAAATTGAAATATGGTCAGGATAATGAGATAAAGGTGGTATGCGGGCAAGGTTCCCCCAAGGACTCACGTTGGTACACAGGTGGAGGCCTATTCCGAGATGTCGATTTGAATATCATGGATGCACAACTCTACTTCAAACGTCATCCACTATATATCACTACAACTGACAACAAGATTGTAAACATCTCTGCCAATATACAATGTAACACAAAGCAGAAAGATTACGCCATGCAGGTTACTATTACCGACCCTAATGGCAACGTAATAAAAGATGAGAAGCGAACCATCAATCGTAATCGCAATTATCGTTACGGTGAAGAGGTAAAACTTCCTTCCATCACCATTGACAATGCTATGCTATGGGATTGCGAACATCCAAATCTTTATACAGCAAAAGTAACACTTTACAAAGAGGACGGCAGTATTGCAGATGAAACATCTTCAACATTCGGCATACGCACCATAGAGATTATTCCAAATAAAGGATTACTTCTCAATGGAAAGAAGGTATTGCTAAAGGGTAATGCAAACCACCACACTAACGGGGCTTTGGGTGCAGCTGCTTATCCACGAGCAATCGAAAAGCGCCTGCTGATGTTAAAGGATTTCGGTATGAATCACATACGCAGTTCGCACAACCCATATTCAGAGTCTTTCCTTGACATGTGTGACAAGCATGGTATCCTTGTGATTGACGAACTATATGACAAATGGAACAACCAATACGTTGGTGCGGGACGAGCTGAATTCAAAGACCTGTGGCAAAGTCATGTGCCAGAGTTCATCACACGAGACAGGAATCACCCTTGTGTCGTAGCGTGGTCATTGGGCAACGAACTTCAATCCTATAATGACCAGCCTTTTAACGATTTTGGTGTAACCCAATTCAAACTTATGAAGACACTCATACAACGTTATGACAGCACTCGAAAGGTCACCGTTGCCATGCACCCACGCTATCGCAACTGGGAGACAGATTCCCTGCCGTGCGACCTTGCTATGGTTACAGATTTCCAATCATACAATTACAGATACATGTATTTCCCTGGCGACGGAAAGAAGTTCCCCTGGATGACATTCTACCAGAGTGAGGCCAGCGTTTCTGCTATGGGAGAGAACTACTTCGGAATGGACCTTGACAAGGTAATCGGTCTTGCATACTGGGGAGGAATAGATTACCTTGGTGAGAGTCAAGGATGGCCTAACAAGGGATGGACTCAAGGAGTTTTTGACATTTCATTGGAACCCAAACCAAAAGCATACTATATGCGCTCCTTCTTTAAGGATGAGCCTATGGTACATATTGCTGTCACTGATTCAAAGGGTAACATGATGTGGAATGGTGTACAAACAGGTAATGAGGGACAGAGTGATCATTGGAATCGTGTTGCAGGAACCCAACTCGAGATTACTACTTACACTAATGCCGATGAGGTTGAGTTGATAGTTAATGGCAAGAGTTACGGTACAAAGCAAAACGACAAGAAGTCTGCAAAAATGCGCAACCAAATCCGTTGGAAAGATATAACATATCAGCCAGGCTACTGTGAGGCTATCGCCAAGACCAATGGAAAAATTGTAGCACGCCACAGAATAGAGACAACAGGAAAACCTGTTGCCCTAAAAATTGAGAACGACAATAACGCATGGAAGGCTGACGGAACAGACCTACAACATCTGCGCATCTATGCTATTGACTCAAAAGGTCGTAGAGTTTATACAGCCACTGGAGACGTTAAGGTAACTATAGATGGAACAGCTGCTACATTGGCTGCAATGAGTAACGGCAATCAGGCAAGTGATGAACTAAATGTTGTGGATCATCGTATGCTATTTAATGGTAGCGTACTGGCCATACTACTTTCTGACATCAATGCTGGAACCATTACCGTGACAGCTACGTGTGATGGACTAAAATCTGCAAAAGCTAAGTTTACAACAAAATAAATGTATTCAATTAATCAAATCACAACACTTATTGGTGCCCACCGCTGTGGTACAGCAGAAAGAAATGTTTCTTTTCTGTTAACTGACAGCAGGTCATTGGCATTCCCTGAAGAGACTTTATTCTTCGCACTTCGTTCTGAACGCAATGATGGACACAAGTATATTAATGAACTATATAATCGAGGCGTACGAAACTTCGTTGTAAGCAAACCGCCCACAGAAAATCTTGCGGGAGCAAACTTTCTCGTTGTCAACGACACCCTCGAGGCTTTGCAAAGACTTGCTGAGCGTCATAGGGACAATTTCAATATACCCATCGTAGGCATTACGGGTAGTAATGGTAAGACTGTGGTAAAAGAGTGGCTCTATCAGATTCTGATGCCATCCATGCGTGTCACACGTTCGCCACGTTCATATAACTCTCAAATTGGAGTGCCTCTAAGTGTGTGGAGGTTAGATAAGAACAGTGAGATTGGCCTCTTTGAAGCTGGAATAAGTAAGCCTGATGAGATGATGCGGTTAGCAGACATCATACAACCTACTACCGGTATCTTTACAAACCTCGGACAAGCTCATCAGGAGAACTTCCATTCTATGGAAGAGAAATGTGCCGAGAAGATGCAACTCTTCAAGGATTGCAAGACTCTCATCTATCCTGCAGACGATGATGTCATATTCCGCACATTAAAGAAGAGTGAGTTCAAAGGTAAGAAGTTGGCTTTCTCATTTACAAATTCTGATGCAGCCTTCTATGTAAAGAAGGTAGAACCATTGGATGGCCTTACACGCGTACATTATATTTATGAGGGCAAGGAAAACAGTTTCGACTACCCATCATTGTTATCGCCTGTTGACTCTGTAATCATTACAGCTTTGGCAGCACTTCACCTTGGCATCTCACCAAAAGAGCTTTCCGAGCGCATGCCACAACTGGAACCAATAGCAATGCGACTGGAGGTGAAAGAGGGACAAAACAATTGTATTCTCATCAATGACTCCTACAACAGTGATCTCGCTTCTCTTGATATAGCACTCGATTTCATGAACCGCAGGCAGGACAGACAGGGGCGTGAAATGACTCTTATCCTCAGCGATATTGAGCAATCGGGTATGAACAATGAAGAGATTTGTCGCGAAGTGCTCAACATGGTGCAGAGACGCGGGATAACAAAACTTATCACTATCGGAAAACAGATTACATCTGTAACAGGAGGCATACAATTTGCCAACTATGAAGATACAGAGTCATTCCTCATCTCAAGTACTTTTGGAACGCTACGCAATGAGATTATACTCATTAAGGGAGCACGACGCTTCAGATTCGATTGTATCACAGACCTTCTCGTTGAGAAAGTACACGAAACAACTCTTGAGGTAAACCTTTCGGCACTTATAAGCAACCTTAACCACTATCGCGACCTTATGGGCGAGAAGAAGATTGTGTGCATGATTAAAGCTGATGGTTACGGAACAGGAGCTATAGAAATAGCGAAGACACTTCAAGAACATCGTGTAGATTATCTGGCAGTGGCAGTAGCTGATGAAGGTGTAGCATTGCGAAAGGCTGGCATTACGGCAAACATCATGATAATGAATCCTGAGATGACAGCCTTCAAGACTATGTTTGATTATGACTTGGAACCCGAAGTCTATTCCTTCCGTCTGCTCGAAGCTCTTTGCCATGCGGCTACGAAAGAAGGCATTACCGGTTGGCCTATACACATCAAACTTGACACAGGCATGCATCGTCTTGGATTCCACCCCATTGATGACATGCCACGCCTTGTAGAATATCTGACACATCAAAGTGCCTTGATACCTCGTTCTATCTTCTCTCACTTTGTTGGCAGCGATGGTGATGGTTTTGACGACTTCTCTAAGATGCAGTATGCCCTTTTCACAAAAGGAGCAGATGCTGTTCAGGCAGCATTTTCACACCATATACTACGTCACATTTGCAATAGCGCAGCCATAGAGCACTTCCCTGAGTATCAGGAAGACATGTGTCGTTTGGGTATTGGACTTTATGGCGTCAACCCTCGTACCAATAGTATAATAAATAATGTGGCAACGTTGAAGACCACCATCCTACAGATTCGACATGTTAAAGCCGGGGATTCTATCGGTTATTCGCGTCGTACCATACTTGACAAAGACAGTCTCATTGCAGCCATCCCTATAGGATATGCTGACGGACTGAACAGACATCTTGGCAATCATCATGCCTACTGTCTTGTAAATGGTCAGAAAGCTGAGTATGTCGGAAATGTCTGCATGGATGTATGTATGATTGATGTTACAGGTATCGATTGTAAAGAGGGTGACAGCGTAGAAATATTCGGCAACAACCTGCCTGTCACTGTGCTTTCTGACATCCTTGACACTATCCCCTACGAACTACTTACGGGTATCTCAAATAGGGTAAAGCGCATCTATTACAGGGAATAATTACAAAAAAATTTGGTGGTTTCAAAAAAAAACAGTACCTTTGCACCCGCTTTCGTAAAAACGAAGCTGCATTCGACGATGCCGTGAGTGTTTTAGTGACTGGCCTCACATACATTCGAAGGATGTAATGAGAATTACTCACACACAGTCACCTCAACAAATTATTATGTATTTAGACAACGAAAAGAAGGCCGAGATTTTTGGTCAGTTTGGTAAAGGAACAACTGATACAGGTTCAGCAGAGAGCCAGATAGCACTCTTCACCTATCGTATCAAGCACCTCACTGAGCATCTGAAGGCCAATCACAAGGACTACAAGACAGCACGTTCTCTGACAAAGCTCGTAGGTAAGCGTCGTTCATTGCTCGATTACCTCTACGATCGCGACATCAACCGTTATCGTGCTATTGTGAAGGCACTTGGCCTGCGTAAGTAAGATTACAAAGACTATCAGATAATCCCTCATGAGCATGTTATGCTTTTGAGGGATTTTTTACTCTAAACTCTAAACTCTCAACTCTAAACTCTCAACTTTATACATGTACCTTTTTACATCAGAATCTGTTTCCGAGGGTCATCCCGATAAAGTCGCTGATCAGATTAGCGATGCCCTACTCGACCAGTTCCTGGCATACGACAGTACTGCACATTGCGCTATAGAATCATTCGTCACCACCGGACAGGTAGTTCTTATGGGCGAAGTATCTTCTGAAGCATATATTGACCTTCAGACTATTGCACGCAATACTATTAACCGCATCGGTTATACCAAGTCCGAATATCAGTTTGATGGCAATTCATGCGGCATACTCTCAGCAATTCATGAGCAGAGCCAGGACATCAACCAGGGTGTTTCCCGTGCCATTGAAGAGGAGCAGGGAGCCGGTGACCAAGGCATGATGTTCGGTTATGCCACCAATGAGACAGACCGTTACATCCCTGTAACACTCGACATTGCCCACCTCATCATGAAGACTCTTGCCGACATCCGCAAGGAGGGTAAGCAGATGACATATCTGCGTCCTGACAGCAAGTCACAGGTAACGGTGCAGTACAGCGACGCTGGTGTACCAGAGCGAATCGACACCATTGTTGTCTCTACACAACATGACGAATTCGACGCCGATGCCCCAATGCTTGCAAAGATTAAGGACGATGTCATCAACATCCTGATACCTCGCGTCAAGGCGCAGTTGAACGACCCAAAGATGCTGGCATTGTTTAACGACGACATAAAATACCTCGTTAATCCTACAGGAAAGTTTGTCATCGGAGGTCCTCACGGAGACACTGGTCTCACAGGTCGTAAGATTATCGTTGACACCTATGGAGGTCGCGGTGCTCATGGTGGTGGTGCATTCTCTGGCAAGGACTCTTCAAAGGTTGACCGTTCTGCCGCCTATGCAGCACGCTATGTTGCAAAGAATCTCGTGGCAGCCGGTGTTAGCGATGAGATTCTTGTACAGCTCTCTTACGCCATCGGTGTCGCAGAGCCTGTTTCCGTATATGTCAACACCTACGGTAAGAGTCATGCAAAGATGACTGATGGCGAGATAGCAGCAAAGCTCAAGGATTTGTTTGACTTCCGTCCAAAGGCAATAGAGCGCACTCTGAAGTTGCGTCAGCCTATGTATGTTGAGACAGCAGCCTACGGACATATGGGACGCCAGCCACATACTATAAAGAAAGTATTCACTTCAGCCTATCATCCTACAAAAGAAATTGAAGTAGAACTCTTTACTTGGGAGAAGCTTGACCTCGTAGAAAAGTTTAGAAAAGCATTCCTGTAATGCGTGTCGAAGGACTTTCCGTTCCCTACACCATATCTACGGACAACACATTGTCACTGGTGTTGCTATTGTGTTCATTGCTATCGATAATGATTGTAATGCGCTCAAGGAACGTCCTGTCACTACGCATACGCTCATTGTTCATTCAAACGACGAACCTCAGCAACTATCGTCGCACAAAAGACAACGAGCGCGAAGAATTATTCTTTACGGCACTGTCAGTAATGTCACTATCGCTGATAGGATATTCCGCTGAGTTACACTACTTCGGCACAGCACTCGCTATCAATCACTATCAAGTGATGGCATCCTATGCAGGTATCTTCATTGCCTTTTTGCTGCTGAAACGTTTCCTGTACATGCTCACCATTCCCATGTACTGCAACATACAGCAATGGCGTGCATGGCGACATCTTTTCAGCTTTACGACAGCTCTACAGGGACTATGGTTTCTGCCTATAGCAATTATTAATATTTATTTAGGATTAAGCGCTCCTATGACGCTTATTCTGGCAATAATAGGCGTTGCACTCGCACTTTTTGTCAGAATTTATAACTCATGGAGCATCTTTTTTAAGAAAAAAAGGTTGTATGTCCCATTTTTTTTGTACCTTTGCACCCTTGAAGCCGTACCCTTGGCTTTACTCGCTGGCACTTTAACATGTGTAGCACAAACATTAAAAGGCACATAAAACAGTAACACTTCTGACATAAACACGATGGTAAAAAAGATTTTAGTTTCTCAACCCCAACCCACCAGCAATAAGTCGTTGTATTACACCATTTCTGAAGATTTCGGTGTCGAAATAGTCTTCCGTCCTTTTATCAAGGTGGAAAGCGTTTCCATTCAGGAATTTCGTCAGCAACACATCAATTTCAACGATTACACCGCCGTTATCTTCACATCCCGACATGCTATAGACAACTATTTCGCATTGGCAAAGGAAGCACGTTTCAATGTGCCGGAGACAATGAAATATTTCTGTGTCACAGAGACGATTGCACTCTACATACAGAAATACACTCAGTATCGTAAACGCAAGATTTTCTTCGGGTCATCCGGCAAGATAGACGACCTCATTCCTTCTATGGTGAAGCATAAGAATGAGAAATATCTTGTGCCGGTTAGCGATGTTGCCAGCAACTGTATCACGGAGCTTCTTGACAAAAACAACCTCAACCATACCGAGTGCATAATGTATCGTACCGTTAACAACACGTTCTCGAAAGAAGAACTCAAGGCTTTCGACTATGACATGGCGCTTTTCTTCTCTCCTACCGGCATCAAAGCCCTCAAGGAGACATTCCCTGACCTCAAAGATGGTGATTTGAGGATTGGCACATTCGGTCCTGCCACGGCACAGGCCGCACGCGATGCAGGTCTATCGCTTGAGATTGAGGCGCCTACTGAAAGGTATCCTTCCATGACGAGTGCGCTACGTCACTACCTGCAAGAGACAGCAGAATAAATACGACAAGAAAGAGAACTAGCAGAGATAGAGAAATGAAGAAAAACGGTTTCCCAAAGTGCGAACATCTGTGCAGCCATCTGCTCATCGAGCGTCTCTTTGAGCCAGGAGAGAGCAAGAGCCTGCAGGCGTATCCGCTGAGAATGGTATATAGAGAAGCCGATAGTACACAGGTGCTCATCTCCGTACCGAAGCGTCTCTTCCATAATGCCGTTGACCGCAACCGCGTCAAGCGTCAGATACGTGAGGCATATCGCACCAATAAATCTCTTCTTGTCACATCAAAGCCCCTCTCAGTAGCGTTTCTCTGGCTCGATAAGAAGCATTATCCTACCAGCGTAATAAACAAGAAAGTATGCAACCTATTGCAACGTGGTTCAGAACAATTGGCACAGCAATCCTGTTAGTCCCCATCACATTTTATCAGGTCTGCATCTCGCCTTTCACGCCGGCATCGTGCCGCTTCACTCCGACGTGCTCACAATACGCTAAGGAAGCAATAATAAAACACGGTCCCATTCGCGGACTGTATCTCGCAATACGACGTCTCCTGAGATGTCACCCCTGGGGCGGTTCGGGTTATGACCCGGTACCATGAAGAGTTAAGAGTTAAAAGTTAAAAGTTAAGAGTTAAAAGTTAAGTTTTTAAGAGATAATATGAAGAACTTCATTGAAGAACTTAAATGGCGCGGAATGCTCGCGCAGATTATGCCTGGAGCAGAGGAATTGCTTCAGAAGGAAATGGTAACAGCTTACTTGGGTACCGACCCTACTGCTGACTCACTCCACATCGGTCACCTTTGTGGCATCATGATGCTGCGTCACCTGCAGCGCTGCGGCCACAAGCCTATCATCCTCGTGGGAGGAGCTACCGGCATGATTGGCGACCCATCAGGCAAGTCACAGGAGCGCAACCTCCTCGATGCAGAGACTCTCTATCACAATCAGGAGTGCATCAAGGCACAGGTGGCAAAGTTCCTCGACTTCAATTCCAACGAACCTAATGCTGCCGAGATGGTTAACAACTACGACTGGATGAAGGACTTCACCTTCCTCGAGTTCGCACGCACCGTCGGCAAGCACATCACCGTAAACTATATGATGGCAAAGGACTCTG
>Ga0326512_10003075_pt1 | contig 12269 bp, 10 predicted proteins | sample 1_2617_0518_D_FD_203652 | JGI IMG/M metagenome (GOLD analysis project Ga0326512, IMG submission 203652) | Bovine rumen microbial communities from UC Davis, California, United States - 1_2617_0518 | ecosystem: Host-associated > Mammals > Digestive system > Stomach > Rumen | place: USA... | reverse complement strand
CCCGTATACGGAGTTTTATCCAGAGAACGAGACAAAGAACCTGCAGATGATGCTGACGGGCAAGTATGCCGGCATCGGGGCATTGGTGAAGTATCATCTGGGGCGGAAACGTGTGGTGATTGACGAGCCCTACGAAGGTATGCCAGCCGCCGAGGCAGGCGTCAAGAAGGGTGACGTCATTCTGTCTATTGACGACTCGCTGATGACAGACAAGCAGGTGAACTACGTATCGTCGCGCCTGCGTGGCGATGCCGGTACGACGTTTGTCCTGAAGGTGCTACGCCCATCAACCGGCAAGGAGATGAAGTTCCGCATTACGCGGCGTAACATCAAGTTGCCGGAACTGCCTTACTATGGTATCATTGATAACGGCCAGAAAGTGGGCTACATTGCTTTGAATCAGTTCACTGAAGGCTGTGCCCGCGAGGTGCGTCGCTGTTTCATTGAGCTTAGGAAGCAGGGGGCAAAGGCGTTGCTGCTGGACTTGCGGGGCAATGGTGGCGGCTCGGAGATGGAAGCTGTAGACCTGGTGAGCATCTGGGTTCCGAAGGGGCAGCTGGTGGTTGAGAACCGCGGCAAGGTGAAGCAGGCGAGCCGTCGCTATGAGACACGCCTGGAGCCTGTGGACACGCTGATGCCTATGGCGGTGCTGGTGGGAGGCGAGACTGCCTCGGCCAGTGAGATTACTGCGGGTGCACTGCAGGATTTGGACCGTGCCGTGATTCTGGGTACGCGCACTTACGGAAAAGGCTTGGTACAGGTGCCGCTCGACATGCCATACAATACGAATGTGAAGATTACGACTTCCAAATATTTTATTCCCTCCGGGCGCTGCATTCAGGCCATCAACTACAAGCGCGGCGAGCAGGGTGGCTACAAAGAGCGCATACCAGACTCGCTGACGCATGTGTTTCATACGTTAGGTGGCCGTGTGGTGCGTGACGGCGGTGGCATCAAGCCCGATGTCGAAGTAAAGAACGACACGATGCCCAATATAGCCTATTACCTGTCGGCTGCCGGTCTGGACTCTACAGAAGTGATGTTCGACTATGTGGTTGACTATATTGCCCGCCACAAGCAGATTGCTCCTGCCAGTGAGTTTCACCTAAGCGATGCCGACTATGCCGAGTTCTGCGAGCGGGTGGAGAAGAGTGGTTTCAAGTATGACCTGATGAGCAAGAAGCACTTCGACGACCTGGTGAAAGCGGCTAAGTATGAGGGTTACTACGACAAGGCACGAGACACCTTCGACCAGTTGGAAAAGCAATTACAGCATGATATGCATGCCGACTTGCTCAACCATCAGAAGACCATCCGACAGATGCTGGAGATGGACATTATCTCTGCTTACTATTATCAGCGTGGCATGATTGAGGCAGGCCTGAACTACGACAAGCAGGTGAAAGAGGCCGAGCGTCTGGTGACCTCGGGCAGCGAATATGAGGCTATACTTCACCCCTGAAGCCTACTGCTGCTTTCCGGTCAGCTGGTCGAACAGTTCACGCATGCCCTCTGAGGCACCCTTCTGAATCTGGCGTACGCTGCTGCCTGCGCTGATGGGGTTGGGATCGATGAGCCATACGGGCACGCCCGGCCTGACATAGTGTATGAGCCCTGCTGCGGGATAGACGTTGAGGCTGGTGCCTATGATGATGAAGATATCGGCTTGCTGGGCCTCTTCTGCGGCCAGGCTGATATTGGGAACGGCTTCGCCGAAGAATACGATATAGGGGCGGAGCAGCGAGCCATCGCCAGCCTTGGTTCCAGGCTCAATTTCGCAGTCATCGGGAGTGAGCTCGCGAATGTAGCGCGGATCATCGACGTCGCGGCTGGAACAGACCTTCATCAGTTCGCCGTGCAGGTGAATGACTTTTGTCGATCCGGCCAATTCGTGCAGGTTGTCAACGTTTTGTGTAACCACCACAACGTCGTAGTATCGTTCCAGAGCAGCTACGAGGCGATGGCCTTCATTGGGCTTAACGCCACGGCACTTGCGGCGCAGCATATTATAGAATTCAGTAACCAGTTTGGGGTCGGCCTCCCAGCCTTCATGAGTGGCCACCTGTGCAACGGGATATTCCTCCCACAATCCATCGGCATCGCGGAAGGTCTTCAGGCCGCTTTCTACTGACATGCCAGCGCCTGTTAGAATGACAATCTTCTGTTTCATAGTAACATTAATTATTAAAAAGTCTACAAAAATACGAATTTTTCCCGAAATAGCATGAAGGAATCAGAGAAAATGCGTAACTTTGCACGATTTTTCACATATCTAATTAAAAAAGAATGGATAAACTGAGCTATGCCCTGGGACTGGGCATCGGACAACAGCTGGCCCAGATGGGTGCCGGCGCAGACTTAAATGTTGAAGACTTTGCACAATCGATTAAGGATGTGCTGGCAGGCAACGAGCTGAAGGTATCGCATCGTGAGGCCCAGCAGATTGTACAGGAGTACTTCCAGAAACAGGAAGAGAAAATGCGTGCCGAGCAGGCAGAAAAAGGCAAGGCCGCCCGTGTGGAAGGCGAGAAATACCTGGCAGAGAATGCCAAGAAGGAAGGCGTGAAGACGCTGCCCAGCGGCTTGCAGTATCAGGTGCTGCGCGAAGGCAACGGCAAGAAGCCTACGGCCAAGGACTCGGTGAAGTGTCACTACGAGGGTTTCCTGATTGACGGCACGGTGTTCGATTCGAGCGTGCAGCGTGGCGAACCGGCCGTGTTTGGCCTACAGCAGGTCATTGCCGGGTGGACCGAGGGCCTGCAGCTGATGCAGGAGGGCGCCAAGTATCGTTTCTTCATTCCCTACCGCCTTGCTTATGGCGAAGGTGGCGCCGGACAGCTGATCCCCCCCTATGCCGCACTGATTTTCGACGTAGAGCTTATTGAGGTGGTTTAACATCAGCAACAGTATTTCGAAAAGCAACCCAAAAATCATAAAAATCAAACAAAAAAACAATGAAAAAGCTTACTTTCATGGCCGGTATGGCCATTGCAGCCGCTACGATTTCTTCTTGCGGCAACGGAACTCCCAAAGCCAGTCTGACAACCGACATTGACTCTGTGAGCTATGCTATCGGCATGGCCCAGACTCAGGGTCTGAAAGAGTATCTCGTTGAGCGTCTTGGTGTAGACACCGCCTACATGGGCGAGTTCATCAAGGGTCTGAACGAAGGTGCTAACGCCGGCGACAACAAGAAGAAGGCCGCATACTATGCAGGTATCCAGATTGGCCAGCAGATTGGCAACCAGATGGTGAAGGGCATCAACCACGAGCTCTTTGGCGAGGACTCTACTCAGACCATTTCGCTGAAGAACTTTATGGCTGGCTTCGTAAGCGGAACCACTGGAAAGAATGGTCTCATGGACCAGGAGCAGGCTCAGCAGGTGGCACAGGACCTGATGAAGAAGATCAAGGGTCGTGAGTTGGAGAAGACCTATGGCGAGAACAAACTGGCAGGCGAGAAGTTCCTGGCCGAGAACGCCAAGAAAGAAGGCGTGAAGACGCTGGAGAGCGGTGTTCAGTATAAGGTTCTCAAGGAGGGTACGGGCAAGATTCCCGCAGACACCTCGATGGTGAAGGTGCACTATGAGGGCAAGACGCTCGACGGCAATGTGTTCGATAGCAGCTACAAGAACAACGAGCCCATTGACCTGCGTGCCAACCAGGTTATCAAGGGATGGACCGACGCCCTTGTCCACATGCCCGCCGGATCGGTCTGGGAAGTCTACATTCCCCAGGAACTGGCATACGGCGAGCGCGAGCAGAGACAGATTAAGCCCTTCTCCATGCTGATTTTCAAGATTGAACTTCTCGAAGTAAAGTAATCTGACAACGATGAAGAAGACAGTCATGGTTATGGCACTCGCTGTTTTGGCGAGTGCTTCTTTTAGCACAGCAGAGGCTAAGAAGAAAAAAGAGAACAAGAAGCAGGAGCCCGTGGAGCAGCCCGTGAAGCTTGTCACCGGCAGCGACACGCTGAGCTATGTGGCCGGTATGTACCTGACGGAGGGTCTCATCCCCTACGTTCAGCAGCAGGGCATGGATACCGCTTACATAGCCGACTTCATTGCCGGTTTCAAGGAGGTGGTCGGCTCAAACGATCCCCGCCAGAAGGCCCGTGTCATCGGCATGCAGATTGCCGAGCAGCTGAGCCACGGCATGCTGCCCCGTATGAAGCAGGAGTTTACCGAGACACCAGACACCCTGGTCAACGACATCCTTTTCCGTGCTTTTACCGATGCTTTGAATGGCGATAGCAGCATCATGGCCAAGCAGAAGGCCCTTGACATGTTCAAGGAAAAAGAGGCTTGGAACAAGGCCCAGAAGGAAGAACGCCTCTACGGACCCAACCGTGAAGCCGGTCGCAAGTTCCTGGCCGAGAACAGGCAGAAGGACAGTGTGATTGTCACCGAAACAGGCTTGCAGTACAAAATCCTTGTGAAGGGTGACGGCGAGGTGCCCCAGCGTACCGACAAGGTGCTCGTAAACTATGAGGGCCGACTTGTCGACGGCACCGTTTTCGATGCCTCCAACAAGCATGGCGACAAGCCCGCATCGTTCCGCGCCGACCAGGTGATCCGTGGCTGGACTGAGGCACTCACCATGATGCCCGTAGGTTCGAAGTGGCAGCTTTACATCCCTTATGAGCTGGCATACGGCGAGCGCAACATGGGTAACATTAAGCCCTTCTCGGCCCTGATCTTCGATGTAGAGCTGGTGGGCATCGACAAGCCTCAGCCCGAGCAGCCTGCCGAAGAGGCAAAGCCTGTGGCAGCTAAGAAAGGCAAGAAGTCGAAGAAATAACCATTCTCATAAAAACAGCTACTGTTCAAAATAGAACGTGGACTTTGCCCGCAAAAGAATTGTTCTGATGACAGCTTTTGCCTGGGCAAAGTCCACTTTTTTTGCCTTCAAGCACAATTTTGTTAGCAAAATGTTGCTCATTCCGATTATTTTGCGTAATTTTGCTAACAAAATGTAACTATATCATCATTTAAGAGATGGAAAAAATCGATAATCTTGACAAGAAGATACTGAGCATCTTGTCGAAAAACGCCCGTATTCCTTTTAAGGATGTGGCTGCAGAATGCAATGTTTCCCGTGCTGCCATACACCAGCGCGTGCAGCGACTCATTGATTCGGGTGTCATTACAGGCAGCGGCTTCGACGTGAACCCGAAGTCGTTGGGCTATCGCACCTGTACCTATGTAGGTATTACGCTTGAGCGAGGATCCATGTATAAGGAAGTAGTGAAGCGTCTTGAGCACATTCCCGAGGTAGTGGAATGCCACTTCACCACAGGCCCCTACACCATGCTCGTAAAGCTTTTCGCCCGCGACAACGAGCAACTCATGCACCTGCTCAACGGTCAGTTGCAGGAAATTCCCGGTGTTGTGGCTACAGAGACGCTCATCTCCTTGGAGCAGAACATCAAGCGCGAGATTCCAGTTCACTTTGAAGAGATTGAAACCGAATGAAATATTCCATTCAGCAGCATCTGGACTTCATTTACAATAGCTATCCAGCCAGCGAACCACGCCCCGTCATCGGCATCACCGCCAACTACGGAGACCGGATGGGCAAACTGGCCGACAGTTATTATAAGCAGGTGCTTCAAGCAGGAGGAACACCCGTTATCATTCCTCCTTTGAGCGACAAGCATGCACTGCTGAACACCTTGGACCGCATTGACGGTTTGTTGCTCAGCGGCGGTGCCGACATCAACCCCCTCTATTGTGGCGAAGAGCCTGCAGCGCGACTGGGCGGAATCAATTCCGAGCGCGACCTGCCGGAACTGCTCATCACCCGTCTGGCCTTCAACCGCCAACTGCCCATACTTGGCATCTGCCGTGGCATTCAGACCCTGGCCGTGGCACTTGGCGGAAAAGTGGCACAGGACATTGACACCACCATCAAGCACTCACAAGAGGCCGACCGTTCTGATGCCACCCACTCTGTTACCATCGAAAAGGATTCTGTCCTGTTCAGTCTGTACGGCCAGTTCGGCTCCACCATACCTGTAGAGGAATTGCAGGAGAAGCATTACGTCAACTCATTCCATCATCAGGCAGTGAGCGACACCGGTCCTCACTTCCGTGTGGTGGCAAAGGCTCCTGACGGCATTGTCGAAGCCATGGAGAGCAGCGAGCACAAGCCCGTTATCGGCGTGCAGTGGCATCCAGAGTGCATGGAGGAAGAGCTACCGCTGTTCAGCTGGCTGGTCCATGAAGCCCGTCAATACCGGAAAACGCAGCAGGTGCATGACCGTGTGCTGACGCTTGACACCCACTGCGACACCCCCATGTTCTTCCCGCAGAACATAGATTTCGGCCATCGTGACGACCGCATACTCGTCGACCTTCACAAGATGACCGAGGGACGTCTCGATGCCACCATCATGGTGGCCTATCTGCCTCAGCCCAAGATGGGTGAGACTTTCTCGTCGAAGGTCAGTTTCCCGGTGAAGGGCCCCACGGAGTATGCCGATCTTATTTTCGACAAGATTGGCGAGATTGTTTCGGCCCATGGCGATTATCTCGCATTGGCCCGCACCCCCGGCGACCTCTATGAGAACAAGCGCCACGGCAGGAAATCGATTATGCTTGGTATCGAGAACGGACTGGCTTTGGGCGGTCAGCTGCAGAACGTGGCTCACTTCGCAGAGCGTGGGGTGGTTTACATCACCCTGTGTCACAATGGCGACAACGACCTGTGCGACTCCTGCCGAGGCAGCAGCATGCACGGTGGCGTCAGCCGCTTTGGCGAGCAGGTTATCCGCGAGATGAACCGTCTTGGCCTGATGGTCGACCTGAGCCATGCCAGCGACAAGAGTTTCTACGATGCCCTTGAAATATCACGCACGCCCATTGTGTGCAGCCATTCCTCCTGTCGCTCATTGTGCGACCATCCTCGCAACCTGACCGACGACCAAATGCGTCGCCTGGCTCAAACGGGCGGTGTCATGCAGGTGACGCTTTATGCCGGATTCCTCCGCAAGGATTCGAAAGCAACCATTCTCGATGCCGTCAGCCATCTAGAACACGCCATCAAAATCATGGGAATCGACCACGTTGGCCTGGGCACAGACTTCGATGGCGACGGAGGCATCCCCGGTTTGGCCAACGCCTCCGAGTTGACCCTCTTCACCCGTCAGTTACTGGAGCGCCGCTACAGCGAGCGTGACATCCAGAAAATCTGGGGTGGCAATTTCCTCCGTGTCATGGGAATGGTTCAAAAAATGAAAGAGTAGTAAATCATGAAAGCAAAAGAGATATTGATGTCAGCCGTTCTTGTGTTGGGCATGACAGCCTGTGGGAATGTGAAGAAAAGCAGCGATGCAACGGTGTCGTTGCCCGTAGGGCCGTCCTTCTCGGCCGATTCTGCCTATCGTTTCTGTGAGCAGCAATGCCAGTATGGTCCGCGCACCATGAACAGCGATGCTCATGAGCAGTGTGCACAGTGGATTGCCCAGAAGTTTGGCAGCTACGGCCTCACCGTCGTCCGGCAACAGGCCAGCCTGAAAGGCTATGACGGGACCATGCTCCAGGCTACCAACATCATTGCTTCCTACAAGCCCGATCTGGCCGACCGTGTGATGTTCTGTGCTCACTGGGATTCGCGTCCCTGGGCCGACAACGATGCCGACGAGTCCAACTGGCACAAGCCCGTCATGGCTGCCAACGATGGTGCCAGCGGAGTGGCCGTGATGCTCGAGCTGGCCCGTCTGCTGAGCGACTCCCTTCATATTGGCGTCGATTTCATTTGTTTCGATGCTGAGGATTGGGGCGTTCCGCAATGGAGCGATGTTCCCGACGCCAGCGACTCATGGGCACTGGGTGCGCAGTATTGGTCTGCCAATCCTCACATAGCCAACTACAAGCCTCGCTACGGCGTCCTGCTCGACATGGTGGGCGGACAGGGCGCTCGCTTCTATCGCGAAGCCTACAGCCTGCGTTATGCGTCTTCGGTGGTCAACCGTGTGTGGCAGGCTGCTCAGGTTGTGGGCTTTGGCAGTTATTTCCCGAATAAGGATGGAGGACAGATTACTGACGACCATGTACCGGTGAACGAAGTGGCAGGCATTCCCTGCATTGACATCATACCCTATTATCCCGACTGCGAGGCCAGCTCTTTCGGTCCTACCTGGCACACCATAACAGACGATATGGACCATATCGACAAAAGCACCCTGCAGGCAGTCGGTCAGACGCTTATACAGCTGCTTTTCTCTGAAAACTCATGATTGGGGATTCTGGGGCATTCAGTCCCAGAATCCCAATAACAGGTTACTCTAAGTAAGTGTAACCATACAGTCCAGAGCGGTAGTTGCTCAGGAATTCCTTGCCTTCCTCCAGCGTGATACGGCCTTCCTTGACGCTCTTTGTTACCCAGATTTCAAGTTGTCGAACCAGTTTCTTCGGGTTGTACTGCACATATTGGAGCACTTCCTCTACCGTCTCTCCGTCAATAATCTGGTCTATATGGTAGTTGTTGTCCTTCACTGAGATGTGCACGGCATTGGTATCGCCGAAGAGATTGTGCATATCGCCAAGGATTTCCTGGTATGCTCCCACGAGGAACACGCCCAGATAGTAGGTTTCGTTTTTCTTCAGGGCATGCACAGGCAGCGAATGCGAGTTGTGGCGGTTGGTCACGAAGTTGGCAATCTTACCGTCGCTGTCGCAGGTGATGTCCTGCAGTGTGGCATTGCGTGTTGGCCGTTCGTCCAGTCGCTGTATGGGCATGATGGGGAACAGCTGGTCAATGGCCCACGAGTCGCTGAGGCTTTGGAACAGCGAGAAGTTGCAGAAATACTTGTCGGCCAGCAGTTTGTCAATGTTCATCAACTCCTCTGGCACGTGCTTCATGTTCTTGGCCAGTGCGTTGATTTCATGGCACACGCTCCAGTACATGGCTTCTATCTCGGCACGCGTCTTCAGGTCTACGATGCCATGGCTGAACAGGTTGAGCACTTCTTCGCGTATCTGTTCTGCGTCGTGCCAGTCTTCCAGCACGTTTCGTGGCGACAGGTTGTCCCATATCTCATAGAGATCCTTCACCAGCTGGTGCGAGTTCTCGTCAGGTTCAAACTCCTCGGGCATCTCGGGCAGCGAGGCCGTCTCCAGCACATCGATCACCAGCACGCTGTGGTGTGCGGCGAGCGAGCGCCCACTTTCGGTAATAATGTTAGGATGCGGAATGTTGTTGCGGTTGGCCGCATCGACGAAGGTGTAGATACAGTCGTTCACGTATTCCTGGATGGAGTAGTTCACCGAGCTCTCCGACGATGGTGAGCGCGTTCCGTCGTAGTCCACGCCCAGTCCGCCTCCGCAGTCCACGAAGTCCACGTTGCTGTAGCCCATCTTGTGCAGTTGAATGTAGAACTGCGATGCTTCGCGCAGGGCGGTCTGTATGCGTCGTATCTTGGTAATCTGGCTGCCTATATGGAAATGTATGAGTCGCAGGCAGTCGCGCATATCCTTTTTATTCAGCATGTCCAGTGCTTCCAGCAGCTCAGCGCTGGTCAGTCCGAACTTCGAGGCGTCGCCTCCGCTTTCCTCCCATTTTCCAGCACCGCTGCTGGCCAGCTTGATACGTATGCCGATGTTCGGCTTCACGTTCAGCTTCTTGGCTTCGCGGGCAATGATTTCAAGCTCGTTCATCTTCTCGACGACGATGAATATCTGCTTGCCCATCTTCTGGGCCAGCAAGGCCAGTTCAATGTAGCTCTGGTCCTTGTAGCCGTTGCACACGATGATGGAGTCGCTTTGACACTGCATGGCGATGACGGCGTGCAGTTCAGGCTTCGATCCGGCTTCCAGTCCCAGGTTGAATTTTCTTCCGTGCGAGATGATTTCCTCTACCACGGGTTGCATCTGGTTCACCTTGATGGGATAGACCACGTAGTTCTCGCCTTTGTATTCGTATTCCTCACTGGCTTTCTTGAAGCAGCTCCACGTTTTCTCAATGCGGTTGTCAAGAATATCGGGAAAGCGCAGCAGCACTGGTGCTGTGACGTCGCGCAGTGCCAGTTCGTCCATTACCTCACGCAGGTCTATCTGCGTCTGGTCTTTGCATGGTGTCACATAGACGTGTCCCCGGTCGTTGATACCGAAGTAGGAGGTGCCCCAGCCGTTGATGTTATACAGTTCGCGGGCGTCTTCAATGGTCCATTTCTTCATAGCTGTTTTTCTGAAGGAGTTTGAAGTATTAAATGGAAATAATTAGCATAAAGATGAGTGTCGAGAGAAGTAATGAGTTCGTCTATCCCAGCAGTTCTTTCAGCCTTTCTATGTTCGACCTGATTTTGTCGCCGCTGTCCATCACGGTTACGTCAAGCTGGTACTTCGCTTTCAGATAGTATTGCTCACGATGCTGCAGCTGCTCTGAGATGAAGGCAATCAGCTCGTCGTGGCTTTTTCCTTTGAGCAGTGGCCGTTCATTCTTGCTCATGGCCAGATGACTGAAGAGCACCTCTGGTGTAGCCTTCAGGTAGACCACCTGTGCCTGCTGGTTCATGTAGTCCATATTGTCGAAGAAGCAGGGGGTTCCTCCACCGCAGCTGATGACCACATTCTCGAACTCTGCCACCTCGTGCAGCATGTTGTACTCAACCTTTCTGAAGCCCTCCTCGCCCATTTCTGCAAAGAGTTGGGCAATGGTCTTTCTTCTTCGGCTCTCGATGTACCAGTCCAGGTCATAGAACGGCAGTCCCAGTTCTTTGGCCAGTGCCTTTCCCACGGTGGTTTTCCCCGCTCCCATGTAGCCAATCAGAATGATTCTTCTCATGGCCTGCTATTCACTCTTTTTGATGATCTTCATGCACTCGTCGTAGGTCAGTTGCTTGGCGCGATCATGCATCGACTTGGGCATTCTGTAGTTCTTGCCGTCGTAGGTCAGATAGGGGCCATAGCGTCCGTTCATCACTTCGAGTTTCGGATCCTCGTCAAAGGTCTTCATGTGTTTCTGTGTCTCCAGCCTCCGCTTCTCGTCAATGAGTCTCACGGCGTCGGCAATGGTGATGGCCAGCGGATCCATGCCCTTTGCCAGCGAGGTGTATTGCTTTTTGTGCAGCACATAAGGTCCGAATCGTCCGGCTCCTACCGTAATAGGCTCCCCCTCGTATTCGCCCAGCATTCTTGGCAGCTTGAAGAGGTTCAGTGCCTGCTCCAGCGTGATGTTCTCAATGCCCAGTTCCTTGGGCAGGTGTGCAAAGAGCGGTTTGTCCTTGTCCTCGGCTTTGCCTATCTGGACCACGGGTCCGAAGCGTCCAATCTTCACGAACACCGGTTTCTTCGTCTTCGGGTCTATGCCCAGTTCTCTTTCTCCGGCCTTGTGTTCCGACCGTGCGTTGAGTGTGGTTTCCACCGTCGGTGCAAACTCCTTGTAGAACTCGTGCATCATGTCGCTCCATTGTTCCTGTCCCTCTGCAATGCGGTCGAAGTCCTGCTCCACCTTTGCCGTGAAGTTATAGTCCATGATGCCGGGGAAATGCTTCATGAGGAAGTCATTGACCACGGTGCCAATATCCGTGGGAATCAGCTTGCCCTTGTCAGATCCAACCAGTTCCACGCGCGATTTCTGCGATATCTGCCGGCCTTTCAGCGACAGCACGGCGTATTTGCGCTCTTCGCCCTTCTTGTCGCCCTTGATCACGTATTCGCGCTGCTGGATGGTCGAGATGGTCGGTGCGTAGGTCGACGGTCGTCCTATGCCCAGTTCCTCAAGCTTGTGCACCAGCGAAGCCTCGGTGTATCGCTGCGGTCCCTGGCTGTATCGCTCCGTGGCCAGGATTTCCCTTCTGGTCAGTTCCTGTCCCTCTTCCAGTGGCGGCAGCACATGAACCAGTTCGTCCTTGTTCTCATCGTCCTCATCGACCGATTCCCTGTAGACTTTCAGGAAGCCGTCGAACTTCACCACCTCGCCCTGTGCCGTAAACAGGAGGTTGGCGATGGAAGATTGGCTGTTCTCTTTTCCATCCTCAATGCGGATGTCCACCGTGGTCTTCTCAATCTCGGCATCAGCCATCTGGCTGGCGGCAGTGCGCTTCCATATCAGGTCGTACAGTCGTTTCTCCTGCACCGTTCCCTCAATGTTCGTCTGCTCCATATAGGTGGGTCGGATGGCCTCGTGTGCTTCCTGTGCCCCTTTCGAGCTGGTGTGGTATTGTCTCACCTTGCTATATTCTTCTCCGTACAGCTTCACAATCTCCTCCTTCGAGGCATTGATGCACAGGCCGGACAGGTTCACCGAGTCCGTACGCATGTAGG
>Ga0326512_10003074_pt1 | contig 12272 bp, 8 predicted proteins | sample 1_2617_0518_D_FD_203652 | JGI IMG/M metagenome (GOLD analysis project Ga0326512, IMG submission 203652) | Bovine rumen microbial communities from UC Davis, California, United States - 1_2617_0518 | ecosystem: Host-associated > Mammals > Digestive system > Stomach > Rumen | place: USA: California... | reverse complement strand
TCTCGACGTGTTCCTGGTAGACGCCGGGCATCACTAATATATAATAAGGTGAGTCCTTGGTGGCCTGCTGCTCGGCATCGGCGACGGCGTCGGCGATGGTCGAGAAGACGGTAGCCCCAGCGGCCATACCGACGGACGTCGTGGTGGGAGAGACGACGGCGTTGAACAGCTGGCGTTTCTCGGCGGGCTGCTGGAACTTGTAGGGCGCGAGGTCGATGGTGCCATCGGCCACGCCGTTGAGGAACACCTCGAGGTTGGAGTAGCCGTTGTCCGTCAGGCGGTAGCCGTCGGTGGCGTCATTGGGGTTGAGGCCCTTGGCCGTCTCGTATGCGTCGGGCATGCCGTCGCGGTCGGTGTCCACCATCAGCAGCTCGCCGTCGGCCATGCGCAGGCTGGGATAGCAGGTGACGGTGATTTCCTTGTTGTCGGCAACCACGTCACCCTCGTAGAGCGCCACGAACTCGTCGTGGTCGCTGAGCGTGATGTCGTACGGCGTGTCGATGATGCCCAGTTTGGCACCACGTTCGCCTCCGAACTGCGGGTCCTGTTTTCCGGCAGCTTCTGCCAGCACGCGGGCGTCGACCTCGTCGTAGCGGGGCAGGGCGCATCCAGCCTGATTCACCACCTTGGCGTAGGCATCGTCGGCGCTGTCGTAGTCCTTATACGGCAGTTCGTCGACGACAGTGGTCAGCAGACACTTGTCGGCCAGCGCCTGCGAGGGCGACAGCGACCAGAAGTTCATGGCCCTCGAGGCATCGTTGGCCACGAAGCCGTAGTAGTTGTCGCTGTTCACTTTCTGCAGCTCGCTGTTGCTCCAGATGGTCGTTGCCGGTGCCCACTTGCACGAGAGTTCGAACTTATTGCCAGCGAGGTACCACTGTCCCACGCCGTTCTGGTCGCCGCTGGCCGATACCCAGTATCGGCGGTTGGCTGTGGCGTCGCGTGTGGCGGGTCCCGGCCGGTAGTAGTTGTTGATCATGTAGACGCGGTTGTAGTCCGTCTCGCCTCCAGCCGAGTTCTCTCCGCCATAGATGGCATTCGGGCTTCCCCAGTTGTAGATGACGTTGTTGACAAACTCATTGATGGCCTGACGGTCGTGGTTCTCCGGGCGCACGCCGTTGAATCGTGGCGAACGGCTGTTGTTGTTGGCAAACAGACAGTGGTGCATGGTCGAGCGCTTGCCTCCCCACTGTGCGCCGTATGCGCGTTCTCCCTTGACGTTGCGCGAGTTGTACAGTCCCTCGGCAAAGATACACCATTGGGTGGTGGTATTGTTGTTGTCGTAGAGCGTCAGGTTCTCCTCCATCGACCACCCTAAGGAGCAGTGGTCGAGCACGATGTTCTCGACGTTCTCCACGCCCAGTGGCGACATGCTCTTGTTGGGCAGGTCTCCGGCGCGGAAGCGCAGGTAGCGGACGACGGTGTTCGACGACAGCTTCACCCTGTAGCCGGCAATGCAGACGCCTCCGCCGGGTGCTGTCTGTCCGGCAATGGTCGTATTAGGCTTGACGGTGACGTTCTCCTTCAGGTAGATGGTGCCCGCCACACGGAAGAGCACCGTTCGCGGCGTGTCGTCGCCCGTAGTCACCGCCCAGCGGAAGGTACCCTCGCCTGCGCCGTCGTCCAGGCGCGTGACGTAGTACACCTTGGCGCCGCGCTGGTCGGTCATACGACCGCCGGTGGTGAATCGTCCGTAGCCCTCGGCACCGGGGAAGGTGATGAGGTCGGCTTTGTAGTTGTCTATCATGGCGAAGACGGTCTGCACGGTCCTGTCTTCGTTCAGCGTCAGCGTGTATGTCTGTGCTGTCGACAGCTCCTTGCCGTCGCCGTCGACCCAGCGCACGAAGTAATGTCCCTTGTCGGGTGTGGCGGTCAGGGTCACCGTTGTGCCGGCGTTGTACTTCCCGTTGTCGCCCTCCGGCGTGACGGCGATGCTCCCCATGCCGGGTGTCGTCGTGCCGTAGTACAGCGTAGCCTCGGGCAGCTTGGTGAAGCGGGCCTCTGCCTGCGTGTTGGCGTCAACCTTGAAGGTGTGGGGATTGTCGTCGGCGACACGTGCGCCCCCCACGTACCAGCCCTCGAAAGCGTAGCCGATGTTGGCCGTCGCCGTGCAGGTGACGTTGTCGCCCGTAACCACCGATGTCTCGGCGGGTGTCACCGTACCGGCGCCAGCGGGCGAGACCGTGGCGGTGAACGTGCTCGTCTGCACCGTTCCGCCCAGCGTGGCCGTTCCCGTCAGCGTGACGTTACCCATAGCCAGGTTTTTGCCGTTCTGATAGCCCTTGGCCATGCGCACCACCACCTGCCAGGCATCGTTGCTGGCGGTGGCCGTCGCAGGCACGTCGAACGCGACGTCGTCGTAGTGGGCATCCACGTCGGCATGGCTGTTCACCGTGCCCAGCTCGTAGGTCTGTGTCGTCTCGCCGGCGGCGTTGAGCTTCAGCAGCAGCACCTCGAAGGCTGCGTTAGTGTTCTTCACCCACGACGCCACGCTGACGCTGACCTTCGTCGGCACAAACGTCAGGCTCGTTGTGTTGGGCTTTAGGCTGAGCATCATGCCGTAGTCGTTCGTGCCGTCGGCGGCGCCCTGCACCTTGAAGCGCAGCAGCGCCAGTCCCGTCACCTCCTTCGTGGCGTAGCTCGATGGTGTGATGATAGCCTGGAAGGCCAGCTTCTCGCCGAACGTGACGCTGGTCTCCAGCATCTTTGTCACGTCGGTGCCGTCGCAGGTGATGGTGGCGGCGGTAGCAGCGTTGTAGGCCGGGGTGCCTACGGCCAAGTCTTTGATCGTTTTGTCGAGTGGCCAGTGGGTGGTCACGGTTGTCTGTGCGGCGGCTGTCAGGATGTTCACGAACAGCATCATCAGGCCAAGAATTGTTTTCCTTTGCATGGGTAAGTAGTTCTTTTTGATTAGTTTGTCGGCAAAGGTACACAATTATTCTGAAACGGCCATCGTTTTTCCGATAATTTGTGTACCTTTGTCGCTGATTATGACGATTCACCCGCTGCTCACCGATCTCCAACCGCCCGAACGGTTCACCTATCCGTTCTGCTACGAGCCTCACCCACTATGCGTGTTGGCGGCTCAGGAGGTGCAGCAGGAACTGAGCCGCATGGCGCTGACCGAGGGAAAGATGTTTGGGGTGTTGGTGGTGCAGTTGCCCGCCAGCCAGCCCCTGTCGGGGGACGCTTCCCTTGGCTTCCTAGCCGCCTACTCCGGCCTGTTGGAGGGGCGCAACGACTGGCCCTACTTCGTGCCGCCCGTCTTTGACGCCCAGCAGCCCGACGGCCATTTCAAGCAGGAGGAGCGCCACATCTCCGACATCAACCACCACATCGCATCGCTGTCGTCGGCACCATCTGCCAACGCCGAGCGCCTGAACGCCTTGGAAGACGAGCGCCGCCAGCGTTCGCAGCAGTTGCAGCTATGGCTCTTCGACCAGTACCGCTTCCTGAACGCCCATGGCGAGCGGCGGCGCCTGGTCAGCGTGTGGCAGGACTACCATTCGTCGGAGCGCATCCGTCGGAAGTATCCGTTGCCCCCTGGCGGCACGGGCGACTGCTGTGCGCCGAAGCTGTTGCAGTATGCCTACAGCCAGGGGCTGAAGCCGCTGTGCATGGCGGAGTTCTGGTGGGGGCCGTCGCCCCGGACGGAGATTCGCCAGCACGGTCAGTTCTACCCCGCTTGTCGGGGCAAGTGCCTGCCCGTGCTGACGTGGATGCTACAGGGGCTCGACGTCGATCCCAATCCCGAGGCATCGGGGGCCTTGGCGCGCGGGGGCGACATCACCGTGGTCTACGAAGACGATGCCCTGATCGTCGTCAACAAACCGTCGGGCATGCTCAGCGTCCCCGGCCGTATCGAGCGTCACGCCGTGGCCACCATCCTCAGCCAGCGTTATCCCGGCAGTCTGCTCGTCCACCGTCTCGACATGGGCACCAGCGGTCTGCTGGTGGCGGCCAAGACGCGCGACGTCTACCGCCAGCTCCAGCAGCAGTTTGCCGACCACACCGTCCGCAAGACCTACGTCGCCCTCCTGGATACCTCCACCCGGCCTTCGCCCTTCGCCCCGAACCAGCGCGGCACCATCACCCTGCCCCTGCGCCCAGACCCTATCAACCATCCGCGTCAGGTGGTGGACTATGAGTACGGAAAGGCGTCGGTCACTGACTATGAATTCATAGCCGATGACCGTGTCCGTCTCTATCCGCAGACCGGCCGCACCCATCAGTTGCGTATGCATTGTGCCCACGCCGACGGACTGGGTTGCCCCATCCGTGGCGACGAGCTATACGGCCGACCAGCCGCCCGGCTTTTTCTGCATGCCGAGCGGCTGGAGCTGACGCATCCTGTCACGGGTGAGCGGATGGTCTTCGAGCAATTGCCTGATTTCTGAGCGTCCCTATTACTTCAGTAGGTTGGCTACCGTCTGCAATAGGTTGTCGCCGCGCAGGTCCTTGGCAACGATGGTTCCGTGCTGGTCGATGAGGACGTTGGCAGGAATGGAACGGATGTTGTAGAGGGCGGCACCAGCACACTCCCAGCCCTTGAGGTCGCTCATCTGCGGCCAAGGCATCCGTAGCTGTTCGATGGCAGCGAGCCATGCCTCGCGGTTGTTGTCGAGCGACACGCCGACGACCTCAAAGCCCTTGGCATGGAAGTCGGTATATGCCTTCACGACGTAAGGCATCTCAGCCCGGCAGGGGCCGCACCAGGACGCCCAGAAGTCGACGAGTGTGAACTTGTTGCTGCCGACATAGTCGCTGACGCTGACTTTGTTGCCTTGTATGCCCGGCAGCTCGATGTCGATGTAGCGTTGGCCTACCTCCGTGCCCCCGATGAGCTGTTCGGTGTCTGGCTGTTCGGCGACGGTCTGTTCGGTGTTGTTGGTGGTGGCCGTGTTGGCCTTCTGTGAGCAGGCTGTGAGCATGGCGATGGTCAAGCCTAAGAGGATGGTTTTCTTCATAGTTCTATTGTTGTTGGTCGTTGTTAATCAGTTGCAGGAGTCGGTCGACGGCCTCCGCCTCGGCGATGTTCTTCTCGACGCACTCCTTGCCTCGGTAGAGCGAGATCTTGCCGCGTCCGGCGCCGACGTAGCCGTAGTCGGCATCGGCCATCTCGCCCGGGCCGTTGACGATGCAGCCCATGATGCCGATCTTCAGGCCGACGAGGTGGCTGGTGGCCGCCTTGATGCGGGCGATGGTCTCCTGGAGGTTGTAGAGCGTGCGTCCGCAGCCGGGGCAGGAGATATACTCGGTCTTCGTGAATTTGACGCGGGCGGCCTGGAGGATGGCGTCGGCGAGAGCGGTGAGGTCCTGGGGTAGGGCGGGGCTGCTCGAAGCCCCGTCGACGTTCAGCACCAGCTTCGTGGCCTTGCGGTCGATAAGCAAAGCGCCGACGGCCATGGCAGCCATGAGTTGGAGTGTCTCCCAGTCGTCTTCTTCTGTTTGTTGCGATGCCATCGCAACCGACGGGAGCGTCAGCGTGATGGTATCGTCCTTGATGCTGGCCTCAGCCTCAGCGCGCAGCCGCGTACACTCGGGGATGAGTGCCACGAGCTTGCGAGCCACAGGAATCTCGGCTTCCGGCTCCTCGCTCAACGAGACGCGGATGGTGTCGCCGATACCCTCGGTGAGCAGGGCGCCAATGCCTACTGCCGACTTGATGCGTCCGTCCTCACCCTCGCCGGCCTCGGTGACGCCGAGGTGCAGCGGGTAGTGCATGTCCTCTGCGTCCATCGTCTTGACGAGCAGTCGCACGGTGGTTACCATGACGACGGTGTTCGACGCCTTGATGGAGATGACGACATCGTCGAAGCCCTCGCGGCGGAAGATGCGCAGGAACTCCATACAGCTCTCGACGATGCCCTCGGGCGTATCGCCATAGCGCGACATGATGCGGTCGCTGAGCGAACCGTGGTTCACGCCGATGCGCACGGCGGTGTGGTGCTCCTTGCAGATGTTGATAAACGGCACGAGCTTCGCCTCAATCTTGCGCAGCTCCTCCTGGTACTCCTCGTCGGTGTACTCTAGGTGCTTGAACGTACGGCCGGGGTCGACGTAGTTGCCGGGGTTGATGCGCACCTTCTCGCAGTACTGTGCGGCGACGTCGGCGGTGTGGGCGGTGAAGTGTACGTCGGCCACCAGCGGCTGTGTGTAGCCGTCGGCCTTCAGTCGTGCCGAGATGTTCTTCATGTTCTCCGCCTCGCGGGTGCCCTGCGTGGTGAAGCGCACCAGTTCGCCGCCAGCGTCGATGATGCTCTTGGCCTGTGCCACACAGCCCTCGGTGTCATTGGTGTCGACGGTGGCCATCGACTGTATGCGGATGGGGTTGTCGCCGCCAATGGCTATCTGGCCTACGTGGCAGACGCTGCTCTGTCTACGCGGCAAAACCGCGCAGCACTGTTCTTCAGACTTTGTACTCATACTTCAGTTCGGCTAAGTCACGGTTGGCCTTCTCAATCTTGGCCTTCAGGCCGGCTTTGTAGTCGGCCAGTCGCTGGGCGATGTCCTCGTCGCTGAGTGCGAGCATCTCGACGGCGAGGATGGCTGCGTTCTGCGCAGCATTGACACCGACGGTGGCCACGGGGATGCCCGGTGGCATCTGGATGATGGAGAGCATGGCGTCGAGGCCGTCGAGCATACCCTTGATGGGCACGCCGATGACGGGCAGTGTCGTTGAGGCGGCGATGACGCCGGGGAGTGCTGCTGCCATGCCAGCGGCGGCGATGATGACCCGCAGTCCGCGGTCCTTGGCGCCGCGTGCGAAAGCCTCCACGGCGTCGGGTGTGCGGTGTGCCGAGAGGGCGTTGACTTCGAATGGAATCTGGAGTTCGTCGAGCTGTTTGCAGGCTTTCTCCATGACGGGCAGGTCGCTGGTGCTGCCCATGATGATACTAACTAATGGTTTCATATTCTTTGGTTTTTTGAGTGTGCTGGAGTTCTGGGGCCTCTACAGGTAAATGATCCCGACGACGGCGCAGGCCACCCCCACGGTGAAGCCTGCCACGACCTGCGGCAGCGTGTGCTGGCGGAGGATCATGCGGCTGGAACCCAGAATGCCCGCAATGATGAGCACCAGGGAGAACCACCAGACGGGGTTGAAGCGGAACACCTCTGAGAAGACGTAGAGCGCTCCCGCCACGCCGCCGATGGCCGCCATGTGGGTGGAGATCTTCCACCAGACGTTGATGAGTGCGCACACCACTTGGATGAGGAGCGCGCTGGTCACGATGCTGCGCATGAAGTAGGGTATGTGCATGCACTCCATGACATAGAGGCAGGTGAAGTAGCAGAGTATGGAGAGCACGTAGGGCACGATGCGTCGCTCGCGGCTACCCAGTTCGATGAGCGTCCATCCCTGGTAGCGGCGGTAGGCATGTATGAGCAGCGTCGGCAGGAGGATGGTGAAGAAATAGACGACTGCTAGGACGAAGAACTTATAGCCCGGCTCGTACTGCCGCAGATAGCTCAGCGAGAACAGGGCTACGAGTCCCAGCAGGGGCAGGTAGAACGGGGTGAACACCATGCTCACCACCCTGGCCGTCAATATGATTTGCTTCTCACGCGTCATTTTTCTCATGTCCCTATTCCTTTCTTTACGATTCCTTTCATGACCGCAGTCGCGCCACCGGATATCCCATCTGTTCACGATACTTAGCCACCGTGCGGCGGGCAATGGTGTAGCCACGTTCGTTCATCAGCTGTGTCAGGGCGTCGTCGCTCAGGGGTTGTTTCTTGTCCTCGCTGTCGATGATCTCGCGGAGGGCAGCCTTCAGCTGGTGTGTCGACAGCTCTTCGCCCTGTTCGGTGACATAGCCGTCGCTGAAGAAGTGGCGCAGTGGGAAGATGCCCCAGCGCGTCTGTGCGTATTTCGAGTTGCACACCCTCGAGATGGTCGAGATGTCGAGTCCCGTCCGCTCGGCGATGTCCTTGAGTATCATGGGCCGTATGGAGGCGTCGTCGCCGTCGAGGAAGAACTGGCGCTGCATCTGGATGATGGCCCCCATGGTCAGCGTCAGCGTGCGCCGGCGCATCCGTATGGCATCGATAAACACCTGTGCGGCGTCCACCTTCCGCTTGATATAGATGAGCGCCTCCTTCGTCTGTCGGCTGGCATGCTCCTTGTCCTGCTGGTATTCCTTCATGGAGTCGACAAACGACTGCGACACCTTCAGTTCGGGCTCTTCGTTCTGGTTCAGGGTGAAGGTGATGGTGCCGTCGTCATGGGTGTCGACGATGAAGTCGGGCGTTATCTGGTGCAGGCTGCGTCCGGCGGCCTCGCCCATCGACGCACCCGGCTTGGGGTTCAGTCGGCGCAGTTCGCCAAACAGCGTCTCCGCCTGCAGGTCGCTCAGCTTGAGGCTCCGCTGTATGCGGCTCCAGTGCTTCTTGGTGAATTCTTCAAAGTAGCGCGTGACGACACGCTCCATGAGCTCTTTCAGCCGCGACTCGTCGCGCCGCTCTATCTGCAGCAGCAGACACTCCTGCAGCGTACGTGCGCCGATGCCTGCGGGGTCGAGCTGCTGTAGTTTCAGCAGCACCCGTTCGGCCTCTGCCGTGCTGATGTTGATGCCCTGATAGACGGCCAGCTCCTCGCAGATGGTGTCGAGCGGCTTGCGCAGCAGTCCGTCATCGTCGAGCGAGCCGATGAGGTACTCCATGACCTCGCGTTCGTGCTCGGTGATGTCCAGCAGGCGCACCTGCTCGTTCATCTGGTCATAGAAGCTGGTGATGTCGCCATAGACCATCTCCTCGCGCTCCTCGTTGCGGTTGGCGCCATTGTAGTAGATGGGCAGCTCCTCGTCGTCGCGGCCGAGACCTTCAAGCGCCTCGTCGAGGGCCGACTGGCGCTCTTCGCGCTCGCGCTGAGTGTCAAAGTCGTCGGTGCTGTCTGTCGTGTCGCTGTCGTCCGTATCGTAGGGCGTGGCGTAGTCCTGTCCGTCGGTGCTGGCCTCCAGTGCGGGGTTGTCGTTCATTTCGGTGTTGATGCGCTCCAGCAACTGAGTGACAGGCAGCTCCACGAGCTGGGCGTGCAACACCTGTTGCTGCGACAAGAGCTGCGCCTGTCGCTGTTCTTGTATCAGCACCTGTCTTTCGCTCATCGGTAGTATTCCTTCAACTCTTCGGCCAGGGCGGCCAGATCCTCTATATTGTCATTGCCGTAGCGCTGCCATACGGTGAGGCAAGGCTGCAACAGCGGGCTGAACAGCACGTCGCGGCGGTTCAGGTAGGGGTCGCAGTGCTGGTAGATGTTGAGCAACTCTTCCACATCGCTGGCCGGCAGCTTCAGCAGTCGCGCCAGTTCCTGCACCTCGGGTGTCCGGGCCACCATCGTCGCCGGTGTCAGTCGGAAGAAGAGGTCGAGCACCAGGATGAGCATCGCCGGTGTCAGCCGTTCGTCCTCTGCCAGCGGTTGCCAGTCGCGCTCCCACGTCTCGTTCAGTTCCACACCTTCGTAGAACTCGTCGGCGCGGCCGAACCCCTTCATCTCGCGCAGCAGGCTGACGGCGCGCGCCAGTTTGCGGGGGTTGTCGTGGTAGGTGTTCCAGATGCGTTCGATGCGCGGGGTGTCGAGGGTGCTGATCTGTTGCATCTTCTTGGCCAGCGTCTTCGGGTGGATGTGCAGCTCCAGTCCCAGCTTCACCATGTCGCGGCTGTAGACGGGCTTGATTCCCACCGGCCGGCGCAGGTAAATCTGCATCAGCAGCAGCCAGTTGTCATCTTGCCATTTCGAGTTTCTTGCCATAATCTCGCTTTTCGTTCATTGACGGTGCAAAGATACAATAAATTTCTTATATGACGCACACTTGGCGGAAAAAATTATTGCGTACACTTGAGAAATTTGCGTGCACTTTCTGCACTTTTTGCACCTAAATTAGGTGTGAAGAAGATACTGACCCCACCCCCGACCCCTCCCCTACAAGGGAGGGGGGAGAGGTATTATGGTCGGAGCGGAGGCTCCGCTCCGACCTACGGAGGCTCCGAAGCGTTGGATTTTCACGAGAATTCAGATCTGCGGAGGCTCCGTAGGAAAATTTGGAGGCTCCGCTCCAGCGAACGGAGGCTCCGCTCTGACTTACGGAGCCTCCGCTCACCCCTCCCCTCAAGGGGAGGGGCTGGGGGTGGGGTCTGTAATTTCCCCCATGACTTAGGTGCAGAAAGTGCAGAAAGTGCAGGTGTTTTTTCTTGTGTACACGAGTCACGAACGCGCGTATATTACTGAGCGATAGAGGAATTGCGGGTGTGAAACGCGAAAATTCGGTGCTAAATTTTGGTGGTTTCCGAGAATTGTCATACCTTTGCAGCATGATACAACAGCTCAAGCAGGGTTTCCTCTACTATCTCTTCGCCGCGGCACTGACGGGGGGACTGCTGATGTGGTACATCAAGGGCGACACGGTGGGCGAGTCGATGGACGCGCTCGGCTGGCTGTTCTACCTGACGTCGTGCGTCTGTCATGCCTCGGTGGTGGTGCTGGCCTTGTGGCTGGTGCTCTTCCTGCCGTGGACGCTGCTGCGGCTGTGCCGCATGGCGGCGGTGCTGACGGTGACGGGTGTCAGTCTGCTGACGGCGCTGACGTTCGTCAACATGCAGGTGTACAAGATCTATCGGTTCCACCTCAACGGCTTCATCCTGAACATGCTGACGGGGCCGAATGCCGGCGATATCTTCGACTTCGATGCTCAGCTCTACATGACCGAGGGTCTGCTGATAGGCGCCATCGTGGCCGTATGCATCGGCGGCTGGTGGCTCTGCGGGCGCCTGGCTGAACGGTGGTCACGACGCCATACGTGGTGCGCCGTCGGCGTGCTGCTGCTGACGGCCGTGGTGGCCAACGGTTGCTTTGTCTACGGCTCGTTCGTGGTCAAGCCGTCGGTCATCAAGAGTGCGCGGCTCGTGCCATACTACTTCCCACTGTCGGCCAGCAACTTCCTCGAGGACCTCGGCTTCGAGCGCCGCGTGACGGTGGTCGACGACGAGGGCGGCGGCGAGCTGTGCTACCCGCTACAGCCGTTGCAGACCGACACCGCACGGGCCACGAAGCCCGACATCATGCTGATACTCATCGACTCGTGGAGCCGGCTGGCGCTGACCGAGGAGACGATGCCCCACCTGTGGCGACTGGCCCATGAGGAGCAGTGGTACCAGAACCACGTCAGTTGCGGCAACGGCACGTCGTTCTCCGTCTTCGGCATGTTCACCGGCCTGCAGCCCTACTACTGGTCGGCCTTCGAGGCCAACCGCACCAGTCCGGTGCTCGTCGACCAGCTGTTGAGCGAGGGCTACGACATCCGTACCTATCCCAGTGCGACGCTGGAGAATCCGCCGTTCGACCGACTGCTGTTCCAGCACGTACCCAACCTGCGGGTGGAGACGCCCGGCAACAGCGCCTACGAGCGCGACCTGAAGATCAAGGACGACCTCATCGGCGACCTGCGCCGGGCAGCCCAAGCCACGGCATCGGCAGCGTCGCGCAAGCCCGTGTTCACCTTCATCTTCTTCGACCTGCTCCACGCCTACAGCCTGCCCAAGGAACTGCTGACACGCTTCCAGCCGTCGTGGGAGTTCGGCGACTTTGCCAAGCTGCACAACGAGATGGACCCGACGCCCTTCTGGAACCTCTACCGCAACTCCGCCTACCAGACCGATAAGATGGTGGACGAGATTGTGAGCACGATGAAGCAGCTGGGGACGTATGACAACACGCTGATATACATCACCGGCGACCATGCACAGGAGTACAACGAGAACCATAAGAACTATTGGGGTCACAACTCGAACTTCACGAAGTACCAGATTGGCGTGCCCCTGATAGCACACGAGCCGGGGCGCGACACGGTGGCCGTCTACCGCCACCGCACCACCCACCTGGACTTCGTGCCGACGCTGATGCACGACTACTTAGGCGTCAGCAACCCCATCGACGACTACTGCAACGGACGGCTGCTCAGCGACACGACGGCCCGCCTGTGGCACTACGTCGGCAACGAGCTGCGCTACGCCTTCATCGTCGAGGGCGACACCATCCTGACGAAAGAGGGCGCCGGCTATATCGAGGTGACCGACGACAAGCTGAACCCCGCGCCCGACTACCGCATCCGTCCCCGCGACTTCGACGCCGCCGTCAAGCGCCTGAACCGCTTCTTCCGTTGAGCGGTGAAGAATCAAGAGAACAAAGAAAGAAGAGAGAATATGAAAAAGGAAAAGAAGTACGTTGTCGTGGCATTCCTCATCGGTGTCGTCTACCGGCTGCTGATGGGACTGCAAGG
>Ga0326512_10003072_pt1 | contig 12279 bp, 15 predicted proteins | sample 1_2617_0518_D_FD_203652 | JGI IMG/M metagenome (GOLD analysis project Ga0326512, IMG submission 203652) | Bovine rumen microbial communities from UC Davis, California, United States - 1_2617_0518 | ecosystem: Host-associated > Mammals > Digestive system > Stomach > Rumen | place: USA... | reverse complement strand
GTTACTGTTCTCTCTTCTGATATACCACTTCCATCAGCATTTCTATTGCCACCCTCAGCGTGGCTTGCTATGCCATAAGCGTCTGTAACAACACCCTCTGCATGAGCCGCCTCTCCACTCACAGTATTAGCTTCACCTTCTGCGTGCCCATATAGTGCACTCACATTGTTATTATACCCCTCAGCGTGTGCCATTTTCGCCTTAACTGTATTTTTTTGTCCTTCTACATGTGAGTTGTCCCCAGTAACGCTATTGTTTGAACCCTCAGCGTGTACTTGACCACCACTTACCACATTCTTAAATCCTTCAACATGGCAGTCGCTTGCTTCATCAAGAGTGTTATTATATCCCTCTGCCACACTTCTGAGCACCCCACTTTCTATAGTGCTAATCCCGAGGTTTGTATTATTGTTTGTGTCCGTAACAACAAAAGTACCGCTCTTATCAGGGTAGTTATATTCATAAGTATTTGATGTTTGCGTCCTTACTATTTTCGGAATTTCATAATCTACAGAATAGCCACTATTTGAGTTGATATGTATTCTGCCATTAGCATAATCCGTTTTAATATAAGGTTTGTATGCGTCCCCTGATAAGTTAACGCTAATGTCGCCTGTAAAGTCACCACCGCTTTTATTAGCCTTATTGGTATTAAGGGCATTAACATTACTCGTCAACTCTTGATTTCCCATAGCGTAAGGTCTGTAAGTAGGGTTAAGGTCGGATGCAAGGCGAATCATTGGATAGATTTTAACATTCGTATAAGTTCCTGCGGTAACTACATTGATGTATATTATCCGTTCTCGCTCAAATGGTACTTCAATTCCGCTACCAGCCTCAAGTCTAAAATCATAAGGTGTAACCGCATATCTGGCACTCATATTTATACCAGTAGCACCACCAGTCATCCAATAGCTCATATTATTATCTAATAAAAGTGGGTTTAATAAAGTTAAAACATTATCTGAGCCTTCTTCTTTAGTACCATTAACAGTAATATCTGTTACACTCCCCAAACTGTCAGTATTTATAGTAAATGTTACTCCATTTAATGTGTAAGCATTACCGCTCCATTGACCGCTTGAATTAAGGCGTTTAATATTATCTAAAGTCAAAGGTAACAAATTCTTAGCCCCTAAAACTTCCTTGTTCTCATCCAAGCCATATAGACTTACACCGCCATTTTTGATAAGCAGGTCACCGTCTGCCGTTACTTCCATTGCATTGGAACGGTTGTTGTCGTCTGCACCGTTTCCTACTTCTAACAGGTTAGTGGATTTATTATTGTTGAATTTGCCCATAGCGGTTTGAGAGTCGTAGCCTGCTACTGTATTACGGTTTTGAGAATGGGAATAGGGAGCGTTGGCCTGCGTTCCGCCACCTTCTGCGTGACTGTAACTTGCTGTTGCGGAATTTGCGGCACCTTCTGCGTGAGACCGTTCGCCTGACGCTAAGTTATTAGTACCCTCTGCATGAGAAGCCACTCCACTTGCGGTAGTAGCTCCGCCTTCCGCATGAGCATACATTTCTTGTGCACTGTTATAATAACCTTCTACATGAGAGGCTCTTCCACTAGCAGTGCTATGCTCGCCTTCAGCATGGGCATTGGAACCACTAGCTTCAGTATAGTCACCTTCTGCGTGTGATGACCCTCCACTGGCTTCAGTACGGTATCCTTCCGCATGATCGCCGTTATTAGTAGCCCTTGAATATTGTCCTTCTGCGTGACACCAATTTCCGCTAGCATCTGCTCTATGTCCCTCCGCATGAGCAAGAATTCCACTTGCAGTTGTTTCCTGTCCTTCTGCATGGGCAGATTCCCCCGTAGCTTCTGTTGAATTTCCTTCTGAATGAGAATATATTCCACTAGCTACGGTATTATATCCTTCCGCTGAGCTATACTCTCCAACAGTAGATAAAGAATTTCTACCAATATCTAAAGTAGTTGCAGTTCCTTTTGCATATTCCCCAAATATAATTAGGTTATTCCATTTGCTTGAATTTGCGTTATATACATATACACCTTTACTTGGTAGGTTTGCAGTTGCCGCACCTATATACATAATAATATCGCCGTCCGCAGGCTCGCTTGGCTCAGTTGTTGCAATATCTAACTTACTATTATTTAATGCAGATAACACATCTTCAACTGTTGTATAAGAGGAACCGCTAACCACTAAAGCAGTTTCTAAAGTTTTATTTTGCTTTTTAGCAACCTCCGCACTTAAACGATTTGGTATTTCAACCCAACCATTGTTGTAATTATACAAGCCACCTTTATAACATTTTAATTGTTCTGTGTCTATTGTTTCTCCTATATAAAGAAAAACTATATTACTATTTGCGGAAGCTGGTAATTCAGATACTACTTTTAAGTATCTAAAATCTAAAAAATCACTTACTAAATTTTGTAGATTTGCTACAAGATAAGTTGAATCTATAACTTTCTTTGACATTTTTTGCTCCTTTCTAAATATTCCATGTACCATAGTCTATATTAGTAGTTTCAAAGTCTACTTCAAGTTGATTATTTGTATTGACTTTTAGACCATCATTATATGAAACATTAATGCTTGAACCATCTAATTCAATAGCATCTCCTTCAGTTAAATTAATTAAATCTTTAACTGCAATATATAAATGTGTTGGAGTGCCACTATCATCTTTCGCATTAATGATAAAATCTATATACTTATCTCCAACCTCGTATCCGACAACTGGTACGTCCGCCTCAACACAAGTTTCAATAGACGCAGACCGCACTAAATAATCCTTTGGGATGTCAACAATATCTCCCAATACAACTTTTTCATTGTTTTTATTAATAAATACAAGTCTGTAAGAAGATAGCATACTTTCTGTTGGAGTGGTCATTTTTTCTATTTTAAGATTACTTTGTCCGGCATAGGTTTTTGCTAGAAAATCAGTATTAAAATTTTGAAATTGTCTTGTTAAATACTCTTTTGTAATTATACCCACAGTTTACACCCCCTTAAAATCATTAAACACTATATCTGCGGTTTCAATCTGCGGCGTCCAAGTTTGATTATTCCATAAATAAAAAAAGCCTTTTTCAATAACATAATACATTTTTTTATCTGCGACAGGTAAACCACTAGGCAATTCATCAACAGTATCAACTAAACCAAATACTCCATCTGGAACATTAATTCCAGTCCACTTACTTGGATTAAATGTAGTATCTGAGTTAGATTGAACGCACATATAAAAAGCGTCATTATAAATTGCTATACTTCCGCTTTCATAGTACTCACCTGATTGCCAAGGGTATATAGGTGTACCATCTTTAACTTCTATTGAATCTGTTTCTACTGTTCCGTCTGTTCCTGTCCATTTAAAAGTTACAATAGAAACTCCATTTTGATGAACAATAGAATCAATAATACAATTTGCACCCTTCAACCCGCCCAAGCCAACTGCAACTTTATCTGTATATTGCTTACTTAGTACATAGGCAAGTATATTTATTCCCATTAAAAATCACTCCTTTACAATTTTACCCATTCATCCTGGTTATTTAAAATATAAACCTCACTCGTTGCAACTACAATACAGGTGCTACCAGCTTCTATACCTGCACTTGCTTTTGTTGGTAAGTTTGCAATATCTGCGTTGCTATCAGCCAAAATATCAACAACACATGAGCTAGATGTATTTCCATTTTTAGTTATTTTAAACATATTAAATGCCTCCCTTCATTAATGCCTTCATTAATGTTCTTTTTATATAATATAAGAAAATTACTTTTATATTTTTCTCTATTTTTGCCCAATAAAAAAAACGGGGAGCAAAATATAAAATATCTTGCTCCCCTTGAGATTAGAGGTATTTATCATAATCTGTTAAATTATATTTTTGAATAATGTGAATTACATCACTAATATATTCTTCTTCACCATCACAATAACCACCATAAAGAATCCGCCTAATTTGTGTTTTATAATTTTTGGCAAACGGTGCACCCTTATAATATCCATTATTGATTACCTTAAGGTAGGCTACACAGCCCGCTTCAATAGAAGAATAACCACCATAGTTATTAGAGGATATTCCCCATAAATTACCATTATTATATGCGGTACCTATACCTGTTTCTACAAAGGCTTGAGCCACTGAAACACTTGGTAGAACACCATATGTCTTATAATATTTAATACAAGTTTTTGCAATACGATCCGCATTACGCTTGCGGACGCCAGTAAGCCTTGTATCTGAAGGTTTTACAATCTTAGGCTTTTTCTTTGTTAAATACTTATTCTTTACAAAGCCTTTGCTTTTTTTATAACGAATTTTTACCCATCCGTTATTTGTAATATAAATTCTTTTAACCTTTGTGCCAACTGATAATACTTTTTTTATTTTACTTTTTGTTGTTGGCTTTTTTCTAAAGTTTAAATTGCATTTAACATAACGCTTATCTCTTTTATAAACTTTTTTAATTTTTTTCTTTTTTGGTTTAGGCTTTTTGGTTGGTGCGGGAGTGGTTGCTACAGATGAACCTGAAGCTGGAGTTGCCGCACTCACAACGAGCAAGCCCGCAAGTTGGTGTTCATATATAGTCTTTGCTATTGTGGTTCGTGAATTTACTATCGCTCCTAATAATAAAGCTATTATTAACATATTTGCTATTTTTTTTGTCATTTTTAACTCACTTTCTTTATATCTGTAAATAACCCAGATTAAAGAACAGAATAATAATTTATCTTTATTTCTTCTTTCCCTTTAGATAAAGTCTTGAATTTGCCTGTCCTTTTAACCAAACGAGTCAATCCAAATGAGGATTTCCTTAGGTTTTAATTTCAAGCTATCATTTCTAAATTGCCAGTTTAGATTGATAAAGCTAAGTTACTATCTTACAAGGAGTTTTAAGTAAGATTTAAGCATCCATTTATGCCGGTTAAACATCACCTCTCTCGTTAAAAAAGGCTGGATGCGGTACTATCTCTGCTAACCGCAACAGAGTGGGATGTATACCTTCGTACCATATATATATGAAATTTAATATAAACAATTTCATCATTTTTGTTACAAAAATTTTACAAAAATTACAAAATTGTTAACTTTCATATGTATATTATATCAAAAATTTTCTTACAAGTCAAGTTTGTGATAAAGTATTTCTTTTCTTGTATCGTTGGTTTCAATAGTAATCTCTAGTAAATTTTTATCATATAAAGTAAATAATTGGTTATATTTATTAGAATTTGCTATAGATAAAATATTAACCATAAATTTATCTATTTCTATTGGACTACAATAGATAGAAAACACAAAAGAAGTAAAACTTACATATTTTTCCAAATCTTGATCTTTAGTATCAGAATTTGGGTGTATCTCTTTCATTGCTTCTATTGCGGTAAGGCGTCCTAATTCTTTTACTCTTTTTTCATAATATAATTGACCTTCTTCTGATGTTGGCATTAAACTTTTGAAAATCATAAACTTAGGGGTTGAAATATTGTAAATGTCTGTGCATTTTAATAAAGTGATGTAATACATTGTTTCATTCATATTTTATTTACCTTTCTGTTTTAAAAGAAAAAGTAGGACATTTAATCCTACTTTTCTCGGAGTAATAATGGATAAAGAAAAAAGTAACCTCAGCGGGAATTGAACCCACATTACGAGAATGAAAATCTCGTGTCCTAGCCGTTAGACGATGAGGTCATTAAGTGGTAGAACTTCAGCGGACGCTTCACCTTGTCTACCGCAAGACCGCCTAGGATATTTCTTTCACCCTTTCGTTAGCCGCACTTCCGCCTAGTATATACTTATAGTTTATTGAGTAAGGTTAAACCATATCAAAACCTTTTGTGTACACTAATTTACCTTTAACGCAGGTTGAGTAATCTCTTAACGAACACGACAACGCATCTTCGGAATTTAAGCCCCCTAGTGAGAGTTAGTGTTATAGCATCTCTTTAGGCTAGATGTTTTTTATTTTAATAGCGAACATCTAAAAACTATGAATGAGCTCTCGTTGTTTTTATTATCCTCTTTCTCATTCTAACACCAAGAAAAGGTTCAAAAACATAAATCATCAAAACAAGGTGGATAGTAAATGGCAAGACCTGCACTTGCATCTTCACCGTAGTGATGTTTTCACTGTTTAAACTACATTTACTTATTGGATTGGTTATAAACAGTGTACAATCCTCCTTCTACCGAAGACACCGCCACATCTCGTGTTTATACTGCCTTTGTGGGGACAGTTTAAAAGAGGTAAAATATGTCTATGTCAAATATTTTCTGCATAAAGGGAGTCAAAGGAGTTGCACCTTTTGTTTTAATTTGCTCTTTCCTCCCAAGAAAAATGAAGATTCAGCTTCGAGATCTTTAACCAGACGCCACAAACATTCTGGAATTTTCTATATCAACAGATTAAATCTAAGAATAAGCCTTTAGTTGCAACTCATCATCTTATTCTGTTTAGATTTAAAATTTAATATAAAGGCTACTGTTTTCATCAATACTCATTCTATTTGCTGGGTCCAACCAGCCATCTCTCTTTACTTGAGTTACCTAGGACATCAAGTAATTAATATTGCTTATCTTTATTTTCTATATATATTATATCAAAAATTTTTTAAAAAGTCAAATTATTTATTTTTATACTGTTTCCGCCACCATATTATAAATTCTTCTTCAGTTTCAAAAGCATCCATAAAAGAATGTCTAAGTTTCCAATTACGAGTTTTTTGCTCCCTCTGCCTTATATTTTCTCGATATGAAGTGCGGGCTTGTTCTTCTGACTCCAACCACTTAAAGTCATGTATATCGTAAGTCATACGAGTTATTCTTTTGTACATATCTCTTTGTCTAGAGCTAAATCTTCTATTATTTCTGCGAAATTTTCTATTTGCTAATTTTTTCCAAGATTTAGCGGAGCCAGCCCTCTTATGATCTTTTGCTACAGGTTGTTTTCTATAACTTCTGCTCATAGCTGGCTCCTTCCTATATAACTCCTAGTTACATTCTCTGTACTTACGGTTTGCCCAATTCTTAAATTTCCGCATATCAGATTGACTCTTCCAAGAGAAAAGAAGTGTATCAGATTTTTCTAAATATTTTAATGTAGCATGAAAATTAAGTGCTAATATTCTTATATATTCCTCTAAAGAAATATTTATAGAACGCGGGAATCTCCACCATATATTAGAACCATTACCTAAATCAGAACTATTCATACAATGCCAATAGCCACTAGCACTTTGAAATTCATTATCAAAATATTTAGTCATAGCAATCCTCCTAAAAGCCCAATTCTTCTAAAAGTTCCTTTACTCTTGTCTTTTCATCTTCTGTTGGTTTCACAAAATCTGCGGGATTAGGCTTCGGAGCAGTGTTATCACTGCCCCCATTATCGCCTGAAGTTACTATTGAACTTCCGCCACCTATTACATCCTTAGCCGCAGTTAGAGTTACTTTTATCTCCATATCATTTATTGGAATACGGATAACCTTATCATCAATAAAGCTACCTTCAAAAACTTCCAATAGTTTGTTTTTTATAAAGTTCTTCTCTTCAGTTCCTCTAGCCGCCATATCACATTACTCCTTTACTATTGTTACATCAACAGCTTCACCCTCTGGAGTGATGCTGTATACATAAGCCTCTCCATCCTTCTCCTTAGTTACAAAGCCATTAGTTACAAGCTTACGCATAGAGCCAGATACAGACCTACCGCTGACATCAAGTCCTTCACCAATAACCTTAGCAGTAAAAGCATTATTGTAGTTATCCTTCTCAGCTCTCATAAAGCAGATGATTTCCGCACCCTTCTCAGTAATAAGTGGTGCTTCCTTCTTAGGCTTTGACTCCTTAAACTTCTCGAAGTACTCACGCACCTCCTGCTCTACATCCTCGTTCTCCATCTTATTTGCTACCCATTCAATAAACTTTGCTCTGTTTGTCATAATAGTGACCTCCTTTTAAAAACTTCATTTTTTATTTTCTATAAATATTATAACATATTTTTTAGAATTTGTCAATAAGAATCTTTTTTATTTAACTTTGTTCTTGTTAAATTTTTTCTTATTTTCATTTTCTATAATATATTATAACATATTTTTGAAGATTTGTCAATAAGAATCTTTTTTAACTGATTTCTTATTTTTCTTCTTTTTTTATTTTCTATATATATTATAGCATACTTTTTAAAATTTGTCAATAAGAATCTTTTTAATGTAATCTAAAAATTTTTAAACTTTTCTAATATTACATCTTTTAATTCTTTGTCCATATCATCTATTTTTAAATTCTGCAATACAACTTGTTTGATATTTTCTTTTAATTGTTTTGATAAACCTTTACCTTGTCTATCTATCTTTTGCGGGTACTCACTTTTATATTGTAATCCTAACTGATGCTCGGTTAATAGTTGACCGAACTCCGCAGCTAGATGACACATTCTACAATTTTTAAAATGAGTACACTCTCTTTTACATTTAAGTCTAACTGGTCCAAAAGTGTCTATTATTGCATTATTAAGACACGGTTGTTCATCTAATCCTATAATGAATTGATTTAATGGTCCCATCCATTTAATACAATTAGAATACATTAAATAATAAAATGCTTTAAGAATATCCTGATCAATAGGGGCGAAAATTTCCATTGTGTCTACATAATCTACATAATGGCGGGCATCCTCTGGTCTAATAAAAAATGATGTAATATCGTTATCGTCTGGAACTGAACTTTGAGCGATATTTGGATATACCCTAACTTTAATATTGTTTTCATGTAGAACTTTAGACACTTCTTGAATATCAAAAGCAAGTGAATTGGTTATATAGACCTCCGCAGGTTTATATTTAACTATATTATAAAGAACCTCCCAAGAATCAACGAATATATCATAAAAGAAAGGTATCCCCATATTATTACAGTCTTGAACTATCTCTTGAGTATTTTCATCCCAAGGATTCTTTAGTTTTAGTTGCCAATTATATTTGTCTGTTGGAACTAAAGTAATTAACTTACTTAGCCAGTGATATTGATTAAAATGTTTACTGTCATCTATATAAATAGTGATTGTTTGTTCAGGATGTTTTTTAAAGAAATCTTCTATTTTGTCTATATCATGAGAAGGCGATAAATAAACTATAAGTTCATCATACTCGCCTATATTAAAGAACATATTATAAAATTCACACGCAAATCGCATATATTCACCTACTTCTTTTTCTTTGTTGGTTCAGGAAAACTTATACTTAAATCTTTTAATACTTTAGGTGTAGCATAAATTAACCTTCTTTCACCACCAATTCTTGTTAATACACTTTCAATAACTCCTTCTTTTTCTAAATTATATAACTTTCTTGCCACTCCCTTCACTGAAATATCGTGCATACCTTTATATTGCGGTAATAGTATCTTGTAAATACCTTCCGCAGTTGCGGGAGCGTCTAATTTCTCTACTACTTCTCTTACTGCTGGCATTAAGTCGTCCGCTTGTCTTTCTCTAAATCTTTTTCGTCTAGCGTTCATAGTATCTAAACTACGCCTATATTTCTCTTTTTCGCCTTCAATAAAATTAATTAATATCTCATCTGCATTTGCATCTTGCAATATTTTCTTTATCATATCGAATTTTTCTTCTTTTGAAGGTAATGGTTTAGATTTTTCTTGGAAATCAGAAATTTTCATATTAAAATACCACCTTTTTAATTAAATGAAATGGATGGAGAATAGTACGAACCTTTTAAACCTACGGTTAATAGGTTTATAGTTTGCCCCATTTTATCATCCATCCATAGAATTACAATAATAAAAGTAAATAGTCATATGATTATTTACTTAAAACAGATGCCGCAGGATTTGAACCTACATCTTGAAATTTTGGAGATTTCTGTGTTACCATTTACACCAGGCATCCAATACTCCCGATAGCCTACAGAAGATGCGTGCAAAACATCAATTTCTAGTTTATAAGCTAGACGAGATTAACGGTTACTGCCTAATAGGTCAATACTTGCATTTTCTCCATTCTGTTTCTACCATTTTGGGAGTTAATGTAAGTTTTTACCAGCCTGTTTAGATTAGTGTCCTCTCTGCCTACAGAAAACTTACAAAACCCTGTTTTGAGGACAATGTGCCAGGGCGGGTTTGAACCGCCGACCTGCGGATTAAAAGTCCGCTGCTCTACCAACTGAGCTACTGGCACAGAGTGGACCCTCTGGGACTTGAACCCAGGGTCTATCGGTTATGAGCCGATTGCTTTAACCAACTAAGCTAAAGGTCCAAAGACTGGGGTAGTAGGATTCGAACCTAACGAAATGTAGCAGTCAAAGTGCTATGCCTTACCTCTTGGCGATACCCCAATTTTTTTATGTATTTATTATACCAAAAAATTTTTGAAATGTCAAATTATTCTACTAGCCTTTAAACAGCTGTTAATGTATGCAATTTCGTCATCTGTGAAATCATCATCTGTAACTTTATAATTTCTCATTACATACTGACGATCTAATACAGTCTTTGCATCAATCAAGTCCGCAATTAAGTCATTTATCATTTTATTTCTTTCCTGCTTTTCCATCTCCATAGCGAGTAAGTTATCAAAAGTACCAATATCCATAGGTGTGAACATAATTATACCTCCTTTTTATTTTTAAATATTTAATCTTCTCATATATGGACGCTTATTGGATCAAAAGTGGTTTGCATTAATACAAAGTCACCCCCAATCCACTGTATAAGGTTGCCATATATTTTAAATATTATTTAAAATCATTATTTATTGTCTTTCTTCTTTCTGTGTCTTGTTAACTTTACTAAATAATCCTCTCCATCAACAGTGAAATGAAGATTAACTTCCCTTTCGATATTAACTTCAATATCATACTCAGCTTCAAGGGCTGCCGCCATAGTCTGAAGCATATCTAACTTGACATTATCAACCTTTTTTTCTCTTGGCTTTCTGTCTTTCTTCTTCTCTGCATGCTCATAGCGGGCTTTCATCTTTTTTGCGTTCTTCTCCATCTCTTCGCCCTCTTCGCCAATATAATCTTCCTGATCATCAAGCCAAAGTGATTCAGCCTCAAGTCTGCTGATGTTAAGTGATTTCATATAGTGTTCAATAGTTTGCTCTTTTGTCATAATTATGACCCCCTTTTTTAAAAACTTCCTTTTTTTATTTTCTATAAATATTATAACACATTTTTAAAAATTTGTCAATAAGAATCTTTTTAAATTGATTTCTTATTTTTAATTTTTTTCCTTTTTTTATTTTCTATAAATATTATAACACATTTTTAAAAATTTGTCAATAAGAATCTTTTTAAGGTACAAGAGCAGATAATAGATAATCTCATTAAATTATCCATATATTAGTGGTTTAAAAATGCGGGCGTCCGCCCATTTCCATTCCTCATTAACATAAAATAAAAAATATGTTGCATTTTCTTCTCTATTGACAGCGTATACATTATAAGTTTTATGACTTTTTATAGCTTCCGCCTTAAATAGATAATTTTGGTAAAAACTTCCCATTTATATTGCACCTCCATAGTCAAATATAATTGGCTTTTCACCAATAAAACCAATATTTTCATCTCTTAAATCACTAAGATTATAATATAAGTAATTTAAAATTTTATATCCTTTTTTAAAACCATAATATTGTAATACATAATAATTCCATTCTATACTATCTGTAGCATTTTCTATTATATTTGAATCCTTTTTTGATGCAGTTTTAGATATTTTTTTAATACTATCACTGTTAGATACTAATATATCAGTATTTTCAGCTAAAGGTTGTCCAACATATTGTGCATAAATATTATGATTGTTAATAGAACCTATTTTGATAATTGGTAACAATATAGTTGACACTTGATTCTTTTGAGCATCATGATATATGTTATTTTCTTTTTCGCAGATGTCCGCCTCATCTATATCTACATTAAATGGTATCTTTATGCAATAATTTGGATATTCTGTAAAAAATAAAGTTATTTTAGAGGCTCCATAGTTATATTTAAATAATATATATGGATCAAGCCCGCACAAATAATCTGGTAATATTTTTGGGTAATTTTGATTAAATTTTTCTGAATCAAAATTGAAATACTTTAAATATTGAAATACTTTATCAAAATATGAATAATCAACTGAATACATTTGCATATTTCTCCTTTTATCATTGTTATTTTTATTATAACAAAAAATTTTTATTTTTTCAAGTTATGCGGTTTTAGATTTAATTTTTTAAAACTCATTTTTAATTGAAAGTCGTGGAAAACTGCCCA
>Ga0326512_10003071_pt1 | contig 12283 bp, 19 predicted proteins | sample 1_2617_0518_D_FD_203652 | JGI IMG/M metagenome (GOLD analysis project Ga0326512, IMG submission 203652) | Bovine rumen microbial communities from UC Davis, California, United States - 1_2617_0518 | ecosystem: Host-associated > Mammals > Digestive system > Stomach > Rumen | place: USA... | reverse complement strand
TTATTTGTTTCTACCATTCTAACATCTGTGTTATTCGTTTTCAAGTTCCCCCTTTTCCTAATTTGCGGCAGAAGCCGCTGGAATAGGGCTGATAGGCTCAACCCTTTAGAAGCCGCAGAAAGAGTTAATTCCATTCTTCAAAAAATCGCTCTATTTTGAAGTCATGGAAAACAGAACGAGAAAGCGGGGAAATAGCAGAAACAACTTTTTCAATCGCAGAAAGTTCGTTGTCTGCTTCCACAATATAGCTATGATACATTCCGGCGAGTTTGTAGGTAACAGAATACGATTTCATATATTCAATCTCCCTTTTCATTATTTGCCGTTTCCGGCTGGGCTGGGACTTGATAAGCTCAAATCCCGCAGAAAGCTATTAGGACGCAGAATAGATAGGATAGCGCGTGTACTTGACCACGCCGTCATACTTGATACAAGAGTGGGCAAGAACGCAAACCAAAGCATACTTTTTCATATAGCGGTCGGCGCGTTCCTCGCGCTGTGTTCTGTAATTCCATGCGCGTGTGATAATTACATCGTTTCCATCGACAGAAAACCAAACAGACCAACCGTTTTTCTCATTTTGCAGAAAGTAGTCTTTTTCGTTAATCGCAGAAAGAAAATACTTGCGGCCAAAGCGCGTGTCGATAATGTACTTTCGGCAGCAATCAAAACCGACAGCCGTGTTAGGCACAGACTCAAAACGCAGAACGGCTTTCTGACTCTCATACTCTTTCGAAGAAGTGATGTTAATAACCTTATACATTATTATTTCCCCTTTCAAATTTTGAAATATTCAGTCATTTGACTGTGGGCTGTGGCTTGTTTTACGGTACAAGCCACGCAGAAAACCACAGAAATTAGGCCTCAACGAAGTGCTGAAGAATTAGCTTGCGCTTTGCTGCCGTTGCAATATCTTTCCAGGTACGCATGTAAATTCTAGCGGATTCTCTAGTGCAGAAAAATTCCTTGTGTTCCACGATTCCGTTGTGCATGTGAACAACGCACCACGCCAGTTTTTGAGTTTTCATTGTTTTATACCTCCTCTGATCAATCGAAAAACATTGCAGAACGGACAGGGGTCCAGGTTTCCGGGTTCTGCTCCCATCGCAGAAAGCTGTTGTAACCGTCTTCCGTGTAGAATGTCTTTGCCCAGTCGGCCCCAGTGGCAGAACAGTACTTTTCCACTCTGTTCCTCTCTTCATGGGTAGTCGTGCGGTAAATGTCATCAAACATTGCAAACATATTTATTCCTCTTTTCAATTTATTTTTGCCGCAGAACAGAAACCGCAGAACAGCGGTGTGGCGGTAGTACTTCTGTTGTTATGCGGTGAAGTACTCCAGAAGAGCCGCAGATTGTGCAATCATTGCGTGGTGATGGCTGCCGTTATTCCGGCAAGCTGTTAAATTTCCGCTTCCAGGTTGTTCGGGCGGTTTGATAAACATCGCAAGCGTTAACAAAACCAGAACCATCGGAAACCACAATTTCATAGTTCCAAACATTGGAAAACTTTTCTTGCTTTGCGTATGCCGTTACAATTACTCCGTCCACGGTTTTTTGCGCTAAAGTTTTGTAGAATGTCATTTTTTACGCCTCCGTAATAGTTTTTTTGTTTTAGGTTTAAAACCTATGGACAAGGGCTTTTTTATTGTGTATGCCCTTGAGAAACACATGGTAATTACTGATATCTTTGGTTCATGACAAGCTTTACAAGTTCCATGAACAAGGGGTCTGTTTCGGCCTTGTATTCCGTGGAGTGCTCAAGGAACAACACGTATTCACATTCGGAGCAGCACTTGCAATTTGTGCAATGCTTAATTTCAACTCCGGCGGCCTGCTCTACTCCACAAAAACAGATATGTACTTTTTTGCCTTTGCTGATCAAGTACTTGTATACGCTCATGATATAATCACAATGCCCAAAGTTAAAACCATAGCCGTTAATTGTACTCTTCACAATGTTTGCGTTCTCAATTCCGTCAAAACAGACTTCACATTCTTTGCGCTTTGTGTAAGTCCAAAACTTTACATTAGGATAATCTTTTGCAATTCTTGCAAACATCAAAGCGTGATCAAGGTTAATAAAATCGCCGCTTGCGTGAATACGGAGTAATTCTATTTTATCGGCTTCAATTTGCGCCCTAATTGCACGTTCTACGAAATCAAGAAATTCCCTTGTTAAAATTGTCTTGATTGCAAGGCTTTTAATTACAGACGGAAAATTATAATTTCCCTTGGTTGCGTAGCATCCAACGCAAGAGCAAGGGCAAGTACCTTTGACATCAAAAGACATTTCGTTGATCACAACGTGAAATACTTGCGTTGTTGGCAAAGTGGAGTAATGATATGCGCCCTTGCCAATCTTTTTATTGCCGTCAACCAATAGCGGACGTATCCAACCAAAGATAGGTGCGTTAATTTTTCCAGCCTTGTATTCGATACCGTGATTTGCGTAAATTTCTTTTTTATTGGTTTTCATTGTTCTATTTCCTTTCCTTTAATTATTTGTATTGTGATCATTCCATGTTTAAAACATGCCAAAACCGACAACTTGTAATTATCGGCTTTGGTATGCCCTAAAGCATATCTTTTGCGGTACTCTCTACTTTCATAGGCTGTTTAATAGTTTCCATACGGACAAGTCACGAACAGATTTTTTCTTACATCCTATGATTTCAAGCTACCGCCGATGTTTAATTGTTAAGGTGCAATAGGTTTACCTGCTATAGTAAATATACCATAGGTAAACCTAAAAGTCAACACTTTTTTTCACGGTTTCACAACTTTTTTTATTTTGGCTTGATCATCCAGCGTTCCAGGATTGAGGTGGTATATTTTTTATACTAACTATAGATTGGAAAGTAACCCGGTTTTCTATCGTGACTCTCAAAACTGAATGATCATTCAGTTAACGGTGTTAATCAATTATTCTGGCGTTTTTTAGTGCAAAATGAATATTATGCATTATTTTTCATAAAAAGTTGGTGTTATTGCTACAAATACCAACTATTTATTGTATATTATTCATTTTATAATGAATATATGCATTTTTTATGCATTTCTTGGCATCCCGGCACACTTTAACGCTTTAACGCTTTAACACTTTAGCGTACTAAAGGGGGGATTTCGCCTGGACCGGGGAGTGGGGGTTACCCCTCCGACTACCCGCCAAAATAAAAAAGGGCAGACCCGGTAAGGTCTGCCGAAAGTGAGAAATTTGGTTTACAGTGCGGAAGCTGAAAATGGAGGGTCTGAACCACGGAATGTTACAACGCTACAAAGATTTCCTATTCTTTTTATTTGAACTGTTTTTCTCTACAAACTTTAACCCCCCCTCTTCTTTGTAGCGGTGTTACATTTATTATTATTATTATTAAAAATATAGAAAAATAATAAAAAACATATATAAATAGGCTTAAAAAGTTTGTTACACTGATTGTTACAAGCTGCTACAGTCGAATGGCTTGTAACAGATTTAAAAAAATATGTATAGACAGATTGCAATAAAGTGTCAAAAAATCCCCAAAAATCAAAAAAGTTTACTGAAAATCGGACTTGATGAAAGTGCGGGATGTGAGATAGTGAGTGTAACGGAGGACGGTGCGAAAACCAAACCTCGCAAAGGCTGAAATTGAAAGGATGTGATTATCTGGCATGAAGAAGATGCCAACATTGTTTGCACGGGAATTCGGAGATAGAGGAGTTATCAAGCGCACGCTGAATTTAGTAACGCCGGGGTGCGAGTGGGTGGCGGCTGGCGAGGGCATTGCCACGGAGAAGGTGGACGGAAGTTGCTGTGCCATCATCGGCGGGAGATTGTACAAGCGGTATGATGCGAACGTGCGGAAGGGACGGAAGCCTCCGGCGGGAGCAATCCTGTGCCAGGACGAACCTGACCCCGTGACCGGGCATTGGCCTTGTTGGGTGGCGGTGGATTCCACAAACTCTGCGGACAGGTGGTACTGGAATGCGTACGTTAACACGCCCTGGGCGACCAAGGACGGAACGTATGAAGCTGTTGGGCCGCACTTTCAGAGCAACCCCTACGGACTCGATGATGATTTCCTTGAGCGGCACGGAAGGATAAAACTGAAGGATTGCCCCACGGACTACGAAGGAATAAAGGAATATCTCCGCACAAATGAAATTGAAGGAATCGTGTGGCATAGGGATAATGGCGAAATGTGCAAGATCAAGAGGAGCGACTTTGGGTTGCCGTGGCCTGTGCCGGAGGATGAGTGATGAACGGAATTGTTGAGACGAACCTGTTTGATCAAGAGGAACTGCACACGGACTGCACTGTCCAGGTTCTGACGAACAGCGTGACGGGCGAGTGCAGTGTGGGATGGTGGGATAACTCAACCCCGCCGGAGGAGGTTAAAGGTGAGTTGGGCAGACAGCAGACTTGAGGACGAGGTGCGGATGTATGAGGCACACACGCCGCTGCTGGATGGCACGGAGAGAGTGCGGTACGCATACGGCCCTCCGTGGATAGCAATGGCACTGTACATGGACGATATAGCTTTTGACACGCCGGAAGAGGCGAAGAGGTTTTGGGAGAATGGAAATAAGTAGATGGAATAACACAGCTATGCGTATTTTCTCTACTAATTGCAAAAATACTGCAACTGCTGGAGAAGCAGAAAGTGGTGGAATATGACGCACTGCATTTATTCGCATGTGGGTGACGATGGGGTTCTCTTGTGTGACCTACACTCCGATTTTGAGAAGGGCATTATATCGTACTGCGATTCTAATTGTGCAGAGAGGAAACAGAGCATGAAGGTTGAACTGACAAAGGCCGAGGCAGAGAGTCTCGCACTGCATCTGGAGATATACTTACTCAGAGAGGTTAGGGATGACCCTGATTATGACAACCTCGACTACCTACTGAATCTCGTCCATATCTATGAGAGATGCAAAGCGGTGGCGTTTGAGAAAGGAGCATCCGGCAACGACTAAAGAAGAGTTTGCGGAACTACCATACGCACAGTGGCTGGACGATACGATGATGCAACTGCTTGAGATAAACCCGGTGTGCATCACGATTAACGCCATCACAGACGATGGCGAGGTGTTGAGTGGGTATTGGAACTGTAATGCAAACAGCCGTGCCATCATTATGGATGCCATGAAAAACGACTCACTGCTTGAGTACATTGAGGATAACAAGGACACAATCTTGGAAATTCTAAACGGAGAGGAGGAAGACGAGGACGAGTACAACGAAACTGATACAGAGCCTGATAGACCGGGATGACCCGTACGCACTCACAGACGCATTTGACCTATGCAGAGACCTGGAGACTGAAGGGGCCGTAACTGTCGAGACTGGCGGCAAGCGTGACTATGGCACGAAGATTTATGACGAGGATAACTTCAAGACCGCACACGACTTCAGCCGCCAGATCCGCAATGGTGCAAACAGGATGGTGCGTGACGGAGTTGATTCTGATAATATGCTCGATCTCTATTACCGCACACACCTGTTTGATGCGCCGCACTTTTTTGACAGTTTTTGCCTCTATATTGAAAAAGACCGTGCGCCGGAGAAACAGTTCTACCTCCCACGGAGGAAACAGCTGCGGAGGGTGGCAGATGGGATCCAGAAACTTGAGGAGGGAAAACTGCACACACTTGCAATCTCCCTTGCGCCAGGCGTAGGTAAAACTACCATTGCGGAGTTTGGACTAGCCTGGACCTGTGGGCGAAATCCGTTTCTGCCGAATCTGATAGGCTCCCACAACGCCGCATTCCTCAATGGTATGTATGGTGAGATGCTCCGCATCTTTGACCAGATGGGCGAGTATCGGTGGCTCGATGTATTTCCAGGCCTGTCTGTTATCAACACAAACGCAAAAGACCTGATGATTGGAATTGGATACAACAAATCCGATGACATGAGGTTCAAGACTCTTCAATTTGGATCACTTGGTTCACAGCTTGCGGGCCGTGTCCGAGCCGCCAACTGGATGTATCTGGACGATCCAGTCGATGGGATCGAAACCGCAATGAGCAGAGACAGGTTGGACAAACTGTGGCAGACTGTGTACACGGATTTTTTCCAAAGGGCTATAGGAAACCGGGTGAAACGCCTGGTGATAGGGACCAGGTGGAGCCTCGCAGACCCAATAGGCAGACTAGAGGAGTATTACGAAGACGATCCAGGTGCGCTCTTTATCAGGGAGCCTGTTCTGGACGAGAATGACGAGAGTAGGTTCGACTACCCATACGGACTTGGGTACTCCACGGAGGCACTGCTCAAGCAGCGGGAACTGATGGACGAACCATCATGGCTTGCGCTTTATCAGCAACAGCCGATTGAGCGTGAAGGCCAACTCTACGCACCTAACGAACTGCGTAGGTACTTCGATCTCCCGGAGAAAGAGCCGGACTCCATCCTAGCAATCTGCGACACAAAGGAACAGGGCGCAGACTACTGCGTCTGCCCGGTGTTCTACCAGTACGGCACAGATTTTTATATGGACGCAATCATCTGCGATAACAGCAAGGTAGAGATCGTCCAGGAACGTGTGGCGAAACTCTTGGTTGATCGCAAGGTAAAGCAGTGCCGCATAGAATCAAACCGTGGCGGTACGATCTTCGCCCAAAATGTGGAAAAGCGGGTGAAGGAAATGGGCGGGATGACAAGCATCACCACCAAGTGGACTCAAAGTAACAAGGAAACCCGCATACAGACAAACAGCGCACTCGTTAAAGAACACATCCTGTTTAAAGACGAGAGTCTCTACACACAGGATCGTGAGTACCGGGAGGCTATGACGCAGCTTACCACCTACTCCATGATGGGTAAGAATAAGCACGATGATGTCCCGGATGACCTTGCAATGTTTGTTGATTGGCAAATGAGCGACACTCATAACGTAGCTGTGATCATGAAGAGGCCTTTTTAACTACAAATCGTGCCATTTTACGCCGACTTTCAGACTTGACCACAACATTTTGTATGTTAAAATGTTCTGGTAAAAGAGGGGGACTTGGCGGGAAAACTGCCTACCGACCTTGGCGGCACTGCTGCAACAGCCGCCTAAAGACTGACCACAGGTTCTTTCTTCCTTTCAGCCTGTGAGTGCCTAACAAGATGAGTGTAGTCGGTGATCCGGCACTGGCACACATAAGTCCCGGCATGGCGTGGCGGCCTAAACCGGGCATTATGGCGGGTAGAATGAGTATTCAATCCGGCCTCATAAGCCAGACTCCGTAGGTGCGACTCCTACACCCGCAACCAAAATAGTCTCACATAGCGTGAGAGGGATGACACGGCAGCATTTCGTAGGGGTGGGGCGGCTGCTGTTGGTAACTGAATGAAAGCAATTAAAGCAGATGCGTCTGTTAATTTAAAACAACTAGAATTACTGATCCTAGCAGACTATCACTACGCCGACCCGCATTCAGATCATGATGCGATTCAACGTGAAGTGAACTATGTGCGGGATCATGAGAATGCCTACTGCGTGTTGGCGGGGGATCTCCTGGACTGCGCACTGAAGTCGAGCCTTGGGGATGCGTACACTAACCTCTCGCCGATGGAAGAACTGTCAGCGATGTCTGATCTACTTCAGCCCATTTCGCACAAGATTCTTGCCGTTGTCGGTGGAAACCATGAGGCGAGGCACTACCGCACCAACGGTATAGACATGACCCGCCTGATCGCAAAGCAGATTGGCGTGGAGGATAAATACTCCCCGGACACTGCACTGATCTTTCTGAGGTTCGGAAGGGACGCAGACCCAATGCACCGACATCGTCCGATTTTGTACACTATCTATTTGACTCACGGCTCTGGCGGTGGGCGCAAAGAGGGCGGCAAGATTCAGCGGTTGGTTGACTACTCCAACATTGTTGATGCGGACATATACATATGTGGACACACGCACCTCCCGGCGAGTGTGAAGACCGGGTTCGCCAGACCGAATCCAGGAAACAGCAGCGTGACTTACTGCACCAAACTGTTCGTGAATGCCGCTGCAAAGCTTCAGTACGGAGGCTATGGAGACACAGGCGGGTTCAAACCTCCTTGTATTGAGACTCCGCACATTCTTCTTGATGGGGAGCATAAAGAAATGAGGGCGTTGATCTGATGCCGAAGGAAGTCATAGAGGCTATAGAGGCAATCGTTGCCACCGGGAAAGATGTTCTGGTCAAGAAGGAACGTGGCAAGTGGGTTGTTCTGGAAAACTGTAGGCGTTTAGTCTACAAGGAATCATAAATAGAAACCTTCATGAACCTTGTGGCAATTGGGCCACAAGAAGAGCCGATTGGGGCTGAGTTGTTTGCACACAGCAAACCGCTCAGTCCCTTTTTATTTCAGAGAGGAGAGATGGCTTGGCAACTGAAAATACTCCGAATACCTCCCCGGTGATTCGGAACGATATGTTTGGGCGGCTAGACATCTACGCCTCATTTGACGATATCAACGAGAATAACATTGTTAACGAGTTGAACGAAGCGTTGGTTTTCCACGTTAGAAACATGCTCCAGGAGGAATTCCTTTACTGGTACACACGCGGCGTTCAGCCCATCCTCAACCGCAAGAAGGAAGTCCGAGAGGACATTCTGAACATCGTCCAGGTGAACACTGCGGCTGAGATTGTTGATTTCAAGAATGGATACTTTCTCACCCAACCTTGCAGCTACGTTTCCCGCCGCAAGGGCGCACAGGGAAAGGTCAAGCAACTGAACGAGTACCTCTACAAGTCTGGCAAACAGGAAGCGGATAATGAACTCGCAGACTGGTTTCATCGAGTTGGCAAGGCGGCACTGTTTGTTGAGCCAGGGGAAAGCAAAGAAGATCCGTTCCATGCGTATGCACTCGACCCACGATCTGCGTTTGTTGTGTATTCCCTCCGGCCCGGAAACAAACCCGTGATGGGTGTGAACTTTGTAACGGTTGATGGAGTCGCTAAGTTCGATGTCTTCACGGAGGACAAGGTTTACCACCTTACTGGCACAACTGTGGGCAAAATGATCACCACCGAAAAGAACCATGACTATCTAGTCACGGCTACCTCAGTGGATTCCATTGAGTCTAACGTGCTTGGGTACATCCCAATCATTGAGTATCGCTACAACAGCATTAACACTTCCGCTTTTGAACTAGCAGTTCCGCTCATTGACGAACTGTCGAACCTCACATCTAACGCATGCGATGGCGTTGAACAGTTCATCCAGAGCCTTGCCATTGCGGTGAACTGCGAGTTCCCTGAGAACACCACGATCACCGACATCCGCAAGGCTGGCATGATTGCTCTTCGGTCTATCGGCGAGAATAAAGCAGACTTCAAGGTTCTCTCTGAGCAACTTGACCAGACTCAGACAAAGGTACTGACCGATAGCATCTATGACGAGATCCTCCGCATCTGCGCCATGCCTAGCCGGAGCAATGGTAGTTCCACCTATGACACCACTGGCGCAGCTGTCCTCGCTAACTTTGGTTGGTATCAAGCTGATGCCGCAGCCAGGAATACAGAGGATCTGTTTAAGAAATCCAACCGCCAGTTTGATCGCATTGTTGTTGAGATTCTGCGGCGTTGGAACATTCTCGACATCGATGTCAATGACTTCGAGATCAACTTCATCCGCAACGAAACTGCGAATGTTCAGTCTAAAGCACAGGCGTTCCAGACACTTATGGCGGCTGGCTTACATCCTGAGTTGGCTGCGGCTAAGTCCGGCATCTCTAACGATCCTGTGAAGGATGTGAAGATGTCTGAGAAGTGGCTTGAGATGATCTGGGGCAACCCGGAGAAAAAATCTGAGGAACTTGAACAGGCCGATAAGACTGGCAATCTGCAAGTGGAAGAAGAGGCATCTTCTGGCGAAGCTAAGATTGCCGAGTCCAATGGTTTCAATGGAGAGAATGACACGGGCGGTGCTGTCTGATGGCAAGTATTCTGCCGTTCGATGAACTGAACCGATTCAACGAAGACGTCCGAGTCAGATTTGGCGATGCCAGACTAGAAGACAGGCGCAAAGAGGAAGAGGACATTATCGATGAACTCCTGGACCTTTTCCTCCTCGCATACGCAATGGGTAATTCCGTTACCAACGACAATCTTTCATCTGACTACGCCCCAAGTGTGGACGAAGTGATGAAGGTTGTGGACGCAAAGGTGGCTGGACAGACTTGGAGAGAGCGAGTCGAGGAATACTTCGCAAATGGCGGCACAGGGGCAGACATCGCCAGGATCGCCGATACGGAGATGCACCGAATTGCGAATACCGCCGCACTGGATACTGCAAAGTACGCCGGGGCGAAGTACAAGACATGGGCAACCATGCTCGATGACAAAGTCCGTGACACGCACGACTACCTTGAGGGTGAAACCGTTGACATTGACGATGACTTCTACACCTATGACGGTGACCACGCATCTGCTCCCGGCCTTTTTGAACTGGCAGAGAACAATGTGAACTGCCGCTGTGAACTCTTATTTAGCTGATGTGAGGTGAGACATTTGAGCGAAGGGGTTTTGATCGCCCTGATTACTGGCCTGTGTGCCGTAGTCGGGCAATGGCTTATCTCACGCAGTCAGAATGAGAAGAGGAAAGTGGACGATGCCGTGAGGGACGCAAGACTTGATGACAGGCTTGCCGGGGTCGAACGGCGCTTAGATCTCCACAACGGATACGCTGAGAGGTTCAGCGAAATCCAGACGGACATCGCAGTCATCAAGAACGACATCAAGACTTTGTATAAGGAGAAGGGCTGAACATGAAAATCGATTGGAAGAGAAAGCTGACGAGCCGCAAATTCTGGGCGGCAATCGCACTGTTTGTTAGCGGGTGCATCGTTGCATTCGGCGGCAATGCTGAAAAGGCCGAGGTTGTGTCCGGCCTAATTATGCAAGGTGCGGCTGTTGTGGCCTACATCATCGGCGAGGGTCTGGCAGACGCAGCTGCCGCAGAGGGAATTACCATCGTACATAATGGGGACAATAAGTAATACACGCCCATTTTGAACTGGCAGAGGGAACTGCCTTATCAAACGCATCGGAAGCCATGACAAGGCTATAAAACGGAAAGCATAGTGCAGTGACGCACTCTAAAAAACGCAAGGAGAAAGACATGAAAATTGATACCACCGCAATCACTGGTTATGCGGAAATGACCGCAGAGGAGAAACTGGCGGCGTTGGAGGCTTATGAGTTTGAAGCACCGAAGACTGACGAGTCCGAGGAAGTAAAGAAACTCAAGACGGCCCTGTCCAACGCAAACTCACAGGCCGCAGACTGGAAGCGGCAGTTCCGTGAAAAGCAGACCGAAGCTGAGAGAGCAGAGGCCGAGCGCAAGGAACACGAACAGGCAGTTGAAGACGAACTGCGGACGCTCCGCAGAGACAAGACCGTGAGTGGGTATCTCGCACAGTGTCTTGCTCTTGGATATGACAAAGAACTCGCACTCCGGGCGGCAGAGGCTATGGCTGACAACGATGCCGCCGCAATCATGGCGTGTCAGCAAGATTTTCTGGAGGCAAAGCAAAAGGAACTTGAGGCGGCGGCGCTGAACAAGCAACCGACTCTGACCCCCGGCGCTCCTCCTACGGCGAAACAGGCCGAAGTGGAAGCGCAGAATAAGATGCGCTCCTATATGGGTCTGCCGCCCATCAAATAATAAGGAGATAAAAAACTATGGCTACTACCGTTACCCCTGTTATTACTAACAGCATCGGTCTGGCTTCCGAGTACCTCCCCCTTCTGGACGAGGTTTACAAGGCTGAGTCGAAGACCGCCATCCTCGATACCGTTCAGGATCGCGTTCGCTGGTCTGACGAGTATCACACCTTCTATCTGTTCGAGACTGACATGGTCGGCCTTGGCAACTACTCCCGCAACGATGGCTTCGTGCGCGGAGATGTGACCGCCCAGTGGAGAGCCTATGAGCCTCAGTGGGATCGTGGTCGGCAGTTCCTCGTTGACCGCATCGACAACGCCGAGAGCATGGGCATGGCCTTTGGCACTCTGGCTGGCGAGTTCATGCGTACAAAGGTTGTTCCTGAGACTGACGCAGTTCGTTTCGCTACCTACGCTGGTGGCGCTGCTGCCAACATGAAGGTTAACGAAACCATCGCCACTGGTCAGGCGGCTGTTGCTGCTATCGATCTTGGCGTTGAGAAGCTGGACGATGCCGAAGTCCCCTACGAAGGTCGTATCCTGTTCGTCAACCCGGCTATGTACCGCAACCTCAAGGGCGGCATCACTCGCTACACTATGAACGGCGAGAACGGCATTGATTACAATGTCGAGATGTACAACGATATGCGCG
>Ga0326512_10003070_pt1 | contig 12284 bp, 19 predicted proteins | sample 1_2617_0518_D_FD_203652 | JGI IMG/M metagenome (GOLD analysis project Ga0326512, IMG submission 203652) | Bovine rumen microbial communities from UC Davis, California, United States - 1_2617_0518 | ecosystem: Host-associated > Mammals > Digestive system > Stomach > Rumen | place: USA... | reverse complement strand
CTGGAAATTCTTATTCTAATAAAAGACTCAGATGGTAAGATAGACTATATAAAAAAGCATTATGCTGAAATTTTTGATAAGCATAAAAAAGAAGATATAGAACCGCTACTATCATATATAATTAATTTTACTAAGGATATTTTATTTAGGTTAGATGAATATTCTTTTAAATGGAGTTATATAGATGGGCAATAGATTTGAAAATTTTAAGTGGATTTATATAAAATCAAAAAATACAATTAAGATTTATTCTTACCATAGTCAACAAGAAAAAGATAACTTTACACGCTGGTCTTATACCGACCTACTTGATGAGGACGTCGAAGTAACTTATAAACAAGCACTAAGATATGCTTCTGATAAGAAGTCTGTAAAAATTGACATTAGCCGAGTAGCAGAATCACGAAGAGCTGGACTTTTAGATATATTTAAAAAATATTCTATAGAAGACGCACAAATTATCTCTGTATAACATATTATAGTTATATAAGGAGTAACTATGACAAGAATTGAAGAACTTCAGAATCAACTCATTGCGGCTCGTGAAGCTTACTATAATGGTGAGCCTATCATGCGTGATGATGAGTATGACGCAATCGAAGATGAACTTTTACAGCTCGACCCGGAAAATGCGCTTCTTGCTGGGATTGGAGAAGATGAGTCTGACGGATTTCCTAAAGCAAAACACAATATACTGATGGGTAGTCAGTCAAAGTGTAATACAGTTGAGCAGATTTCAAAAAAGCTTGAATCATTCAGTTCAAAAGGAAAAGTCACATTTCTGGTTGAAGACAAATGTGATGGTATTTCTCTTGAAATGAATTACGAAGATGGTAATCTTGTTTCTTGTATTACTCGTGGCAACGGCTATATCGGTGACGATATTACTGTAAACGCAAAAAAGATGTCTGGCATTCCTCATAAGCTTAAAGACTCATTTACGCTTTCTGTACGTGGAGAGATTCTTCTTTTTCATGATGATAAAGATAAATACTTTCCAGACTTGAAGAATTGCCGCAATTCCGCTTCTGGTATTGCTAAAAATAAAGAAGGCGAAGGATGTGAGCATCTTACTGTTGTTTCTTATGATGTTCAGGGAGATTCTCCAGAGCTCTTTACGAAAGAAACAAATAAAGTTCAGTTTTTGAAAGATAACGGTTTCAATGTTACAAACATGAAACTTCTCTTAGCTGACTGTACTACAAAAGAAAGCCGCGAAAAAAGCGCAAACGAGATGTATCAGGCAATGCTTGAGCTCTCTAGCAACGAAGAACGTCCCTATGATACTGATGGCATTGTTGTAAAAACAAATAATGTCGATTGGGATGACCAAAGAAATAATCTTCATCCTACCACGCAGTGGGCTATTAAGCCACCGGCTGAGCATAGGCAGTCTAAGCTTCTCGACATTGAATGGTCAATGAAGAATGGTACTCTTACTCCGGTTGCGGTATTTGAGCCTATTGAAATCGACGGTGCGACAATCCAGAGAGCTACATTAAACAATGTAAGATATATCGAAAATCTTAAGATTGAGATTGGTGATACTCTCGAAATAATCCGAGCTAACTTAGTTATTCCTAGAGTTGTTGGTAATATTACTAAGGGAACTAGCATTATCTAATGTCTCAAAAGTGGAAAAGGGTGGCGAAAGCCGCCCAAATTGCTTGTAATAAATTCTCCAAACTTGTAAAACTCCCTTACCAAAACTTTCATTTAATAACGAGTAAGAGATATTCTAAAGAACGAAAGTTTATACAAAAAGTATGCGAAGCTTTTCCGGACGCGGATATAAAGCTACATTTAACTTCTCTTAGGAATGATATTCCGCCCGGCCGTAATCATTTATTATTTTCTATTATAGTTTGTAAAACTATCTTTAATGATAAGTTATATTATAGAAGTATAACAATAACTTATTATCCAATGGTTAAAGAAGCCTTAATTAGCTTTAAAACAGTAAAACATCTTAGTATTCATTCATTTAGGTATAAAAGCGTCGGAGATTTTAACAAAATCGCTAAAGATGTAATAGGTAATATAGGCAATATTGAGTTTACTGCTGCAACTAATTATTAAGTATAAGGAGTTGTTGTAGTGAATTTTAATGACTTTTGCAATACCAATTGCATGGAAAATTCCGATATAGCAGAATTCGAAGCTTTCCTTAAAAAAAGAAAAGATAATCTGGAAGCGCGCTCAATTCATAACTGGCTATATTTATTCAATTTATACTTCGATAATAAGTAAGTAGATTAGGGACTTTATCTTTAAAGTCCCTTTTTATATATTATAAAAGCTTATTTACATATTTCTATATATTATATAGGAGGCGGTAAATGAGTGATAAGGTGAAAAAAATTAAAAGCGCCATTAAAAATGGTACTTATAATTTGGATATTGAAACAACAGCAGAAAAGATCATTCTACTTGATAGCTTGGGTCTTTTCTAAGAGGCTAAAATGCGAACATATGAAGTATCTTATAAATTAAGAGGCTTCCATTATGTAAAGCATATTACAGCTTCAAGCCAAGCTGACGCTTTAATGTCTATCCTTAATATGACGTCAGATGACGGCATTCATGTTTCCAAATATCTTGGATTCGTAAAAATAAACCCTAAGTGGTAGGTGGTGGTCCTAAATGGATGAAGCGCAGCTTGCTAATAAGATACAATTATTATATGAAGACTATGTAAACAAAACTCTTGATATAATAAAAGACTCTACTAGCCGATTTACTCGCAAAAAACAACTCAGAAATGAGAAGAAAGAATATCTAAAAAAGAGAGATCAGCTTAAAGCAGATTATGCTTCAAATAAAATATCCGTATCATTAGCTGTTGGAAGTTCTAAATAAAAAAAAATTTAAGGCTCTTTAATGGGGCCTTTTTTATTTATAAGCATACTTTATGATACTTATTTACATATTTTCTATATAAGTTTTAGAGGAGGAAATTATGAATGTAGACATCAAGAAAGGATGCTTTTATCGAATTACAGCTAGCTTTGGTATTGATGAAATAGATTATTGTAATATTGTGGCTGAGGGTCTTAATCTTGAGCAAATGGAAGATACTATTATTGAAAAGATTGAAGAAGACCTCTACACTATCGTTCGCTATGCTAAAGATAAAGGCCAGGGTACCATTGTACCTACTAAAGTATCTATTGAACCACGCTATTATTATTTTATTCAGAAAGAAGACTCTGATGAACGGTACCCGGTAACACGTACTAATGTATCCATGTATGATGGGTACAGGACAAAAAAGCCCGGTCCACATTTTTATATTCCAGCAAATGAAATCGGTTGGAAACACTCATTTGATTCTTATAATATTCCTTGTGAGGACCGAGAACAATTCGATGATGTTTACTTTAGTAAGCTTTTTGAAAAAGTAAATGAGCAGCTTAAGGATAAGTTTAACAAGTTGCTTCATGGGCTTTATGTAACTGATAAAGAAAAAATGTCATCAACAATAAAAGACGCATTAAGCCGATACGATGTTCCGGATGAAATCAGGGCAGAGCTTAACGCAATTATTGAAAAACTTCAGTAGAAGTTTATATATTTCGTTCTCTTTTTACATATTATAAATATAAAATAATATTGGAGGAATTTATGTCTAATACAGTAGAGATGTTGGCGTCTGCACACAATTGGAATCTTCCTACAAAATGCCCAATTTGTGGTGGTAGTCTCTCAATTACGGAGAATCATACAAGGATTTCTTGTGATAATGAGGCCTGTAAATCAAAGCTTATTGGCCGTTTGAAAAAGTGGGTAGAAAAAATGAACATTATGGAGCTTGCGCCGGTAACTCTTGAAAAATTTATTGATGCTGGCTTCGTGAATGGCGTTTCTGACCTTTACCATCTTCCCTATGATAAGATCGCGAATATGGACGGATTTGGTAAACGCTCAGCAGAAATTTATCGTAAAAATATTGAAGCTGTAAAAAGCGTAAAATTGGCTCAGTTTATTTCTGGCTTCAATATCACAGACGTCGGTGAAAAAGTTGTGCAGCGCATTATTGATAACATTCTTGCACAGAATTCAACAATTGAAGAGCTTACTGTTATGGACCTTATTAAAATGGACCGTACGCAGTTCGTTTGTACTGGAGTCGGCGCTGTAACTGCGCAGAAGTTCGCTGAAGGACTTGATGCGCTTAAAGCTGATATGATGGATACTATGGACTATGTAGAAGTAATTCCAGAAAAGCAGAAAGTAGCTGATGGCGTTTTGGCTGGTATGAGTTTCTGCTTTACTGGCGCTATGGCATATAAGCGTGCAGACCTTGAAAAGATGGTAATAGAAAACGGTGGTGAAGTAAGAAGTTCGGTATCTGGCAACTTAACATATCTTGTACAGGCTGACCCAAATTCTACATCATCAAAATCAGAAAAAGCACGTAAGATTGGCACAAAAATAATTACGCCAGACGAATTTCTTGAAATGGTACAGGGGTAAGAATGGAAAAATATATTATACCAAAAGGCACCGTAGTTGTTATTGACGACGAAATTATTTGCTGGGATAAGGTACTACATATCTATCCTACAGAAAATGATAAGTCTAAAACAAAGATAGTCTTTGAAAATGGCCACTGGGTCATCTCTAATAGAGACGTTGACTTCTTCAAAAAAGAGCTCGCTGGTATGTCTAAAGAGCTCTAAAAATCAAAGCTACGGTAGGGGCTTCCTAATTACTAGGAAGCTTTTTTTTATTTTATGGAAACTGCTATGAATATTATTTTATTTATTATTGTGCCTTTCTTTTTATCATACTACCTTACTAGACTATTTCTAATTCTTCGACGTCAAAGAAATAACTTACTAGCTCAACTTAACCAGCTCTATAGTAAAATAATAAACTTGTCAGAAGCTGGAATGAAAAAGCACAATTGGAAAGACAGCCCAGTAAATGTTACAACAGAAATAGAAGCGGAAGATTATGTAATTATCAAATATGGCCTTATGCCTATAGCTTCTAAAATTGCTTGGCATTGTGTACGATTAAATATTATACCGTTTTCATTTGTGCCTAAAGGTAAGTCGGCTGAGTATATTAAACAAAAATATCAGAAATACTTACCTATAATAAATGATGCTTATAAAAGATTTATAATTAATTAAAATTCTGTATAACTTTTCATATTTTAGTCTACAGATTTACATATTATAAATATAGAATTTCATAGGAGGAAATTATGAAACAGGTAACAGACAAGAATGACATTACTTCAAATGTTGGTGCAGCAAGAAAGTTTACAATCAACGCAAATGCGGAGCTTATTGATACTCTGTCTAACAAGCTGTACAAGCATCCAATCAGAGCAATCATTCGTGAGCTTGTATCAAACGCAATCGATGCTAACACTGCAAAAGGCGTACAGGAGCCTATCAAGCTTCACTTGCCTACTCGTACTGAGCCGGAATTTTATGTAGAAGACTTTGGTATTGGTATGGACGAAGATACAATCTACAACGTTTATACACAGTATGGCAATTCTACAAAGAATGGCTCAAATGAGCAGATTGGCGGTCTTGGACTCGGTTCTAAAACACCGTTCGCTTACACAACACAGTTCATGGTAGAATCTGGTACTGGTAAAGTTCGCAAGACTTACACAGCATTCAAAGATGAAGACAATTATCCACAGATGACTCCGCCTCTTGCTGAAGTTGAGTCAGACAAGACAGGTACAAAAGTATCATTTGCAGTTGATGTCGACGACATTGATACATTCTACCGTGAGTCAGTGGTTACTCTTCTGTTCGCTCAGCAGATGCCAGAAATTGTTGGTGGTGGCCTGTCAACATTCTTGTCAAATGCGGGCTGTGAATCGATAGAAGAATTTAACAACCTTCGTGACGTTGTAAAAACTGATATGGTAATTACAAATTCAAAAGTTTGGGATATTATCAGAAATTCTTCTTACAGTGGTTCTATGTTCGTTGAAATGGGCGGTGTCTTGTACTCTGTCGATATGGACCAGCTTCTTGACGGTGACCGATATGGTGGAGTACTTCGTTTCTACTCTAACTATGACTACAGCGGCTGCAGATATTTCGTTCTGCATCTTCCGATTGGATCGGTAAATATTCAGGCGTCACGTGAAGCTTTGAACTACAGTAAACATACAAAAAATGTTCTGAATCAGGCTATTATTTCTGGAATTGTAGAAACTGTAAGAAGTATTACAGAGCAGATTGCGGCATAAGTAGTCTATACTAACTAAAAGCTCAGTTAGTTATCTAACTGAGCTTTTATTTTTTTATGGAAACTTATAAAATTTTTACACATCTATAGAGACTTTTACATATTATAAATATCAAGAGTATGGAGGTTATTTATGACAAAGCTTGGTAAAACAGCTCAGATTTATTCTGACAAGAGTTTGAAGCGTGCTATGAAAGCGATTCTTGAAAACTATAGCACATATCTTTCCGATGAGGATAAAGCAATTTTCGACAACTTCGAAAATGTTATCCAGCAGCAGGACAATAAGATTAAAGAAGTTCTTTCTGGGCTTAAAACTGTTAGAGCTTGTGACATTTCTATAGGACGTCGTGACAAGCTGAACATTAATACACGACCACTTTTCGGCTCGAGAGAACTTAAGCAGGACGATGGAACTTTTAAGAAGGAATGCTACCTTGATTTTGGTACCGACCACTTCAATGGCTTGCCGGTACTTGTTACCGAGAATGGACGCATTGCTGATATTCACAGTATTTACTTGCCAAAGCTTCTTAAAGATGGCAAGTTTGACAGGTGCTCTTACATTGTACTTGAAAAGCATGACTTGCTTCCGTGGATTAAGAACTTTGATGTTGGCAAGGTTACTAACATTTCAAAGATGCTTGACGCTTACAAGGCTGAGTTAGCTGAGCAGCGTAAAGCAGCTCGTGCTGGTCGCGTGCCTGTAGAATATTCTAAGCGTGCTGTTTTCCATATTGGTGAGCATGCTAAATATGGCACGTTGTATTCTTTCGAAGACGTTGAAAAGAAAGCAGCTGAAGAAAACAAGACTGTAATTTACAGCGTTGTAAAGTCTGGCTGGAATGAGAATTACTCATTCTCTATGATTACTAAGCCTACTACAAAAGAAGAAGAAAGAAACTTCAAAGTTTCAGAAATTTCTTATGTTTGTAAGCCTGTTGAAAACATCATGGACGATTTGGAGATGGACAAATCAGAATATCTGTTTGTTTCTATCGAAGCTGCAAATTACAAAGCTCTTAAGCTCTGGAATTGCAAGACTTGGATTGCAGCTGATGACTTCGTAAAAACAGAAGTTAAGGATGTTCTTGAAAACTTCCATCAGGTTAACATCAGACGTATCAAAGGTGGTATGTTCGATGGTATGACAAGAGACCAGGCTTCTGATGCGCTTGAGTTCATTAATGCAAAAACTTCAGATGACCAGAAAGCAATGCCTTTCTATACTGCACTTACTAAGAACTTGGCTGAGCTCGCTTCTGATAGCGATTATAATTCAGATGAAGTTTACAAACTTGTAAGCAATAATCGCTACATTCGTGAGCTTTTCCAGATTCTTAAAATGGAAAGTCCGATTGTAAGGTCTGAAATCGACGATACCAATAGCCTTGATGCTTATCCAATGGCTAGCTGCTTCAGTTATCAGAGCTGGAACGGTATCTCATTCAAAGGCTGTACAAAAGAAGTTCTTGGCTACTTTACATCTATGGACCGCTTGGCAGAACTTGAAGCTAGTAAAGCTGAGTAAGTTTTGAAAAAATTAGGGAAAATTATATGTTTTCCCTAATATATTTACATATTATAAATATAAGCGGAATGCTTATAAGGAGTTATTTATGTTCTATATCGCAACAAAAGATGGTTTGTCAGTTTCTTTCCCGGGCGGCAAAAATTTCCAGGTAGCAAAAGACCACGTTAACTTTCAGAAAGTTTTGGATTTGGTAACAAAAAATCCTAACTGTACTGCTGACGAAGTTGAGGGTCTTGTTAACCTTAAGAAATCGCTGCAGTCTGTAAAAGAAGAAGGCGTTGAGCTCAAGCTTAACGGTGCGGATGAACTTGAAGTTTTCGTTGATGGCAAGAAGTATGAAATTCTTGACAAGTCTCTTGAATGGCGCTTGATTCAGATGATTAAAGACAACGACGACGCGCTTCGTGCTGCAAGTATCAAGAGTTTTGCTAAGTTCATTAAGAACTTGAATCAGAACCCTTCTTTCCAGTCTGTTCGCCAGCTTTATGGCTTCTTGGACAAGAATGATTTGCCAATCACTCAGAACGGCACATTCCTTGCTTACAAGAAAGTTCGTCATGACTTCTTGGATATTCATTCAGGTACTTTCGACAACTCTATTGGTAAAGACGTTGAAATGCCTCGTTACCAGGTAGAAGACAATCCTGAAGTAACTTGCTCACGCGGCTTGCATGTTTGTTCTTACAGCTACCTTGAGCACTATGCTCAGTCTGATCTTGACCACGTTGTAATCTGCGAAGTAAATCCAAAGGACGTTGTTTCTGTTCCTTATGATTACAACAATGCTAAAATGCGTGTTTGCGCTTACAAGGTTGTTGACGAAGTTCCGACATTCTTCGAAGCACAGCTTGCTGGTTATGTTTACGGAAATCATGCAGAAGGCTGGTTGATGGAAACCTTTACTAAACTTGCTGACTTCTACAAGTCATTCTTCAAGACAGCTAAGGTTGACTTCAGCTCAAATCCGGATACAGTTTCTGTTACTCCGGCTGTTATCGAAGCATTCTTCAAGGCAGCTAAGAAAAACTTTGCTGACCTTCCGGACAGCTTCGTAGAAGACTGGAAGGAATACAAAGAAACATCACTTCCTACAATTAAGGATATGATTACAATTCTTTCTAAGTACGACTCAAATTGGGTTGTAAAGTCTGAAGACGAAGACGAAGAATAAAAGCTAAAAGCTAGCTTTAAGCTAGCTTAGTAAATAAGCCGGATTTAATTCCGGCTTTTTTATTTTAAAATTCTTTACGTATAAACTGTTAATATTACATATTATAAATATCCGGGTGAAGTTGTCGAGCAAGCCTGTTAATTACAGTTGGCTCCCACCCGTACCGAAAGGTAGCGTAAGCGATGTATCCAACTGGCGCAGGCATCTATGCTTCAAAATATGGGAGAAGCTCTTTAGCTAAGCTGCTAGGCTATGAGTAGTGAAAGTTACTGGATTACCTTCTGGGAATTGAAGTACTGGAAGAAGGGCAGATGGTAATAATAAGAGTATAGTATTTTGAAGCTTAGATTTACTTTTGTATATATAATATAGCTGCATATATAGGCTATATTATAAATAAAAACTATTATAGACACACTAAAAATGGAGTTAGTAATCATTGCGCGAATTAAAAGATAATTAAATAAAATATATAGAATGATAATTATGTAAAGCGGTCTTTGTATGTAGATAGCAAAGATGATAGCTAAAGAAATGTATAGCGAAAGTACGCGCGTAAAGCTATAAAGTACAATGATTATTTTACCGGTTCGATTCCGGTTGTGGGAACCAGAGCAAAAGGCTCTGGTTTTTTATTTGTATTACGTATTATCTATAGAGTTTACATATTATAATAAAAGGAGACGCCTATGATTCAAAGAATGAAGAAAAAAAACTTATTCTTGTACATACGCCAATTTAGATTGGCAGCTGGATGAACTTAGTACACGCATAAATCATTGCCGTCAAAATTATATAATTATATACAGCTGGAAATACAGAAAACATCGTAAATTTTGGACTGGTGAAGTTAAAACAAAAAAATCGCAGAATATTACTATTGAAACTACTAGTGCTATTTCTGGCTCTAAAGATGTTGCGGACCAAATCTGGAAGGGTCTTGATAGCTGGACTGATTTACCGAGCAATAAACGAAAGCTTGCTAAATACCTTAATAACTTGCTCAAGCAAGCAAAGTTAGATAAGTACTGGATTATATTATATTAAAGTTACGTTTCTATAGAAAACCTTACATATTATAAATGTAAGGAGGAAGCTATGGATGATTCGGTAACTTTAGGAATGCTTAAGAAAGGAAGAACAGAAGCTGAGCTTAATGCGTGCCGTGATGCGCTGCTTATTATCGCTAGCAATATGTATTCCGACAGCAAGATTGGTAATAGCGATTACAATGGCATTTGTGATGCGCTGATTAAAATCAGAGATATTATTGGTATAGACTAGGAGGAAACTATGTTATCTGGCAATATTTATGCAATATCTTTCCTAAATCATAAAAGTGTTTATATTGGCAAGTTTCTACAGCAGGATACAGAAACCGACTTTTTAGTTTTCGATAATGTAGTTGAACTTTGTACTTTATCATCTGATGAGAATATCAAAACAAGTATTGAATCTCATTGGAGAGATGGACACAATAATACGCGTGAAGATGTATTTGAAGCATTTAAAGCTGGCTTAATTGATATTCCGGATGAGCTTATCGTTCATAAGCGTATTCTGTATAATCCTACTTCGATAGAAGCGCTTATACCAGTAACAAAGTACTATGGAGTTGGAGATGAGTTACGACGTTAAATCTGGACTGGACCTTGGAGCAACCTATATTGGAACTTACTTCACTTTTGAAGAAGCATGTAAGGTCCGTGATGATTGTAACAACAGCGGCCTTTATTCAGTAAAGTTGGAAGTTTATGTAAATGGCATTTAACTTTCACGCATTATTTACCGCTTTTACATATTATTTATATGAATGAAACGGTAAATAATTTTGCTGTTCAGTCGGCAGAAGCTGATAAAATGATTCAGCAGAAACTTACTGAAGCATTTGAATCGCTGGTTGAGCCTATTCAAAAGATTGATGATGACTTAATTGTCAAGCCAAAGGATGGAACTAAGCCAGAAGATTTGCTGGAAGAAATTTAGCTTTACTTTTAATCAAGTTTTGCTAATTTTAATATAAAATGAAAATGCTGTAGATTACGAGTTACTTAGAATATAGGGTTTTCTTTTAATACTCGTTTTCGCTTTTTGCTTTTCTTTTTTATTTATTTGGTAAATAAATAGGGAAGGCGTCTTGTCTTCCTTTTTTATTTATATACGGGCCTGTAAAGGTATCGATTGGCTATTAAGTATCTATTAGATCAAGCACATAAGTTATGACACTTCAAAAGTCACGTAAGTAATCGACGCACAGAACGAATATGCAATGGCTGCGTAAGCAACCTAGCATCTAGAGACTTCGAGAGCTCTAGCGCTTAATTCCGCAGATGTAGGTGGTATGGTTTTAAGTGTGGCAACTACCTTCTTGGAAGCTGTGAGAGGCGGAGCGAGAGCTTGTAACAGTAACGACAATTACTAGGGCAGAATCCGGTTGCCGGTCCCGAATCGAAAAATGGCTTAAGCTTGTATAGAAGTCTTTTAGTGAAAGGTAGAGCAAGACGACGTTTCGAGTACGTCCAGGTCCATTAGTTGTACATAACTTATACTAATTATTATATGATTAGATTAAGATATGTATACAGAATTACAAACTTGGTTAATGGTAAAACTTACATTGGCCAACACACTGTTAGAACAAACAGAACTATAACATCAGATACTTATATGGGCTCCGGTAAAGTTTTACACATGGCTTTTAAAAAGTACGGTATGAAAAACTTTAAAAAAGATATTTTAGTTTCTGGTGAGTTTACTAAAGATGAAATAGACAAGTTGGAAATTGAATACATAAAAAATGAGCGAGCGATAGGTAAAGCAGAATACAATCTTGCTTCTGGCGGTAATGGTGGTGATTTATCACAGTTTATAGACTATGATAGTGAAACATTTCATCAGCATGTAAGTGAAGGCGTTAAAAAAACCTATGCTAACGGTAGAAAAGCGTTCGGTTGGACTTTTCATAATGGCATGAAAGGAAAGCATTTCTCTGACAAAGCTAAACAGAAAATGCGAGAGAGCCATTTAGGCGAGAGAAACTCCCAATATGGCAAGCATCGTTCTGAAGAAACAAAAAAGCGAATACGAGCCGCTCTAGCGAGAGATTATAAAGCAGAGTATAAAGAGATGTACGAGGCTTTTTTAGACCATGTTTTATCTTCTGATGAAAAAAGGTTTTTTGCTAAGAAATATAATATTGCTTATGACTCTATAAATAGAGTTTTAAGGCGGTTTATATAGATTTCTTTGTTTCAAAGTAAACAAAGTGGTGGTAAGTGCTTTGATTTGAAATCGGAGCATCCCTAGTGGTTAACAGCACTTAATCTGTTTGGTAAAGGGCTCCTAACGGAC
>Ga0326512_10003069_pt1 | contig 12285 bp, 6 predicted proteins | sample 1_2617_0518_D_FD_203652 | JGI IMG/M metagenome (GOLD analysis project Ga0326512, IMG submission 203652) | Bovine rumen microbial communities from UC Davis, California, United States - 1_2617_0518 | ecosystem: Host-associated > Mammals > Digestive system > Stomach > Rumen | place: USA: California... | reverse complement strand
ACCTTGATGAACGTACACCACACATCCACGAACGTCATGTGTGGACTGCTAGCTATACAGAATACGCAGAACATTATAACGAAACTCATGAGAGAAAAAAGAAACTTCCTGACTTTGCAAACGGTGAAGAAGATTATTTGATGATAGGTCAAGTAGAATCACTCCGACAAATGGGAATCGAACCGCCAAAACCTAGCAAGCCCACAGGGCAATACAATAATGCAAAACAAACTTACACAAGGATGTGCAGAAAGAAAATTGCAGAAATCAGTCAGCGGTTCGGAGTTGAAATCATTCTTGAACCGAAAGACGACAGCGAGAACGGACTTGACTTGCTGACCTATAAAGCGAAAACTGCAAAGAAAGATTTGGAATCCTTACAAGCCGAAGCCGACAGTCTGTCACAAGAAGTCCAACAGAGAAAATATGAATCAGAACAGCTTGCAGATGCAAATCAAAACGCAACTGCTCAACTGCATCAAACAGAAAATCAAATAGCTACTAACCAAACAGAAATTGAAAACCTGAAAAAGAAAATTGATGAACTACAACAACAGATTTTGAATATTACTCTGCCTGAAAGACCAGTGTATCCCACCAAGCCGAGCAAGCCCAGACCACAACAAAAGACCAGAGAGGACTATGCTAAATTTATCATTGAAAATTATGCAGGTACTCTGAATCTTATTGAACGTATCAAAGAAAAAAATCGTTTGTGCGAAGAATATGATAAACGTGTTGACGAATGGCACAAGTATGACGAAGCCGTTAAAGAATATGACACTGTTCTCTATCCTCAGTGGGCTAACTCAACAGAAACAGTGAAAACATTACAAGAACAATTAAGAATAGTAAATTCTCAACAGACAGCGATTGAAAAAGGACAGAGGACTATTTATTTCGGAGAAGAACTGAAAATGAAAAAGCAAATCAAGGAGTTAGAGAAACAGAAAGATGAATTACAATCACAGCTTGATTTAATCCGCAGTCAAATTCAGAATCTTGCAGAACAGGAATACCAGCGAAAAAGAAAAGCTGATGCAGAAACAATAGCCTACTACCAACAATATTGTGGTATCAGTCCAGACAAAATAAAATCTGTCGTTATTGAACAAGAGCAACAGGAACAAGACAGCCTATCTCACCAAGAGTATGACTGATGAAACAGCACATTAGGGACTGTTGGATTTAGATTTTTTCCGATAAAAGATAATTGTTGTAGTTCGTTCCGCTGCCCCCAACTTTTTAGGATTTAGGCAAGCCCCCATTCTGATTGAGGGGGCTTGCTATTGAATATATTAGATATATTGAAGAAAACGAAAATCAAAAAATAGCTTAAAATAGCCGAAATTGAAGTTGCAACCTGTCTAAAACAATCCCCCTTATCTGTCTAAAACAATCCCCCTTATCCGTCTAAAACAATCCCCTTTTCTTTATTGGATTAAAGCGTGGGGTTCATTCAAAAATAAGAAATTCATTTTTTCAGGAAAAAATAAACAGTCCACTCTTGACAAACGGACTGTAATGTGCTATACTACTGGTAAGAGGAGCAGTACTGTCAATACTACTCCCCATGAAAATATGAGGTCAGAACTCATAAGTTCACCCATTAAACTAAGTATAGCACATGATTTGGAGTTTGTCAAGCGGTCAGCACAAATTTATGCTATAAGAAAATGGAAGAAATGAGCCTGAACCTCCGAAAAAGAAACGGAGGATTTTTTATTTTATGAAAATAACTTACAGTAGAGCAACAGTCGGAATGACAAAGATGCAAAGCAGATACGGAAACAAAGACCTTTGGGGTACTCTTACCATTGAAGAAGATGGAATCCGTTTGCAGGTTGAAAATTTTTCCGACATTGGAAAAGCGTTCGGAATCACAACACATAAGTTGCTATGTGCAGGTCTGGTATGGTTCACGAAGAAAAATAATATCGGTGATGACAGGGATAATATACAAACTGAAATTACTATCCCTTTAAAGGAGTATGCCCTTTTGTGCGGTCACGTTGGGATTGTGGCAAAGGACGAGAGCGACCAGAGCCGAGCAAATGAATCATTGAAAAGGGTCAGAAAGCAAATCTCCAAAGACCTGAAACTACTGTTGCAAAGTTCTTTGCAGTGGGAAGAATCGACCAGAGGAAAGAACGGAGATTATGACTGTCCTATCTTAACTGCTGGAAGAATCAAAAACGGCTATATTTACATGACATTCAGTCAGGCTTTTGCAAAATATCTGAAACACCGCAGAATCACGGAATATCCAGAGAAATTATTTTCCATTGATAATCGCAAGGCGAACGCTTATCGAATCGGACAGGCTTGTGCATTTCACTTTTACAACACCAACAACAGAAAAGACGGAAATTTCAATAAATTGAAAATCAGTACTCTGCTTAAATATACCAATTTGCCGACAATTAAGGCGGTTCGCAAAGCTGATTGTGGGTCATGGAAAAAGAAAATCAAAGAACCACTTGAAAAAGCCCTGAATGAACTGCTTGCAAAGGGGATTATTTCAAAGTGGGAGTACAAACAAAAGGCAAATTCTCTTTTATCGGACGAAAATCACAAGATGACATATGAGGAATGGGCGGATTCACTTGTGCATTTTGAGTGTATTGACGATACACAGCCCCAGAGCGATGCAGACAGCGTAAAGCCTGAATTATCTGCACAACCCACAGGAAGCCCGTCAGAGGACGTACAGACGGCGGAGCAAGTACAGCAGCCGCAGGACACAAAGAATCACTCTGAAAACGTACAGCCATCAAAAAACAAGCCGAAATCAGGCAAGACAAAGCATTTTTACAGACAACAAAAGCTGAAACTTGCACTTTCGAAACGACGAAAAGAGTAGAATCATTTTATGAAAGGGGTCATTTTATGCCTGAAAGTATCTTAGACGAAAATTTGATTGATACTGTGAAGAAGGTATTCTATTACGGCGAGTACTCTGCTAAAGACTTTGAGCAGGATAAAGTCGGGAAAAAGGTATCATTCAGCAAGTACAAAGAAGAATTGATGAAGATTCTTGGAGAACAGATTGAAGAAGTTCAAGTTGCCAATTCTGAACAAAAGTCTTTGCATATCGAGTTAAATACGCTTGAAAGTGCAGACAGGATATTCATGGATTTGGCTTCATTGGGAAAAATCACAGATGAGGAATTTGCATTATTCCTGATTCTGCTTGATATTTTTGCTGGTGAGGAAGAGAACTGGCTTTCCTGTTCTGCTTTATCGGAAAGAATCAAGGAATACACGGATAATCCAGAAGTTTCTGACACAGTTGTTTTGAAGAAGAAACTGGAGTCTTTTGTTAGTCAAGGGTATTTTGTCAGCCGAAAAAATGGCAGAAACATTGAATATTCACAAATACCCGACATTTGGACGAAACTAAACAAGAAAGAGTTTTATCATTTTGTGTCTTTGATGGAGTTTTCGAGCAATATCATCCCACTGTCTATGGTATGGAAAAATTTCAAAGATATTGTAAAAATTTACAATCGAAAAAAAGGTTACAATCTTTGTCTTGGTGTTTTTGAGTGCAGACATTACCATTTCGGACAGATTCTTGATGAAAACGACATTTGGAAGCTGATAACATCCATCTATTATCAGAAAACCGTTAGTTTTAAGGAAAAATCTGGAAAAAAGAAGACCCATATTCAGCCGTATAAGCTCATTGTTCAGGAAGAAACAGGAGAAAAGTACCTGTTTGGTATTGACCTTGAACATGGAAACACTGCCGTTATGTGGAATATTTGCAACATCACAGAGCTGAAAACTGAAAAATCTTGTAAGCTTTTCAGATTGTCTGATGAAGAAGCCGAACGGCTTTATCATACTTTATTAGACAAAAGTTTCACAGGTACGGTCTTGTCAGATGGCACATTCCAGACTGCGAGTCTGGTCTATACAGTAGATTTTTCGCATGAAATCAAGAAAAGATTTCCCAATGCACAGCCACAGCATTATGACAGCAATCATGATATAATCAAAATCGAGGTTACTTCTTTACAGGAGTTAAAGCCGTGGCTTCGTCGTAACATGGAAAAAGTGTGCATCAAGGACTGTTCTGACGACACAGCAGACCAGTTACAGGCAGAATTAGATGAATGGAGGACAATTTATGGCATCAAGTGAACCAATGGAATTGATAACTTCCTATCACAACCACTATTTCTACATTTTAGTTCGTGTGTTGAGCCAATTGAAGCCCAATCAGACAATTACTTGTCAGGATTTTGACGAACGTGTGAAGCAATTGCTCTATCCAAATAAGGAACTTGCAAATTTAGAATACAGTCGAGAAGTGACTAGAGAATTACTTGATATTGCTTGCAGGTATGGAATTTTTCTCCGTGAAGGGGAAAATATTATTAAAATGATGCATAACAATGTAGTTCCGCCACTTTCCATGCCAGAAAAAATCTGTTTGAAAAATGTTTTGCAGAGTTCTCATGCGAAGTTGTTCTTTGATGAGCCGTTAATCCGAGAACTTCTCGTTTTTCTTTCCGATGTGCCAGACATCCCATTTTCAAAAATCATTGACGTAAAGGGAATTGCACCTGAAATCAATGCCAATCGTGAGTATATCGAAGATTTTCGCCGCATATTGAGGGCAGTTCGAAAGAGTTTGAAAACATATTCGACCAATTTTGCTCACAATGGCAACATTTATCATGACGATTCACTTCCCATAAAGATAGAATTTGACGTTAAGGAAAGATATTTTTGTAATGTGGCATGGAATTTGAAGCATAATTACATTTATAGGGCAGACATGAGCAGGATTTCCAATATCCAGTTGAAACATCCCATGAGAAAATATCGTTGGAAGGTTGTCAATAGGCATCAAGAAGCTCGGAAAGAGACCCCCTTGGTGATGGTTGTCAGAAACACTGACAATGCTATTGAGCAGTTGAATCGATTTTTCACGACCTATCCGAAAGAAGTTCGGCGATTCAATGACGATATTGTCTGGCTGTCTGTTCAATATCCGCAGTTTGACGAAGATAAGCTTGTGAACGACATACTTTCGCTTGGTACGGCAGTACAGGTCATTTCCCCACCGCAAGTAATCGAAAAAATCAAGCAGACATTGAAAAATCGGCTATCATTAAAGTAACATTTTGTCTTGTGGTGCGTAATTAAGGGGGGGAATTCATGGCAAAATTGAGTACAGAGTATGAGGTGGAAGGAATTTTCATCAGACAACTGGAAGGACAGGGCTATTCTTATGTTGATATGGCAAATTATGATGATGTACTTGCCAACTTTCGTGAACAATTCTGCAAAGTCAATGCCAAGAATCTGGTAAAAGCCAAGGGTATCGCTGAACTATCTGACAGCGAATTTCACAAGGTTCTGCTCCGATTGGAAAATCATACTATCTATGAGTCCGCAAAGATACTGCGTGAACAATGGATATTGGAGCTGGATAATGGTGAAAGTGTCTATGTAGATTTTATCACGTCTGATACAGACCGGAATACCTATCAGGTGACGCATCAGGTCACAATGGATAAGGCACACAAAGATGATGTGGTGTATAAAAACCGCTATGATGTGACGGTATTGATAAACGGACTTCCGCTTGTACAGATTGAGCTGAAAAGAGCAGGAGTGGAGCTGAATGAAGCTGTCAACCAGATTGACAGATACAGAAGATTCTCATTCAAGGGACTGTTCCGATTCATTCAGATATTTGTGGTTTCGAACAGTGTGCAGACAAAATATTTCGCCAATATCAATGAGCGTAATGCCAGAGGTGATGAGCAAAGGATTCTGAAATCACTTGTCTTTTATTGGACGGACAGGGAAAATAAGAGAATCAATCGTCTGGGCGAATTTACAGAGGATTTCTTCGATAAGTTCTCTATTACGGAAATGATTACCAAATACATGGTTATTAAGGAAACAGAACCCATCATTATGGTCTTGAGACCTTATCAGATTTACGCTGTCAAGGAAGCCATGAACAGGATTTTGACAAGCAATCTGAATGGTTATGTGTTCCACACCACTGGTTCAGGGAAAACTTTGACAAGCTACCTGCTGGCAAGTCTGCTCCGTGACAACGCTCAGATTGACAAAGTATTCTTTCTGATTGACAGAAAGGATTTGGACGACCAGACTGTGGATGAATACAACAGCTTTGAGGAAGGCTGTGTAGACAGTACAGAAAGCACATCAGCTCTGGTTCGTGACCTGAAAAACAGTGAACGTAAGCTGATTATCACAACCATTCAGAAAATGGCAAATGCCATCAAGAAAGACAAGTATCAGCCTGTGATGGGATTGCTTGCAGAGAAAAAATGCGTGTTCATTATTGATGAATGTCACCGTTCCCAATTCGGAAAAATGCATGGAGACATTAAACGGCATTTCAGAAAAGCCAATTATATCGGCTTTACAGGAACACCCATCTTTGAGGAAAATAAGGGCAGTCACAGCCGAACTACCGCAGATATGTTCTTTTCTGGCACACTTGACCCCTGTATTCACCGATACATGATTAAGGAAGCCATTGCAGATGGCAATGTTCTCCGCTTTTCGGTGGAGTACATGAAATCAGTCAGTGCCAATAAAGTCAATATCAAGGATTTTGACCCCAAGAAAATTGATGACCCTGAATACTGTAAAAAGATGGGGGTGGATATTGAAAGTCTGTATCATGACCCTGAAAGAATCTCAATGGTGGCAGATGATATTCTTGCTAATATGGAAAGACATATCAAGCTCGGAAAAGATACATATACGGCAATATTTGCAGTAGACAAGATTCCAATTTTGATGGACTATTACCATGCTTTCAAGGAAAAGAATGACGGCAGATACAAGATAGCTGCTATTTTTACCTATCAGGAAAATGAAGACCTTGACAAAGGGCAGGATAAGCGGTCTATGGAATATCTGGAAGAGTGTATCCATGATTATAATGAGATGTTCGGAACAGATTTCACGTTGGAAACATTTGATGCCTACCGAAAAGATATTGCCAAACGACTGAAACAAAAGGACTTGCCACAGGTGGATTTGCTGATAGTGGTGAATATGTTCCTGACAGGATTCGACAGCAAGGCAACCAATACCCTGTTTTTGGATAAGAACATGGTTTACCAGACTTTGTTACAGGCATACAGCCGAACTAATCGTGTAGACAAGCCGACAAAGCAATTTGGGCAGATAATCACCTACCGTAATATCAAGAAGTGGCAGGATGAAGCCCTGAAACTGTTCAGTGGAAGCGGAAATCCGAATGATTATCTGCTTGAAAGCTATGAGTATTATGTGAGAGAATACGGAAAACAGGCAGAAGCACTTCATGCAATCTGTAAAACACCAGATGATTGCGGAAATCTGATTGATGAAGATAAGCAGAAAGAGTTCATTATCATTTTCAGACAGCTTTCCAAAGCACTGGCAACCATGAAGACATTCTCAAAGTTTGACTGGAACGACCTTGAAGAGATGATGAATGAAGCAGAATACGCTGAATACAAATCATGGTATCTGACATTCTATGATGAACAGAAGGCAAGAACGAAAGCAGGACAGAAAACCGTTCTTGCAGATATTGATTTCAGTATTGAACTGGTTCGCACGGACAAAATCAATGTTGTTTATGTTTTGAATCTTCTGAAAGAAATCAACCGCAAGGACAAAGAAGAAATGCAAAAGGGTGTTGACCTGATTCTCCGTGAAATTGAGCGTTCTGACAATGAAAAGATGCGTTACAAGTCTGACATCATGAAAGCATTTATCAATCTGCGATTCTTTGACCTTGACCCCAATGCTGATATTGTCAAGGAGTATGAGCAGTATGAGAGAGAAGTTATGCAGCAAGATGTTTGTCTTTTTGCGGAACAGAATGATGTCGAACCTCAAATCGTGATGGCAGTCTTGACAGAATACTTTGTTGACGAAAAAAGTGTGACAAAGAACAGAGTCCGTGAACTTCTGGCAGAAAAGAAACTTCCCCTGCTGAAACAAACAAAGCTGATAAATGCAATTCTGATTTTTGTTAAGGAAATGTACGATAAATTTACCGCAGAAGGAGTTTGATTATGAGCGATATTAGTACAAAATCACAGGAACTTGCCAAACAGTTGTGGGCGATTGCCAATGACTTGCGTGGCAGTATGGATAGCAGTAAATTCAAAAACTACATTCTTGGAACTATCTTCTATCGCTACCTTTCGGAGCGAACAGAGAGCTACATGGATGAGATTCTTGCCAATGATAAGGGTATAACCTACCGTGAAGCTTTGGCAAATGAAGAGCTTGCAGAAGCCGTTAAGGATATGTCTTTAGACCATCTTGGCTACATTATTGAGCCTGATAATCTGTTCAAATCTCTTGCAAAGAAAATCAAAGAAGGTAATTTCAGCGTAGAAGATTATGAAAATGCCATCAATTCTCTGGTTGGTTCGACCATCGGGCAGGAAAGCGAAACGGCTTTCGACAAGCTTTTCGATGATATGAACCTGCAAGATAAAGATTTAGGCAAGGAAGTTTCACAACGTTCAAAGTTGATTGGAAAAGTTATCACCAGAGTCAGCGACATTGATTTTGCTTTTGCGGATGCGGAATTTGACATTCTCGGTACAGCATACATGATTCTGATTGGACTGTTTGCATCTGATGCAGGAAAAAAGGGCGGTGAGTTCTTCACTCCTACCAAAATGTCAGAATTGGTGGCACGGCTTGCGACAATCGGTCTTGATACCGTCCGTTCTGCCTGTGACCCCTGTGCAGGTTCTGGCTCTCTTCTGCTGGAAGTCAGAAGACACTGCCGTGATAAGAAAGTCCGTCACTACTACGGTCAGGAAAAGAACGGTACGACTTACAATCTGATGCGACAGAATATGCTCATGCATGGCATCCCCTACAAGGCTTTTACTGTGTTTAATGATGATACCATCGAACATGATAACTTTGAAGATGATACCTTCCATGTTCAGGTTGCCAATCCACCTTATTCTGCAAAGTGGTCTTCAGATAAGAAATTTGAAAGTGACCCCAGATTTTCAAGTTGCGGTGTGCTTGCTCCAAAGTCATACGCTGACCTGATGTTCCTTGAACATATCGCCTATCATCTTGATAAGGACGGCAGAGCTGCTGTCCTGCTCCCTCACGGTGTCCTGTTCAGAGGGAACAAGGAAGAAGCTATCAGGCGTTATCTGATTGAGAATCAGAACGTCATTGACGCTATCATCGGTCTGCCTGCAAACTGCTTCCACGGCACTTCTATCCCTGTGTGCTGTATCGTTCTGAAGAAGAACAGAAACGGCAACAGCGGAAATATCTGGTTTTGTGATGCAAGTAAGTACTACACAGCAGGAAAGAACATGAATGAACTTTCCAATGAAGATATTGACCGCATTGTGAACGCTTATGAGCAGAGGGCAGAGATTGAGAAATTCTCCCATATCGCAACGATTGACGAAATCAGAGAGAACGGCTTTAACTGCAATATTCCTCGCTATGTCGATACCTTTGAGGAAGAAACTCCTATCGACATTCAGGCAGTCCGTTCAGAGCTTGCTGACATCACAGCAAAGAAGCAGGCTGCTATCGACAAAGTGAACGCAGGACTGAAACTGCTCGGAATGTGAGGTGTATTATGTCAGTACCGAAATTGAGATTCCCTGATTATTCAGGTGATTGGAAGAAAAGCACAATCGGTGAATCGGGAGAATTTTATTATGGTCGTAGTTGTCCTAAGTGGTCGGTAACAGATGATGCGACCATTCCTTGCATAAGATACGGTGAATTATATACGAAGTTTGAAAACAAGATTGATAAAGTATACTCATACACAAGTATTGAACCAACCAATTTGCACTTTAGCAAAGGAACAGAAGTTTTAGTTCCACGAGTAGGCGAAGACCCTATGGACTATACTCATTGTGCATGGCTTTCACTTCCAAATGTTGCAATAGGAGAAATGATTTCTGTTTATAACACAGACAACAATCCTCTTTTTACAGCATTGATGTTTAATGCAAAACTGCGAACAGAATTTGCTAAAAGAGTTGAGGGCGGTAGTGTTACCAATCTTTACTATGAAAAATTAAGGAATATCGTTATATATTATCCTGCTGACCTTGAAGAACAGCAAAAAATCGCAGACTTTCTCTCCACCGTTGACGAAGTGATAGTACAGTCCGAAGCGGAAGTGCAGAACCTTGAACAGCAGAAGAAAGCGGCTATGCAGAAAATCTTTTCGCAAGAGGTTCGGTTCAAGCGTGAGGACGGGACGGAATATCCTGAGTGGGAAGAAACAACTATCGGCGAATACTGCGATATTTTGGATAATCTAAGGAAACCGATTACGAAGAAGGACAGAGAAGCAGGCATATATCCTTATTATGGTTCTACTAATATTCAAGATTATGTAAGTGACTATATTTTTGATGAACCTCTGGTGTTGCTGGGAGAAGATGCAGCTCCATTTATGGATTTCAGGAATAAGCCTATCGCACAACTTGCAACAGGTAAATATTGGGTAAATAATCATGCTCACTGTTTGCGTCCTCATGGTAATGTAGTTTTCTTTTATTACAGTGTTGTTCATAAGGATATAAGAGATTATATTAACAATCCTGAAAGAGCAAAACTTAATCAGGAAGACATGGTTAAAATTCCTATACTGCTTCCATGTGATGAAGAACAGCAAAAAATCGCAGACTTTCTCTCCGCTTATGACGAAGCTATCAGCTACGCAAAGCAGGAACTTGAACACTGGAAACAGCTTAAAAAAGGACTGCTACAGCAGATGTTTGTGTGATGGCTTCTTGTTTGGTTTATGGGGGGACACAGGTGAGGAAGAAATTGACAGCAATTTAACAATCAAGCCAGTGCAAGAGTTTCCTTTTCAGGACAACTTCAGGACAAAAAATTCAGAACTTTTGCACTGGTTTCAGGCTGTATAATCCCTATTTTTAGCCTTTTTCTTTTTTCAGTGCAAAAGTGCAAAAAAAAAACAATTGATTGTAAAAAAATGCAATATGTTATTACAGAGAAAAAACAGACTGTTATTTTCTGAAAAGCAGGCTGTTTTTTCCAGAAAAACCAGATTGTTATTTGCTGAAAACCATCCTGTTGTTTCCAGTTCCTTTCTTTTCTTCCTCTGTGTCTATTTCACCAATCAACAGCATCTTGCAATGGTGAAAAATCATGAAAAAAAAGAAAAAATTCAGTTGCACTTGTCATTTTTTGTCCCGAAGCAACAAAAACGGCTATTCTTCATTGTTTTTCGTTTGCATCATCATCAATGATTTTGCACTGGTTTTGCACTGGTAAAAATTAGAAAAAATCCCCCTCAGTTCAAAACAACTGGGGGGATTGTGAAAATATCAGTAATTATAACCGTATCCGTAGCCATAGGAGTAAGAAGCATCACTGGAAATTCCAAACTCATTCATCGCCTGTTGGGTCAATGTGAACAGATAATAGCGGTTTCCATTGTTTCTTCTCAGCACCTGACAGTCAATTCCGGAGCTTTCCAGTTCTTCAATGAAATGAGTACGGGACATCTTAACGCTGGGAAAGTTGATGCTACACCATGCTTTCAGGGCTTTATGAACGTCGGAGCATTTGCAGTTATCACGAACTGAAACATCATTACCATTCATTGGTCGCATCGTGCAACACTCGTTGAAAAACTGGATGTAAAGGCTGTTGTCTACTCTGTAATGTGACATGATTGCTTTGCTTTCTGCTGGCTCGATAAATCCGCCCCGTTCAATAGTATTCTTAAATGCCATGAGTGCCTTGAAAACGATGCCACTGCTCTCACGGAGCATTTTCTCAATCAGCAGCTTGTCCTGTCTTTCTTTCGGGATGACGTTACTGCAACGGATAATGATGAATCGGTCGTAAGTTGCAGCATCTGGCGGAAACTTCGGCAATCGGTTACAACCAAACCATACAAAGCCTTTATATTTGTACTGAAAAGCAGGCTGATTCTTCTGTTCAATCGGAATAATGTCACCGCCTGTGATGTTTTTGAAAATTGTTGTCTGTGCAGAATTGATGTACCCCAAATCGGGAGAACCGTAAACTCTTCTCTGGTACAACTCAATGCGACCGAAGCGGTCTTCTAAGCCAGCCAGACTTCCACCAGACTGATTGTTCTCGCCGATGAGTTTGGCAATCAGGTTACGCAACACTGATTTTCCGCTGTTGCCCTCACCCCAGACAATCAAGGCTTTTTTAAAACGACTGCCGTCATAATTCGAAAGGCAACCACCCATGAACTCAAGAAGCAAC
>Ga0326512_10003068_pt1 | contig 12287 bp, 9 predicted proteins | sample 1_2617_0518_D_FD_203652 | JGI IMG/M metagenome (GOLD analysis project Ga0326512, IMG submission 203652) | Bovine rumen microbial communities from UC Davis, California, United States - 1_2617_0518 | ecosystem: Host-associated > Mammals > Digestive system > Stomach > Rumen | place: USA: California... | reverse complement strand
GTCGGAAATTTTGCTACGCGCGTCGTAGTGAAAATTACTCGCGTAGCAGTGAAAACTACAAGCCTCGTGGTGAAAATTACTCGCCTCGTAAAAAAATTACGTGCGTCGTAGTAAACATTGCGACGCACGTAACTATAATTATTCTGCCAATAACTATTCTTATATCGGTTTCTCTAGGCGTGGAGATCGAGCACGAAGCGTGTACCCTTGGTGTATTGGGAATCGATGGTGAGGTCACCCTTCATCTTCAGCGCCATCTGCTTACAGATGGGCAGTCCAAGCCCGTCGCCCTGAGTGAGGTCTCTGATTTCAAGGAAGGGCTTGAAGATATCCTCGTGTTTCTCTTCGGCTATGCCCTGTCCTGTATCGGTGACCAAGAACTGATGGGCGTGGGCGCCACGCTTCTTGTAGTCGAGGGTTATCTTGCCGCCTTCAGGAGTGTATTCTGCAGCATTGTTCAGCAGGTGTGACAAGATATGGGACACATATTCCTGATGGATAGGAGCCGTCATCTTGGGGGCATTGATGGTTAGGGTCACTTCTGGCTTCACTTTTTCACGAATCTCATCCATGAGCGACTCGCAGAAGGCGGGAATTTGGGTTTCTTGCAACTCAAGCTCGCTTTCTGGAGCATTCTCCAGTGCAGAGAGGGTCTGTATGTGTTGAGAGAAATCCAGCAGAGCCTGTACTTCTGGTTGGCGACTGTCGAGCTTGCGGAAGGTGGGTTCCAACTGAGCAGAAATGTTGCTGATGAACTGCGACTTGAGGGCATTGCTGTCGTTGGCCAGGTTAATCTGTTTCTTCTGCTTACGGGTGAGCAGGATGAAACGCATCAAGACGGCGCCACCTGCCACCAATGCAGCAGCCAATGCTGCAGCGAGGATGCAGAGCCCTACGATGATGACCTGGCGCTGAGTGAGCGAGCTGTCTTTATCGGCTATCGAGGCCTCGTTGTCAGCAATCTGCTTCTTGAGAGAGGCTACCTCGTCGGCATGCTTCATGGCATCGGCAGAATCCTTCCAGGCAATGTAATTACTGTATGACTGAGCCACAAAATTGGCATTGCCCGACTTGCGACCATTGCTGATCAGCGTCTGATACACCTCATCCACCTTGCCGTATTCCTTCTTTGCCATCATCTTGGCGGCCATTTCCTTGAACACCGCATTGCCCTGGGCATTCATGCCGAAGGTGTAGTAGTAGATGGCTTTCTGATAGAGTAGGTCGCTCTGCACATTGGCATCGCCCGACTGGGAAGCCTGGCTCTCCATGAGTGTCAGCTGGTCTTTGGCGCTGTCGCTCTTTCTCAGCTTAATATACATCTGCAGTCGCTCCTTGGTGACCTCATAGTGAAGGGCAGCCTTTTGGGCAGCTGACTGCTGGCTCTCATTGACAATCTGGTCGGCACGACGCAACAAATCGAAGGCCTCTTTCCAGAAGTTCTCCTTGTAATATAGAGAGGTAGCTTTGACAGCACACTCTACTCCCAGGGCCGTCTTGCCCTGATTAGCATAGTCGTTGAAGGCATGGATATAAGTAGAGCGTGCCAATGCGATATTCTGTTGAGGGTCAACGGCTTCGGCGCGTTTGTGCAAATCGCTCTTCTGCTCTTGTGCCTGAACGAAACTGAGGCTACTTAGCAGGGCGATAATCAAGATGATGATCTTTCTATTCATAGTGCTAAAAAATTTCATGGGTGCAAAAGTAATCAAATATTTTGTCTCTTGCAAATATTTCCTTTTCTTTTTTCTGTGAAAGGCACATTGTAATGAGGATTGTAATGAGGATTCTCTGGCGAGGAGTCTGTCAGCCAAACAAGGTGCGCAGAGCCTCTTCGACCTTTCTCACAGGCACAAGCTCGATGTTGAACTTCTTGCGGTTCAGCCCCGACAAGTTGTATTTGGGGATGATGATATGCTGGAAGCCCAGTTTCTCGGCCTCGGAAATACGCTGCTCGATACGCGCCACAGGGCGCACCTCGCCAGAGAGACCCACTTCGCCAGCCATGCACCAGCCTTCCTCAATGGGGGTGTCGACATTGCTGGACAGCACTGCTGCAATGACACTAAGGTCCATCGCCATGTCGGTGACACGCAGTCCGCCTGCAATATTCAAGAACACATCTTTCTGCATCAACTTGAAACCCACACGCTTCTCCAGCACTGCCAGCAGCATGTTTAGACGTCGCTGGTCGAAACCAGTGGCTGTGCGCTGTGGAGTGCCGTAGGCTGCCGATGACACCAATGCCTGCGTCTCTACCAGGAAGGGACGCACACCTTCGATAGCGCTACTGATGGCGACACCAGAAAGGCCATCATGGTCTTCAGTGAGCAACAGTTCCGAAGGGTTGCTAACCTGACGCAATCCTGTGTTCTGCATCTCATAAATACCCAATTCAGAGGTGCTCCCAAATCGATTCTTGATGCTCCGCAAAATGCGGTACATGTAGTGCTGGTCGCCCTCAAACTGTATGACGGTATCCACGATGTGTTCCAGAATCTTGGGGCCTGCCAGTGTGCCTTCTTTCGTGATGTGCCCAATCAGAATGACGGGCACTCCGCTTGTCTTGGCAAAACGAAGCAGAGAAGAGGCGCACTCGCGAACTTGGGCGATAGAGCCTGCACTGCTCTCAACATCTTCAGTAGAGATGGTCTGAATGGAGTCGATGACCACCAATTCGGGTGCCACCTCCTTAATATGCTCGAAGATGGCCTCCAGGGAGTTCTCGCAAAGGATGAAGAAGTGATCATCAGCACTGCTACTTCTCTCTGGAGTTGAACCATTAGCTTCGAAACCGCCACTCATCAGTCGCTCTGCACGCATTTTCAGCTGGTGCGCACTCTCCTCACCACTTACATACAGGATGCGCTTGTCTGTCAAGTGCAGCATGGTTTGCAGTGACAGCGTGCTCTTGCCGATGCCAGGCTCACCACCCAGCAACACGATGGAGCCCGGCACCAGACCACCACCCAGCACACGGTTCAATTCGGCATCGCCCATGTCAATACGCGGGTCGTCGTGCGAGGAGATGTCTTTCAGCTGCAACACCTTGTTTTGACGCAACTGCCGTCCTGCCGAGGCTGCAGCCGTGGTTGCTGCCACCTGCTTGCGCGTGTCGGCAACCTTGATTTCCTTGAATGTGTTCCATTGTCCGCAAGCTGGACATTTGCCAATCCATTTCGGGGATTCCTGTCCGCAGTTCTCACAGACATACATTGTTTTGTCTTTATTGGCCATCGTGATAGTTTTATTTCTTTGTTGCAAAAGTACATCTTTTTCCTGATTTACACAAAACAAATAGGATTTTTCCGTATTTTTTTTGTTTTGTGCGCATTTATTCGTACCTTTGCGCAATTATTAAACACTTAAATAGCATGAAAAAGATAAGACTATTTCTTCTGGTTCTGCTTTCTGCCGTCATGGTAGGATGCGGAACAACATCAACAGTCCCCATTACAGGGCGAAAGCAACACTTGATGGTGAGTGACCAGCAGGTCTTGAGCCTGAGTTTCCAACAGTATAACGAATACATGAAGACTGCCAAACCTTCTACCAATGCCCAGTGGACGGCTATGGTGAAGCGAGTGGGGCAGCGGCTGTCGCAAGCTGTGGAGACTTTCTTGAAGGAAAACGGAAAAGCCGATGACCTGCAGCAATATGCATGGGAGTTCAATCTGGTGAAAGACAATCAGGTGAACGCCTTCTGTATGCCTGGCGGAAAAATTGTTGTATATGAAGGCCTGCTGGCTGTGGCTACCGACGAGACTTCGCTGGCTATTGTAGTGGGCCATGAGGTGGCACATGCCGTGGCCAAGCACTCGGCAGAGCAGATGTCTACTGCCATCAAGCAGCAGTACGGAGCCCAGGCACTGAGCATGATTATGCAGGGAGCAGGAGTCAATGCCAATTTGCAGAACATTGCCGGAGCAGTGTTTGGGCTGGGCGCCAAGGGATTCAGCGCCAAATATTCAAGAAGCCATGAGAGCGAAGCCGACCATCTGGGCATTATCTTTGCCGCCATGGCAGGCTATGATCCACAGGTTGCCATCAGTTTTTGGCAGCGCATGTCGAAAGCCACAGGAGGTGGTTCTACCTCATGGCTGAGCACACACCCCAGCGATGCCACACGCATCAAGCAGATAGAAGAGTGGATGCCTGAAGCAATGAAATACTATCAGGCAGGGCCTCACTCAACCGTAGAACCCATTGGCAATTCAACAAAGAAATAAACAGACACCGTTATGAAAATCCTATTCATCACCACGCTGCTGATGGCTAGTCTTTCAGCAACAGCACAGACAAGAGACGGGGGCATCTCCACGCAGATGTTGCAGAAGATTGGACAACAGAACCCACCAACAGCAGCTGACAAGGCACTGCGCAATGCGCTGGCTGCCAATGCCATTGATGCGCTGGCTAAGAACATGAAGAATGCAGGAGAGTTGGACACCTACTTCAGTGTGGAAACCAAGAAACAGACTATTACTGACCAGAAGTCAAGTGGACGTTGCTGGATGTTCAGCGGTTTCAATGTGCTGCGCTCCAATTTTGCCCGTCGCACCGACTCGCTTACCGTTGAACTGTCTCAAGACTATCTCTTCTTCTGGGATCAGTTGGAGAAAGCCAACCTCATGCTCCAAGGCAGCATCGATAACGCCAAGAAGCCGATTGATGACCAGCGTGTACAGTTTTTCTTCCACTATCCCATCAGTGACGGAGGTACCTTCTGTGGTGTAGCCGACTTGGCAGAGAAGTATGGACTGGTGCCTGCAAGTGTGAGACCAGAAACCTATTCTGCCGAGAACACCTCGAAGATGGCCAGCATCATCAAGTCGAAACTTCGCGAACAGGGACTGGAACTGCGTCGCATGGTCAGCGAAGGCAAGAAACCCGCTGCCCTACAACAACGCAAGACAGAGATGCTTGGCGAGATATATCACATGCTGACCATCACTTTGGGAGAGCCTGTGAAGGAGTTCACCTATGCCTTTAAAAACAAAAGCGGTAAGGCTGTCACAGCCCCCAAGAAGTATACTCCCAAGACGTTTTATGACGAGATTGTCGGTGGTCCCCTCAATGACACCTTTATCATGGTGATGAACGACCCACGCCGTGAATATTACAAGACCTACGAGGTGGAACTGGACAGGCATGTATATGACGGGCACAACTGGAAATATCTGAACCTGCCGATGGAGGAGATTGAGACGCTGGCTATCGCCTCGCTGAAAGATGGACGCAAGCTCTATAGCAGCTATGACGTGGGCAAGATGCTAGACCGCAAACGTGGCTTTGCCGACACTGAGAATTTTGACTACGGCTCACTCTTCAACACCTCTTTTAATATGACGAAGGCAGAGCGTATCTCCACTTTTGACAGCGGTAGCACACATGCCATGACCTTGACAGCCGTTGACCTTAATAGTCAAGGAGAACCGTTGAAGTGGAAGGTAGAAAACTCGTGGGGAGCCTCTTGGGGACAGCAGGGATGCCTCATCATGACAGCTCGCTGGTTCCGCGAATATATGTTCCGGCTGGTGGTCAACAAGCAGTATGTCAGTGAAAAGTTGCTGAAAGATTGGCAGCAGAAGCCCATCATGGTGATGCCAGAAGATCCTCTCTTCCAGGAAGACGAATAACAAAGGTATCCAACTAATACGATCTACGCGCGTCGGACTTATCTCACTCCGACGCGCGTAGTTTGTTTGGCAATATTGCCTTCTATCCGGATTTTAATTGTAGAAGTTCCAGGAAATGCCGAAGTGGATCACACGGCTGTTGGTGGGATAGTGAGGCGTGAGGAAATAAGCCTTTTTACCAGAGCCGGCATTAACATGAGTCATTGACAGGAAGAAGCGTGCACGCTTGAGGTGCATGTTGGCATAGACATCTATGAAGGGATAGCCGCCCACCTCTACACGGCTCTCGCTGTTCTGCTGGATAGCAAACTGGTTGAGTTGTGGCAAAAAGTCGGGAGCATAGTAGCGGGTGAACCAAGTGGCGATACCTCCAAGTTCTACAGACAGCACGCGGGCTATCTTGAACTTGAGGTAGAGATTGGTGAAAATGTTCAGCGTTGGCAAAGGCAGCACTTCCTTTTCGCTACTGCTCTGATAAGTGATGACATTCTCCCAGTTGATAATACCCAGGCGGAAGTCTTGGCAGAGCTGGGCGGTGAGCACATTGATGTTGCCACTCTGCTGGCGATAGGCGGCGGTAAGCCCAGTACGGCTATTGTCGGTAGTGACATAGCTCATGCCAAGATAGGTGTAGTTCTGTATCTCATCGATGGCCAGACGCAGACGGGTATGAGTCTTGTCATAGGAGAAACGTCCCTCGATATGGGTACGTGTCTCTGATGAGAGTTCCTGATCCCACCACAAATGCTTGGAGTGATATTGTTCTTGGAAGAAGGTGGGAGGTGTGCGATGGAAGAAGGCGCTGGCAGCCAGTCGTAACGTGTCTCCGAAGAGACGGAAGTTGAGATCTGTATTGAAGTCGAGCGATAGTTTGCCGGCATCCATACCCGTCAGTCCAAACTCGGCACCGAGGTGGAAATGGAAAGCCTTGCCTTGGGTCTTCGACATCTTGCCACCTACACTCACACAATGGCCAGTCCACTGATACATGTGATAGGCCGAGGCACCTTCTTCGAGGGCGGGCATTTTGAAACTGCGGTATTCATAGGATACAAACCCCTTCAAACCAGCCTTCATGTATTTGTTGAATCCTTCAAGAAGCGCCAGACCAAAAGTGTTCTTGATGGTTGTGTACTTGTTCTTGTCATACATGCTATCGCCAGAAGAACGGCCCAGATAGTCGCCATCATAATAGGTGTCGGCATAGTAGTCAGAAGGAGTGGCATAGGCCTGATAGATTCGGTCGTAGGTGTTCACGTCAAGAGTGTGGATAAAACTGGTGACAGGCACATATTCCTTCTTCATCGTGGCATCGATAGAGTCTTGTTCGGCCTTGGCAGCTATCAGGCTATCCATCATCTGCTGGCCTTCTACAGCAATACGGGTGGTGTCTGGCAGTTCCCTGGACTTATTGGACACAGGCTCATCGCCCATGATACGAGCATCATCAGGGCGCCCCAAGGGTTTCTTTTCCACAGGACGCTGAGTCTTGCTTCTCTGCGTACGCTCAAGGGTTCCATCTTCCTTGCCTTCTTTTTTGTCTTGTTCTCGCTCTTTCTTGGATTTGGCAGAAGCGGCAGCAAACTGACGGGCCTTGATCTCCTCGTCGGTCATCTTCACCTTGCGGTAGAAACCGATGTTATAGCGGTGGGTAAAGAAAAGATGCTGCGAATTGTTGCGGTTCCAGTTCCGTGAAAGCACGGTAGGTATCTCTTCCTCGGAGAATTGGTCGGTATACAGTTCTGGATGGGTGATGTAGTTGTCGTTAGTGATACCTCCATTCTCTGTAGCTTTGCGGTGGTAGGAACTGCCCATGAAGTGCATCTGATAGCGGTCACCCCTATAAGATGCGTAGAGGGTGGCACGGAAGTGAGAGTTGTTCTGATTCTGGAAATATCCGCGGGCATAGTAATAGTCTAAGTCAAACCCCATGCCCATTCGCTTGTTGGCATTGACACCAAACTTGGCAGAGATGTGATCGTCGCCATATTGCTTGTCGCCACAGGCATCGTAACATACGTTGGTGTAGGGTGAAAGGGTATTGAGGAAATGGAAGTCTTCCACCTCTTTGGTGACAAAGCTGTAGGTGTCTGTGAAAAGAAATTGGCTCGTGGCAGGGCGGTCGATGAAAATGCGGTTCAGACGTGGTGAGAAATTATTGCCCACAGTGCTGTATTCACCATAACGACCGGTGCTGTAGATACTATTCTGAAAGAGGTGGGGCATGGTGTCGAGTGGAGTGGGGGTGACATCGCCAAAAGTGCGGTCGATGGTCCATGCCCACACTCCTTTGGGCACCTCTTTGTTGTTACTGGTGCTATCGCGACGATTGGGATTAAAGTTCTGGCTCTCGCTGCGCTGATAAACGTTGCCGTCTTCATCAATCTCATTATATATCTGCGCCTGCACGTCAATGGAGATGCAGACTGTGAGAAACAATAGGAGTAAATGTGTTTTCTTAGTCATTTCTAGTCATCATTCTCAGTGCCGACTCGACAAACTTAATTACCATAGAGACCAGAATGATATAAAGTCCTGTGTCTCTATGACCCTTATAATAAATCAGCATTCCAGCTATGGCACCTATTATGAAAATGGTGTTCAGCAAGTTGCGTATCACTCTGATATTCATTTCAGCAGCGATTCGAATTTGTTGAAAAGAAAGTCTTTACGATCGATGGTCTTGCGGCGGAACTTACCGGTGATAGGCAGCAACTTGGTGAACTTCTTGTTTACTGCTTCTTTGTCAACAATCCATTCCTCGGCAGTCAGACGCTGGGGAGAGCGTTCCTCCTCATAGAAGTAGCGAATACGTGACATGGTGATGTCTGCACTACCGTCCTGACACTTGGCAGTAAGGGCGAAATAAAAGCGTGTACGGTCAAGGGAAATAGCATTGGCCTTGAACACCAACCATTCTTCATACCAGCCCGACACCTGGTGTGCGGCAGCATCCTCCAACAACAGTTTAGTGCCTTCCAACTGGTTTTTCTCCTTGGTCATCTTCTGCATATAGCCATGTAGGATGTCATAAATCTGAGAAGCCGACTTGCCAGGAGCCTCGATGTGCTTGGTGAACACTACTTGGCCATTGACCAATGGCACAGCCCCACGTAGATACTTCTGGTTGGGGTTCACTTGCGCTACAGTCTGCTTGGCTTCCTGTTCTTCTACTTCGGGTTTCTCCCAAGTGTTGTCCTGTGCCCACATTGCGAGGGGAGCAAGGGCAATAAGGGTCATAATGAACTGTTTCATATCTTGCTTTTTTTGTTGTTTCGTGTCTTGTCTTTGTCAATTTGTGGTGCAAAAATACGAAGATTCGGCGGAATGACCTAATAATTTATGATAATTTATTTTAATTCCAGCTCTTTCTGGAGTCTCAACATCTCGTCGCGATACTGTGCAGCCTGCAGGAAATCGAGCTTTTTGGCGGCTTCTTTCATCAGTCGAGTGGTCTCGGCAATGCTCTTCTCCAACTGCTGTCGGGTCATGCGCTCAATAATGGGATCGGCAGCAAAGGCGGCTTCTGAGGGGCCGATATAGGCGGTGGCTGCCTTGTGTTCGTCTGCGTTATCAGCCTCAGTATACTGTCGAAGGTCACTCTGCTTCAGGGCCTTCTCTATCTGTTTGGGGGTGATGCCGTGATCCGCATTATACTGCATCTGTTTCATCCTTCGACGTGAAGTCTCGTCAATGGTCAATTGCATCGACTGTGTGATGGTATCGGCATACATGATGACCTTACCGTTCACATTGCGGGCGGCACGTCCGGCAGTCTGCGTCAAGGAGCGGTGAGAGCGCAGAAAGCCCTCTTTGTCGGCGTCGAGGATAGCCACCAGCGATACTTCGGGCAGGTCGAGACCTTCGCGTAGCAGATTGACGCCCACCAGTACATCGTAGGTGCCGTTGCGCAGGTTCTCCAGTATCTTGATACGGTCGAGGGTGGTCACCTCGCTGTGGATATAGGCTGTCTGGATACCGTGGTTCAGCAGATATTCGCTCAGCTCTTCTGCCATACGCTTGGTGAGGGTAGTAGCCAGCACGCGCTCTTTCCGTTCTATGCGCTGACGAATTTCCTCCATCAAGTCATCTATCTGGTTTTCTGTGGGACGTACTTCTATCTCTGGGTCTAATAGTCCTGTAGGTCGTATCAGCTGCTCTACCACCACGCCCTCGGCCTCGTTGAGCTCAAAGTCGGCAGGGGTGGCCGACACATAGATCACCTGGTTGGTCATCTCCCTGAACTCGTCGAAGGTGAGCGGACGGTTGTCGAAGGCTGCTGGCAGGCGGAACCCGTATTCCACCAGATTGGTCTTGCGGGCACGGTCGCCACCATACATGCCGCCTATCTGCGGCACTGACACATGGCTCTCGTCGATGAACAGCAGATAGTCGGAAGGGAAGAAGTCGAGCAGACAATAGGGGCGCTCTCCAGCCTGTCGCCCGTCGAAGTATCGTGAATAGTTCTCGATGCCCGAGCAATGGCCCAGTTCCTTAATCATCTCCATGTCATACTCCACACGCTCCTTGATGCGCTGCGCCTTGATGGCATCGCCCTGCTCTTCGAAGAATGCCACCTGCTTCACCAAGTCGTCCTGTATCTGGATGATGGCATTGTTGGTCTGCTCCTGTGTGGTCATGAAGAGGTTGGCGGGGTAGAGCTTATAGGCATCGAAAGTGTTTACGCGCCATAGGGTCTCTGCATCAAGTTCCTCAATGGCGTCTATCTCATCGTCCCAGAAGGTGATGCGCAGGATGACCTCGCTATAAGCCATCGCTATATCGATGGTGTCGCCCTTCACGCGGAAGTTGCCGCGCTTCAGGTCTATGTCATTTCTTACGTAGAGTGCTGCGACCAATTTTCTTAACAGTACATTCCGGTCGATAATCTGTCCTTTGTGTATCTCGATGATGTTTTCGTGAAGAGCCATTGGGCTTCCCATACCATAGATACAGCTAATGGAAGACACGACGATAACGTCCTTACGCCCTGACATCAAACTACTTACGGCTCTAAGTCTAAGTCTGTCTATTTCTTCGTTGATGGCCAAGTCTTTTTCAATGTAGGTATCGGTAGTGGGAAGATAGGCTTCAGGCTGATAATAGTCATAATAGCTGACATAATACTCCACAGCATTCTCAGGAAAGAATCCTCGCATCTCTTCGTACAATTGAGCCGCCAGTGTCTTGTTGTGCGAGAGGATAAGTGTGGGTCTGCCGGCATTGGCAATGACATTGGCCATTGTGAAGGTCTTACCCGATCCGGTGACACCCAGTAACACCTGTGCGCGGTCGCCACGTAAAAGTCCGTCCGTCAGCTGTCTGATAGCCTCGGGTTGGTCGCCTGTAGGCTTGTATTTTGATGTTAATTGGAAGTTCATGAGGTGCAAAATTATGAAATAATTGATAAATACCCTAATTTTTATCAAAAAAACTTTGCTTTTCCGTGGAAAATGCGTACTTTTGCACGTCAAAATGGATAATCGATGATAAAAAATAGTATTCTGACCCTATTTCTGGCATTTATTCTGTGCAGTTGCGCATCAGAATTCAATCGTGTCTACAAGACAGGAGACAATGCCTACAAATATGAATATGCCAAAGCATGCTTCGCCCAAGGTAAGTTCCAGCAAGCAGCATCTCTACTACAGGATGTTGTAACAGTTCAGAAGGGACGTGCCAATGGCGAGGAGAGTCTCTATCTGCTGGCCATGTCGCAGTATTGTAACAAGGACTATGATGCCGCCAGCGCTACCTTTAAGAAGTATTTTACCAGCTATCCGAAGGGACTCTTTGCCGAACAGGCATGTTTCAACATCGGACAGTCGCTCTATCAGAATGCTCCAGAGCCCCGTTTGGATCAGACGCCAACCATTGGCGCCATCAATGCTTATCAGCATTTCTTGGACTATTTTCCAGAGTCTTCCATGCGTGAGGAAGCCCAGCAGAAACTGTTTTCCCTACAGGACAATCTGGTAAAGAAAGAACTGCTGTCGGCCACGCTCTACTATAATTTGGGGGGCTATTTCGGCAACATCAATGCCAATACAGAGAGCAACTATGAGGCATGTATCATTACAGCACAGAATGCTTTGAAGGAATATCCTTATACAGAACTTCGCGAAGATTTCTCAGTGCTCATCATGAAGAGTAAGTTTGAGTTGGCACAAAACAGTTCGGAAGAGAAGCGCGTGGAGCGTTATCGCGATGCCGAGGACGAGTGCTACGGATTCCTCAACGAGTTCCCCGACTCAAAGGAGTGCGAGACAGCCCAGAAGTACATAGAGAAATGCAAGAAGGTAACAAATGATTGAGATATAAAAGGTTAAGATATTAAAAGTTAAGTATTTAAATATGGATTACAAGAAATCAAAAGCACCAGTAAACACCGTTACACGTAACATTATGGACCTTTGCAAAGACACCGGCAACATCTATGAGAGTGTGGCCATCATCGCCAAGCGTGCCAATCAAATCAGTGTTCAGATAAAGGACGACCTCAGCAAGAAACTGGCTGAGTTCGCTTCCTACAACGATTCCCTGGAAGAAGTTTTCGAGAACCGTGAGCAGATAGAGATATCCCGCTACTATGAGAAACTGCCCAAACCTTCCTTGCTGGCTACCCAGGAGTTTGTGGAAGACAAAATC
>Ga0326512_10003067_pt1 | contig 12287 bp, 11 predicted proteins | sample 1_2617_0518_D_FD_203652 | JGI IMG/M metagenome (GOLD analysis project Ga0326512, IMG submission 203652) | Bovine rumen microbial communities from UC Davis, California, United States - 1_2617_0518 | ecosystem: Host-associated > Mammals > Digestive system > Stomach > Rumen | place: USA... | reverse complement strand
TTAGCATCTCATTGACAGACAAAACTCACCTTCGAGACCTGTTCGATAAGACTAATTTCAACGATGTCAAAGATCGATTTGGTCCCCTCATTCCGGGGCTATTTGATTAATATTTAAACTCGTCCCATTTTAACGGGACACTAATGATTATGGGCACAAAATTACAGAAAAAAGCTGGAATTTTTGGTAATTTGAAGAGGAAATATTACTTTTGTCGTATGAAAGAGCGAATTAACTGGATTGACTGGGGTAAGTCACTGGCGGTTATCACTGTCGTGTTCTGCCATCTGCCACAATCTCAAGAGTGGTTCTACTTCCGATATCTGCAGACTTGCATCATCTCTGTCTTCTTCTTCCTTTCTGGTTATCTGAAGAAAGATCATGACAGCGACAAGGAGAATTGGAAAAAGTATTGGTTTGGGCTCATTATACCTTATATATTATATAATGCACTTATCTACCCTTATTGGTTTGCCAAATACTATCTGCAGAATAGCGGAATGCCAGACCTATTCCATGCACTGCGTCCCATCTTTGGTGCCCTACTCTTCCAACACGAGAATACATTTTGCGAACCGCTTGACGGACCATTATGGTACCTACCAGCCATCTTGGCAATGCACATGATTGTCGATTTGTGCAGAAAAACCAGGTATCAGCATATCATCCTAATTGCACTATGCGTATTATCATACTTTGTTTATGCAGGTAATAAGTTCTGGAATTTCATACCAAATCTTTCATTCATAGGTCTCATCAGCCGTCTACCTATTTATTATATAGGTTACGTCATGGGGCAAAAGAAACAATTCAGAGATATAAATCCCATTAGGAATCTCGGATATGGACTTGCGTTAATGTTTACCAGTATAGCTTTTTTTCATTGGCATCTGCAATTATTCTATACAGGAGACATATCGCAGTTCTTATCAACAAACTTCTTGTTGCACATCGCACTCTTCTACCCCGTCAACATCTGTTTTTTGTTCGGAGTGCTATATTTCTGCAAAGCGTTCGATGGTATTCATTCTAAGATCATCGTCAATCTATCCATCGGTACATTGGTCATCATCGGCCTCCATATCGTCATCATTACAATTGTGAATTTCACTCTCGAGCACCTGCTTCGCATCCAAGGTGTCATCTGCTACCAGTGGTACGAAGCCCTACCTGTTGCCCTGCTCATTATCGCCATCCTCTACCCCGTCATCATATGGGGAAAAAGCCACGCTCCCATCCTATTAGGCAAAAAACGCCTCTAATTATTTGGAGATTTCATAGAAATACACTATATTTGCAGAAAAATAATTCGCATAGATAGAGATGGCTCCTTTTTTATTAATCGAAATAATTATCACTAATTCTGCTTGTTAGAATGAAAATCGTATACATTATTGAAACATTAGCTTCCACCGGAGGTACAGAAAGGATGGTATCTGAAAAGGCAAACTATCTTGCTGAAACTTTTGGATATGATGTCTCAATTATATCATGCACACAAAATAAGCATCAACCTAATGCTTTCCACCTATCAAAAAAAGTTAAACAAATCTGCTTAGCTATACCTTATTATTCTCAATATCATTACAAATATCCAATGCGTTTATGGATTAAATATACTATAAATAACAAATTGAAAAGAGACCTTACGAAATGCGTACAAAAGATCAATCCAGATATTCTAATTGGAATTGGACATTATAAAGCAAATCTGGTTTGCAATATTGAATGTAAAGCAAAAAGGATAATAGAATGCCACGAAGCAAAACTTTTTACCTTATCCGGGATGTCACAGCATCAGAATCTCGCATCAAAATTGTTCACAAGACTATATCGCAATTATTATTTTAAAACAATAGAAAAAAAAGCAGATGCCATAGTTACACTTACCATAGGTGACAAAAAAATGTGGAACAAAGCCAAGCATGTGGAAGTCATACCCAATTTTTCGACAATGCCTGCTTTTAATTGTACCCTGTGCAACACAAAAAGAATTATAGCCGTCGGGCGATTATCTTGGGAGAAAGGTTATGATAGACTTCTTTCTATTTGGAATATTATTAGTCGCAAATACAACGACTGGCATTTGGACATATACGGAGAAGGAGAATTAGACAATTACCTTAACACAAAAATTTCTGAGTGTAACATCAAAAATATTAAGATTCATAATTTTACGAGTGAGTTATTCAAAGAATATGAAAAAAGTTCGATTTGTGTTATGACCTCATACTATGAAGGCTTTTCATTAGTTTTATTAGAAGCCATGAAAAGTGGCGTTCCTTGTGTTTCTTTTGATTGTCCATTTGGCCCTTCGAGTATTATTGTTGATAATCAATGTGGATTTCTCATTGAAAACGGCAATATCAATCAATTTGCAGATAAATTATCTCTATTGATTGAAAAAGAAGAAATAAGGAAAAGATTTGCAGTAGCAGCCGTTACACGTGCTAAAGACTTTTCTGTTGATCGAGTTATGATGTTATGGAAAACTTTATTTGATAAGATTTATAGAACGAGCCCATAGATATGCATAAGGAAAGTAATTGTAAAAAAATGACACAAATCGTTGTTTAAAACTATTATTAAAAAATAGGTAGGGAACTTTCGCCTTTAAATCTTCAACAACTTGCTGTCTATGTCTATAACCTTCTTCTTCATGAGAAAGATACCATATTTCAATAGAAAAAGTGACAAAAATAGCATCTAAAAGTTTTTGATGTTCTTTTTTTGACAATTGCTCTGTATTTAAAATATTCCATAAATAGGCTATTACAAAATTAAAATCTAACAACTTTTTTTTGTTAACAACAGAAACGATAGAATTATGATGCTGCCTATAAACGTAAAACGGTAAAGGATATATTAACACATTGCCAACCTTTAAATAACACTCAATGGTAAAAGGAACGTCCTCAAAATAAATATTAGGAATAAAACGTAAATGGTTCCTATCAAGGAATTCCTTACGATAAATTGTTCGCCAAATAAAACATTGAGCAGGATTAAAGAAGGACAGGAAAGCTTCTCTACCAATCATCATATTGGAGACATAACTATCTTTGTCAATATTCAGGTTAAACTTATCTTCTTCTTCATCTCTCATCTTAGAATAATCTGCAACCAACATATCAACCCCTTCTTCATATGCTTTATTCAGTAATACGGAAAGAGTATTCTCTATTATAAAGTCGTCAGAATCAACAAACATAACGTAACTCCCACTGGCATGTTCAAGCCCATTATTCCTAGCAACAGATAATCCCCGATTTTCTTGATTAACCACAATAATATTTGAGTGCTTACTTATAAATGATTGGACAATATCCATACTATTGTCTTTAGTACCGTCATTCACAATGATTACCTCAAAGCATTCATCATTTAATCCTTGACAAAAAAGGCTTTCCAAACATCTATAAACATATCTCTCAACATTATAGATAGGGACTATAATACTCAATTCTTTCATAGTAACTTATCATTTAAATTTCCATGGCATCATAAAGGTCTCAACTTTACGAACGGTTGCCCTCCCAAAGATCTTCACCAAGAAGGCACGACCACGATAGTAGGCTTTTGCTTTCGGAGAAAACCAAGAATTCTGATAGTGATGAATGGCATAAGTATATGGTGTAATTTCCACCTCACGGGAATCGAACACTTTTGGGGAAAAGAATGCATCGTTAAACTCTAATACTTCTTTTTTCATATCAAGATTTCTAATATTCAAGCTATCCTTAAGAGATAGAACCCTAATAGGCTTTATAGGTTCTATTTGCTTGATCATTATATCAGGTAATGTCTTTATATTCAAACTACCATCTTCATTAACAAAAGGCCTATCTTGATAATAATCCAAACAGGCTTTAATCCAGTCACATCCCTTTTCGGCTCCAATAATAGCTGCTTCAGGAGTCTGAGCCTTTTCTGCCCCCATAAAATATGGCAAATCGAGAAGGTCATCAAAACTCTTTAGTACCTCAACATCCGAATCCAAATAGATACCGCCATGGTGGTAAAGAGCATAGAACCGAATATAATCTGCAGCAAAAGCATATTTCTTCTTCTCAAAAGCCTGTCGGACCCAAATTGATGAGTTCAAATCAAAACGATTAGTATCCCACAACATCACCTCATAATCAGGTAAATGCTTCTTCCAAGTATCAATACATCTGGCAATTTTTGAAGGGTATGAATCACCGCTCAGCCAGCAGAGATGGATTATTTTTGGAATCATATTACTCAATTCTTTTCAAATTTTACTTAGATTACTGTTGCAAAGATATATATTTTTTATTTACCAAACAAATATTTAAGGCATTATCATCTATTTTGTTGTTAGTTGTTCAAACAAATTCTTCCAATTAGGCATAATTAGGCTTGTGTCATATCGTTTTGATGACTCAATTCCTGCTTGTCCCATCAATTTGCGGAGTTTGGGATTCTCAATAAGAAGACAGACTTTCTCTGCAAATTCATTGATGTCACGATTCTTTACCAGGAAGCCATCTTTGCCATCCGTGATAATATCAGCAGGCCCATAAGGACAATCAAATGCGATAACGGGCAATCCACAACTCATCGCTTCAGGGAGTACCAATCCAAAAGGCTCAAAACGTGACGTTAGCAACAAAACAGAATTCTCCAAATAACGTTCAAAGATCTCAGGGGTCGGTTCATGGAGGAAAATGTTGACCTTCATCTGCTCGATTTTTGGCAATAACTCATCTTGTTCTTCCCCAAATCCAGCATAAATATGCAATGCCCAATCAGGATAGCGCAGATGAACGATTTGCCATATTTGCAATAAGCTAGAAATATCTTTCTGGGTTGAAAAACGACCAACAAACATGACAGATTTTGAACTACTATCACAATAGCGACTTCCATTATAAAGATGTACGATATTAGGGATTACACACACATTCGGATTAATCTCACGCCAATCATCGGCATCCCCATTTGTTAAGGCTACTACGCTATCGGCAAACTTCACAGAACGATTATAGAAATCAAATTTCTTTACCGTATAAAAATCTGCATTAATAAATCTTTGGGCATGCCGAGATGTGTGAGACTCAAATACGAAAGGAATTTCCCCCTTTGCCTTTGCTATCGTTCCTGATAATTCAGATCGGGCACAAACGATGACGTTGGGGCTTATCAAATCTATTTGCTCTCGCAGTCTCCTTAAGAACAAATGGTTTAACTCAATTCTCTTAATAAAACGACGAAAACCATGATATTGGTATTGCTTATGAAATTGTATTCCCAAATCTCTATAAACGACTTTAGGATGAAGCGGATAGGGAATTGGATGATTTCCTTGATTGATTGTAAGGAGATACATCTCATAATCATATCGCTCTGCAAGTTCATTAACCTTTTCTACGAGAACACGCTCTAATCCTCCCCAAATAGCGAGAGCATCATTTACATATACTATTTTCATTTTTGAGTATTAACTAAGTTTTCCTCACTATCTTCATAGTGATCTTTCGTAAAGAAGATTCGAGAGATACCTTTTCCCTGATATTTTACATGCTGTACAAAACTCTGCCAAAGGGATTGAGAACCTATCGTGCCATATCCTGTTACAGGTCGGGCGCTTCGATGATACAAAAAAGCAATCTTTCCATAGGGTTTTAGGGATAAAGCCAATGAACCATCCTCACCTCGACGAATATCCGTACGTATCTTGACTTTACGAGCCAAGTCTGTCTTAAAAGCAAACACCATACCACGGACACATAGCTCTGGTCGCTTAAAATGCTGCACAAAAAGGAATAAATCCCTCACCATTTCAAACAAAAAAAGGCCTAATGGAGAATGCGTCTTGTCAGGGAAAAAACTCCAAAATGAACTGACACAAGCAACGTCAGGCTTTGATAACTTCGACATCATCAAATCAAAATATCGAGGAGGATAAAAAGTATCTGCATCAATACAGAAGTGATATCGGCCATGAGCATTTTGAAGACCACACTGACGGGCAAACCCCGGACTTTGTTTGAATTCATTATAATATGGAAGGCCCAGTCTTTGATATACTTGCTCTGTCCTGTCTTTTGAATTATTATTCACGCCAATAATCTCAACAGGGTAAACTGACGTAATTTCACTAAGAGACCACAGACAGGCGGCCAATCGTGTCTCTTCATTATAAGCTATAACTACAATTGAGATCAAAGGGTCGTTGCTTTGTTGCCCCGCGAGCTTTTCCTTAATCTCGTCAAGGATATCATCAGAAATCGCGTCAAACGATTTCCCATAAATACTGAGATATTTGTCATACCATCTTGACATATCACATTTGTTTTAGATTCTGTGTGCGAAGATACAACAAATTTGTGAATTATCCAAATTATTACACTAACTTTTTCTTCTTTCCTAATGATTTGATAGTTTCAGCACAGAGGAATGGAGGTAATTTACCTATAAAGTAAAGAAAAAAGTTTTTAAAACGTGTATGATGAAAAGAGCATATTTCCCTAAATGTAGCAGGATGTGACATGACTCGTTTGATTTCACCATTTGAGAATGATGGCATAATACTTTTTCTCATCTTGATGATGTTACAAGCAATGTAGAAATAGGCCATCATGATACAATAGCATCTTTCTGGATAATAGCACTTATTAGATAAACGTGAATTATTTGCTTTCAACACATCTATCGTCTTTATATTTTTCATGATTTCATCCTTACTAATCTCCTGTCTTGTCTGATAATGAGATAGGGAATCCTCGTGACATAAATAATAATAGGTTATCTGATGCAATAAAACTGCACGGCGAATGTACGGCACCAGTTCAAATGTAAAAGCCAAATCCTCCCAAAAATCGGTATTAATAAAGCGGAGATTGTTATCTCGCAAAACAGATATTTTAACCAAATAGTTACAAGCTGATGCCTGGATACCCCCAAACTTACGATACGCATAACATGCCAATTGGTCATCTTCCAACAACTGCAAATCAGGATATTGATAGATGGTCTTCGCACCCGACACGTCAGTTTTTTCATAAGATCCAAATACGATTTCTGCATCGTATTGACGAAGTTGGCGCATTAATAGGCCTATCGTATTCTCTGTAATCACATCATCTGCGTCCATATAAAACAGGTATTTCCCCTGAGCCTCATCAATGATTTTATTACGTGAAACAGAGACACCCATGTTTTTGGAATTAGAGAGAATATGGATATCACTTCCTCGAGGATGACTTATCTGACAGTGTCGAACTATCTCCATGGACCGATCACAACAGCCATCATCCACAATCAGAAATTCGATAGAGGGATATGACTGGGACAATGCGGAGTCCAATGACCTGACAATAAATTGATCCGCATCATATACTGGGATACCTATGGTGACATCATACTCCATCCGTTTCCTTCAATTGATTAAAAAGATGTGTCCACTGTCGGGAAATCGCTTCTATATGATATTTAGCAGAATGACGGCATGCTGATTCTGAGAAACGTCTCCGCAGATCTTCATCTTGCATCAACATCTGCAATTTATCGGCCAATGCATGGACATCACCAACAGGAACAAAATAACCATCTTCACCATCTGTGATAATCTCATCCGGTCCCATCGGACAGTTATATGCCACCACAGGGACACCGCAAGACATGGCTTCGATAATAACAAGACCAAAACCTTCAAAACGTGAAGGCAGAACAAAAATAGAACTATTCAAATATTCTTTACCCACATCCTCAACTGGACCATTCAACTGACAACGCTCCGAGTCTAAGCCTAATTCTATTTTCAGATTTTGGTAAGGAGTCCGATCTCCCATCCCATATATCGCCAATTGCCAATCAGGATTATTCTTTTCAATTTCTGCCCAAGCATGTAACAGCATATCATAGCCTTTCTGATAAGCATATCGGCCTATGGTAATGATGCGTTTTGACGCAAGAGATGACTTTGTATCCACATGAAAAGGAAGAGGATCAGGGATAACTTCAACATTTGAGAGTTCTGGCCAAGAAGCTTTGCTTTTCTCTGTCAAAACAACAAGCCTATCTAACTTCTTCAGTTTTCTCACCAAACTATCCATCCATATTTTCGCAAATATATTTTTTAAGAAATTAGACTCATTCTCTTCAAAGTTACGATAATTTGCTCTGTTCACATGTAACTCACCTATTTTCTTACTTCCATCACGGAGGGATGTCAGGTAATTAATTTCCCGACGAAGCATGCTGACAGTAAAATCAGGATGGATATGCATCAATTCAGATGCAAGTAACGATTTATACCTCCGCTGTTTCCGAAGATACAAAAACACCTTCATGAGGAATGGCGCCTTCCATAATTCCTCAAAGCCTAATTCGAAATTAATAACCTTAACTTTATCAGATAAAGGAAAAAAGGATGCACGACCTTTACCTTCAGTAACTATCACTGTCACATCGTACCCCAAAATATCTGCAAAATAACTTGCCTTAACAGAAACTATACGTTCAACTCCGCCTGCAGAATATAATGCAGGAATACAATAAACGATCTTATAATTTCGATTAATCATTCTTACGCAGAACCTTTTTTTTTGCAAATATACTATGATTTCTCTTAAAAACAAAAAAAAATAAGTAAAAAATTTGGTAGATATCTAAAAAATAGTTACCTTAGCACAAAAAAAGAACTTGGTGGCAAAAAAAACTACGAATTTCGACGTGATATGAATAAGGCTTTGTTTCTTATTTTCCATGGATTCGATCCGAATAATGGGATTAGCAAAAAAATCTCATATCAAGTTAATGCGCTTAAAGTTTGCGGCATGGATGTTAAGTTATGCTACATGGATGAATCATCAACTAAAAAAAGAGTGGTTGATGGAATTGTCATTGCTGATTATGGAAATGGAACTTTTAGCAAAATACGAAAAAGAACAGAATTCGTTTCTGTTGTAAAATACGCCATTAGTAACCATATTGATTTTGTTTATATAAGATCTAATCATAATGCGAATCCATTCACTATTCATATGGTGAAAAAGATGAAGAGGGCAGGAATGAAGGTGGTCATGGAGATTCCAACATATCCATATGACTCAGAATATCAGGCACAAAACATGAACAAGCAAATATTCCAAGACAAGATTTTCAGGAATTGTCTTGCAAAGCATTTAGATGCGATTGTTACTTTCTCTGACTATGACACCATATTTGGTCAAAAGACAATCAAAATCTCCAATGGTATCGATCTTGAGAATATTAAAATGAAATCTACAGTCAACAACACGACGAAGGAGTTAAATCTGATTGCTGTGGCAGAGATTCATAATTGGCATGGATTTGACAGGCTCATCATGGGCCTTGCAAACTACTATTCTCAACCAAAAGAATACATTGTACGATTCCATTTTGTCGGTTATTTCTTTTTTGACATGGATGAGGAGGAATACAAGAAGATGATTTCCGATAACAAGTTGGATGAATACGTCATTTTATATGGGAAAAAACATGGTGCGGAGTTAGATGAGATATTCAACAAATGCGATTTTGGTGTAGGAAGTCTTGGAAGACATCGTGTTGGTATTCAAAAAATAAAGACACTAAAAAACCGAGAATATGCTGCACGAGGTATTCCATTTATTTATTCTGAGACAGATAGTGATTTTGACGAAAGGCCCTACGTTCTCAAAGCACCAGCTAATGAATCGGCTATCGATATAACAGAAATCATCCGTTTTTATAAGCAGTTGACAATGACACCTTTAGAAATACGTGAATCGATAAAAGATTTGTCGTGGGATAATCAAATGAAAAAAGTATTAGAAGAGACCTACAAATGAGAAAAAGTATTTGCTTTTTAGTTGATAGTATCTTCAGCATCGGTGGTGTCCAACGTGTCACTGCCGTTATTGCGAAAGCATTATCGAAAGAATATGATGTTACAATCATAACTTTCGATACACAAGAAAGCAAGGATACTTCTTTATATAATCTAAAGGATTCCGATATCAAATATCGTTTTGTTTCATATCCAACAATTGGGAAATATATAAATCTGTTTTACAAAGCCTATAGTGGCTTTTATATGAAATTGGGGCTTCAATCAAGATGGAGTTCTAATCTATATGCCAATAGTTCATTTCCGCATAAACTTCAACAATCACTAATTAAAGAACTAAATGCAGGAGATTATAATGTTATTATTGGAGTGCATGCTCCATTAAGTGGAAGATTAGCAACCATAAAAAAACATCTAGGACATACAAAAACGATTGGATGGGTTCATAATTCCTATGAAGCTCTTTTTGGAAAAACATTTATCTATATAGGTGCAGAAAGAAAACGGCATTACGTTTATCAATTCAGGAAATTAGACCATGTAGTGCTTCTTTGTAACCATGATGCAGAGACTTATCATGATTATGACCCTGAATTCAAACCGACTGTCATATACAATCCACTTACATTAGAACCTGGAGAACGTTCCCAAGGGAATTCAAAGCGATTCCTGGCTGTCGGAAGATTCTCTCACCGACATAAGGGATTTGACTTACTCATTAAGGCTTTCCATCTATTTGCACAAAAGAATACAGAATGGACATTAGATATTGTTGGTGAAGGGGTTGAAGAAAAGATGTACAGAGAATTGATTGATGAATATCAGTTAGGCAACAGGGTGACTATCCATCCATTTACCAATCATATACAGGACTATTATTCAAAATCCCAAGTATATGTACTCAGTTCACGTTGGGAAGGATTCGGACTGGTTTTGGTAGAGGCCATGGCACATGGACTGCCCGTCGTATCATCCGATCTGCCAACCAGTAAGGAGATCATGGGTGATTTCGGCCTTTATTACAAAAATGGAGACATCAACGAACTGGCACAACGACTTGAGGATGCGACTCAGATTGATTGGACCACCAAATCTGAAGAAGCCATCAAGATTTCACAACGGTTCGATGTGGATCATATTATGATGCAGTGGAAACAACTAATTGAATCATAATGGTATGAATAACGAAGCAATCAGAGGACAATTCAAGAAGAATCCCAAGCTGAAGAAACTTGTGGACTGGATTATCATGAACCAGGTACAGACAAGGCCACGATGGTTTGTCAGGATGCTGGCACCGCTTTATCAGCACAGGGGCAGACGTGCCGTGATTCACCGTTCGGCCAGGATGGATACCCCGCCCTATCGCAAGTTCTCGCTGGGCGACTATTCGGTCATCGAATCGTTCTCCTGCATCAACAATGCCGTGGGGAATGTGATTATCGGCAACCATACCAGGGTCGGACTCCACAACACAATCATCGGTCCTGTGACCATCGGCGATCATGTAAATCTGGCACAGGGTATCACCGTAACAGCGCTGAATCACAATTTCGCAGATACAGATAAGAGAATTGACGAACAGGGCGTCAGTACGAGCCCTGTCATGATAGAAGACGACATCTGGATCGGTGCCAATGCAATCGTTCTGCCAGGTGTCACCATTGGGCATCACTCCGTGGTTGCCGCAGGTGCCGTCGTTACCAAAGATGTTCCACCCCACTCGCTTGTTGCAGGCGTGCCGGCAAAAATCATCAAACAGATATGAGAATAGGTATAGAAGCACAGCGCGTATTTCGCACCAACAAACACGGCATGGACTATGTCGTGTTGCAGGAGATCAAGGAACTGCAGAAGATGGACACCATGAACGAGTATTTCGTATTTGTTGCCCCTGGTGAAGACAGATGTCTGAAGGATTCCAAGAATGTACATATCATAGAGATAGGTGGCGGTTTCTATCCACTGTGGGAACAGGTGACCCTGCCCAGAGCCGCCAAGGAACTGAATCTCGATATGCTGCACTGTACCAGCAACACGGCTCCGCTGTTTTGCAAGATACCACTCATCCTGACGCTCCATGACATCATCTTTCTGGAGCCACGCGACAAACAGAACAAGTCGCTCTATCAGAATATGGGCTGGTTCTACAGAAGATTGGTGGTGCCCAGGATTCTCAAGAAATGCAAACGGATCATCACGGTATCGAACTTCGAGAAGAACAATATCATGACGAAGCTGGGTATCCCCGAAGAGCGGATGGCCATGATCTACAACGGCTATAACGAATGGTTCAGGCCCGTGGCGGATACCAAGATGATCTATAAAAAATATATCAACACCGAAGGGTACTTCTTTTTCCTAGGTAATACAGATCCCAAGAAGAACACTGAGCGGACGCTCATTGCCTATTCGAAGTATCTTGAGAAGTCGAATGTGAAACGCAAACTATTGATGGCTGATCTGG
>Ga0326512_10003066_pt1 | contig 12289 bp, 18 predicted proteins | sample 1_2617_0518_D_FD_203652 | JGI IMG/M metagenome (GOLD analysis project Ga0326512, IMG submission 203652) | Bovine rumen microbial communities from UC Davis, California, United States - 1_2617_0518 | ecosystem: Host-associated > Mammals > Digestive system > Stomach > Rumen | place: USA... | reverse complement strand
TTAAATTATTTAATTCATCAATAAGTCGTGAGGTCATTTCATATGGTAATAAATATTCACGTCTATCATAGGGCGTCATACGTTGACCTTTTTTTGTTTGCATAAGTTTATCTTTTACTATGCGTTCATGTGCTAATAAAGCAACAGTACCATTATTTATTTGTGCGAAAAAATTAGCATGAATTGCGTCATCATTAGAAGAACCCGCTTTTATATCATAAATAATAGCATTAAAAAGTGGTAAAGGCTCTTCAGACGGATTTTTTCGCTCTGGAGGTAAATGGTGATCGTTATTAAAGACGTAGTAGGCAGGGAATTGTTCTCCCGTCTTTGCGTCAAATGATGGAACTGCCATCGCGTCAAGTAAGCCGATGCCGGGTCCATTTCCATCGATGATAACCTCTTTTGGATTATAAAGCTGAATGAGCTTTTTAATTCTAGGGGCTTGGTCTGTAATATAATTAGCCCCGTGTATAATTTCCGTATATACGATATTCTTTTTGAAGCTGTCACGTTGTGGCAGTATTTTTCCGACCATGATTGCGGTATTAGCAGAATATCTGGCGACGTCAACTCCAATAAAATACATAGTATCTGGATTGGCATGATATTCTGGTGCCTCTCTCTCGCATTTAAGTAAAGTGCGGCGTCTACTAATGCGTTTAGAATCTAACCATGCATCAGGACTATTGCCGCTCCAAATACTTAAATTTTCACGAGCAAACGAATCATCGGCAACAGTAGAAGAATTTCGTTGATCAAGTAATATTTGTTTATTAAGTACCCCATATTTAAGTGGTACTTCATAGCTTATACCCCAAACAAAATATTCATTTGGTAAAAGCACTGCATTAACCGTACATTCTATAAGTTTTTGGTACATAAATACAGTACGTTCGCGTGCAGTTGTTATAAAAGTTTGAGAAGAAATTGGTTCTTCTTCATTAAATGAGCCATCTATTTCTCTACGCGCAACATTGAGTTGCGGTACAAGTACTTCGTTATAACTTATCTCGTCTACTAAGGCTGCTTCTTCTACTAATAAATTAGTAGCGCGCAAACCACGACTTGTGTCTTTTGCTTCTACACTAAGCATACTACCATTTTTAAAGTGTAATTCATAATAACTATTACTTGATTTTTGCCCAACTTGCCCGTCCTCTTCTCTAGTTTTTAATTCTTTACGTAGCATTGGCCAATGATGAAAAAATTCTTCAAATTTAGCTTTAGCAATTTTAATTACTGTACCTTTAACATCTGAAGCAATAATAATAGTAGAATTAGGTAGTAGCATACATTTTAGAAAAGCACTTAAATAAGCGCAAAAAGATTTAGAGGTTGCTCTAGTTGCAGTCCAAAAATGATATCTATAACGCATACTCGCACGTAAAGCAATACGTTGATATGGCTGTAAATGCCAATGTTTAGCGTCTTCTGGATCTTGAATTTCGTCCAATACATTTATGTTTAGCAAAGGTCGTTAATCTTTGCCCATAGGGCTCATATTTTCGTATGAGATCAGACTATCTTATCATCTATAAAGATGTTTTCTCTTTCGCTTCACTTGAAGCTACGTCTAAAAGACTAGTCGTTGAGCTTAATAATGGTAATAAATATGAATCAATATTATTATAATCAGTATAAGGAATTATGATTAATTTAATATTTTTGTCTTTAGCATATTTTTCTTTTATTCTATCATGCTCTAACTGTATTTTAAATTTTTCTTCTCCACCAAAAATATTAACTGGTCTATAATGTTGTTCTCCTTGATATTCAATTAAACAATTATATTTAGGTAAATAAAAATCATAAGAACAATAATTTATTTCTTTTACAACATATTGATATTTATATTCAATATTATTCTTTTTTAAAAAATTTTCAATTTTTATTTCCCCTTTAGATATTGTCTTAAAACATTTCGGGCATCCTTTAGATTTTAAAAAATTTTCCCCTTTTTGAGAAAAAACATATCCGCAAGAGTGTTGTAATTTAATACTTTTTGTAATACCTTTATAATCTAATATTTTATAATCTAAATATCCTCTTTCTTTCATTTCTTTTTCATAATCCTCTTTTGGCATTGGCGCGCCATTATCCCCACAAAATGGACAGATAGTCTGTTCTTTTTTATTATATAAATTACTTGCTGTTTTTTTAAAATTTCTATTACAATTATGACAATAAAGTTCTATTGGCACAGTTACAGAATTATTCCACGGTTTAAAAAAATCAAATTGCTGCGATTTTTTTATAAAATCAAGAATCCAATCTCTTATTTTACTATTGCGAGAACTGTAACATTTTTGACACAATGTTTTATTTTCATACATATGATTTGCACGAGTTTTTTCATAAATTTTCCCGCAATCTAAGCATTGATATTTTATATATTTATATGTGCCATTAAATTCTAAAACTTTAATATGATTTTGTGGAAAGCGCCTCATTAATTCTTGTTCAAAAGTTTCTAAAGTATACTCAAATTTTTTCATATTTATCCTCCTTATTAAGTCGCTGATTACCCATTTACATTTTTACGATTTTCACCTTAAAAATATCTCATTTATTTTTTCTGCTTTCGCACCATTCCAATAATCAGAGGAATTATTAGTGTGGTCAATGAGCTTTAGGGCTTCCCAGCTTTTAAGAAAATGTTTCACAGCTTTTACCACTGTGCTGCAATTGTTCACAGATCAGGCGCGATTAACCATAAATTTAAATAATTAGTAAAGAGTTGTTGATTTGCATCTAAATATTGAGAAGTAAGTGTTACACCTTTTTCAATCGGAGTCCCATCGCGAATTACCATCAAAATCCTCCATTAATTCATTTTCACCTTCATACTCAATATTTGCAGTTTCATCAAATTCAACTTCTTCATTTTCAATTGTTTCAAGACGATCATTTAAATTATAGTAAGCGCGCTTAGATTCTACTTGTTCAGAAAAGTTTCCTTCATTTTTTACTAAACGTTGTAAATAATTTTGCATATTTTCCATTAAGAAATCAATGGAATCATGTGGCTCTTGATGCCATTTTGGATGCCAGCCTCTTTTACCGTAATATGTCATAAGTTCACCTATACTTTCAAAGCCAGCAGCATTTTTAGCATTAGAAGCTTCAAATTTGGCAATTTTAATTATATTGTCGCGCGCGTCCATGTCTTTTTTTATATCTAGGCCTTCGCGCAAGCCTTTTTTTATACGCAACTCAATTTCACATAAATCGCGCGCATAATGTTGCAATATAGGCGTAGAAACATTTTGTGTTGCGACAATTTGATTATAATAGTCTTCTAAAAATAAAAGTTCTTCTTCAGTGTAGGCAGCAGACCACACTTTTTTTAATTTGCGCGCCTTCGCGTCTGATAGGGCCGCAATTTCCTCATCAATCGTACCTTCTTCGCGTGCTAAACGCCATCGTTCCGTTTCATCATGCCAAGACGTCTTATCATAAGAATCATCAGCCAGCATGTTAAAATAGGCACTAAGCGTATGTTCTTTATGTATCGCATATAATGAAGTCCATTTATCAATATTGAAGGGTAAATCCAAATATTGGCAAACCTTATCAACTTCATCTAAATTAGTTGGGTCTGTTATGGCTTCAAGACATGAAGTGCAAAATAAAGAACGATGTGCGGGAAAAAATTTTGAAGGCGTATACTGAAAATTATATATTGGTTTTTCCTGCTTACATTTTATGCAACGTCGTGTCTTTAAATCTTTGGTCATATTTCGTTTGTTCCCCCTTTTCTATGCGGCGTTGTCGCTCGCATTCTTTGCAATTGGATGCAAAGCCGTCTTTGTGGCTACGATTAATACCAAAAAATAGTGTGTCCTTCGGTAGCCATTGTTTGCATCTAAAGCATTGCTTACAATTTGAGTGTGGGGTTTCTATTAATAATTTATGGCGTTTTGCGCTAAGGGAAATTTGTTTTACAATTTCTTTAGTAATAATGGTGCTTAAATGGTCTTCATTATATTGGAGGCCAAATTTTTCATGTACTTCGCGCGCAATTTCTGGAGGCTTCGCGCGATCAATACGTCTTGTTAAAATATATTCGCGCACAGGGGAGAAGTTAGCTAATGTGGCATAATAATCAAAATCAAAAATTAATGCGCGGCCCCAGCTATACAATTTATCCCAATCTTGCATATATATGGCGCTATAATTATTTAAAAGTGCTCTTACATGGTCGGTATTTTCCCAGTCAAATTTTTGATGCCTTACTACCCATTTAATCATAAATTTTCCATTTATAAAATGCGTTTCATAGTCGCGCAAATTGTGAGATACAAAAGGATTACGATTTTTTGCTAAATTGCGGCGCCATTGCGCAAAGGAAAGCCAATAGAATGAATCGGCGTCGAAATTTGTAGATTGGGGTTGTGGCGGTTTTATATTTAAAAAATATAGGTGTGGTTTATATGAATCTCTCAAATAGTATTGATGGCGCCGCATATCAATTAGTTGGTGTTTAAGTTGATATAAACGATAAGGATTGTCAATTATTGACATTGTTTCGGGGTCAAGGGGTATTTTTTGTTCGTTCGCGGCCACAACTTTTTCCAAGTAGGCGATGCGATCCCAAAGTTCTTGCATACCAGGTATATCGCCATCTCCAATATCAATAAGGTTGCCCGCCTTATCATATTTCGGCATTTCAATTTCGCGCACTTTTTTCATATAAATGTTGCGCTTATCATAGGGTTTTAAATCTTGTTGGTCGGCCATTGGATTTTCTAATAGCGCGTCAAGTGATTGAGCTTTGTCTGCGGTACGTTTAAATGTTGAATAACGTTTATCGGAATCGGTTGTTTCGCCACGTTGTATAGCATTTTTGCCTTCTTCATCCTTGCCATAAAGAATATATGAGGCCATTTGCTCCAATTCAGAATTGGTGGGGTTTTTGTCAAGTGTGTCTAATATATCTTTAACAGCGGCTAAACGGTCGATGTCGCGTTCAATTGAATAATCGAGTGAGTATTGTTTTTTCATTTACATTCCTTCTTTGTTTACAACTTCCTTCTGTATATATTATAACATGACGGGGTTGAGTATGTCAAGTGTTTGAGGTTTTATTTAGTTCCTCTTCTAGCCGAGGGAGTTTATTTTTTACCTTGTGAGGGGATGGGTGGAGGCCGGCCTGATTTCCTGGCCGGCCGCACCATAATTCCCGATTATACCCCCGGGTCATTTCATAAATAATTTTTATGGAAAAAAATCTCAAAATGGCAAAAAAAGCTATTGACAAAAGCCCGCCGACCTGCTATAATTCTATACGTCGGGCGGGGGAAACGGCATTCCCCGACCGGGCTGGAAAGAGTCGGATGCCGGGGATGCAGATAAGCGCATCCAGCACCTTAAAAACTGAAAAGCCTTCAAAACCAATTCTCATAATGAAAAATACCACCGTCATGGATTGCAGGTTATAGAGCATGAAATGCAAGGTTCGGAAAAGGGGAAAAGGTTAAAAAGGTTTAACGCCTTGACAGGCGGGAAAAAATGTCACGACTTTGCACATTAGTTTTGAAGGTTTGTCTCAAAACTTTCTGTCACATTTGTAACAATTCCGACATACATGAAGGGAGCGTTAAATCATGAAAATTATCGGTGAGATGAAGTGGGTCAAGGGTTTTGTGCTGGATCAGCGCAAAACCGCGGTTAATCCGATTGATGCCGCTTTTGAGTACGTCAACCAGCCCGTTAACGAAAAGTTTACGGAGCGCGTATTCGTGTTTCCTGTCACCACCAAGGGCCAGCGTGGCCGCCTTGCTAAGGGCCAGACCGCTCGCAATAACGGCCACCTGCTGGTTGCCGTGTACTCCATCAAGCAGGTCAATGATGGCTTGCGCAAGTTGGCGAAGGGTCAGCGTTGTGCCTTCGGCATTGATAATAATATTGTCAAGTTGATGCGCACTGACTTGGACACCGTTCGCAAAACGTTCGGTGAGCCCGTCATCACCTTCGACACCGGCATGACTAAGCGCGCCGACATCGGCGAAGCGAGCAAAGCGCTTTACAATAGCAACGCTCGTCAATGGGAGCTGGTTGCTTGTGAAGCTATCCGTAACAACCCTGATTGTGACGGTTGCCGTCACACCGGCGACCTCCGCTCTGGCAAGGGCGGCGACCTGATTCAGTCTATGGATTGCGTCATTGACACATCCATCCCCCTGGACTTCTGGACCAAGTAATGGAAGGGGCGCGAGCCCCTTCCCTTCCCTAACAACCATAATATAGAGGAGGATTTACTTATGAAGTATGTTGTCATTCTCGTTAAGCCGAACCCCAAAGATAATTACCCTCTTGCCATCATCGATGGCGGTGTTGGCGGCATGGCTGAGGCCATGGACATGGCTATCCGTTTCAAGCGGCGCTTTGCCGCGTATGGCCATAGCTTCAAGGCCAAGGTTGCTATCAAGCGCAAGCTGTACTGATAAGCAGGGGCGCAAGCCCCTGCATCATTCAACCAAATAAGAGGAGGTTAACATTATGTTTACCCACGATCCCCGTGAAATTAACGGCATCATTGTTATGCTGTTGGCCGTGAATGTCGTAGCAAACCGCACGACCTACCTTGCAAGGGGTCCCTTGCACGACTACTTCATCGTTAAACGTTCGACGCGGTGTTTCGACGTCGAAAGCTATGACGATGACTTCATCGATGAAGCGTCCACGCTTGAAGAAGCGTGTCAAATCATCATGGAGTGCGAAGAGGGCCGGGTTCCGTGGTAATGGGAAGGGCGCCAGCCCTTCCCTTCGTTGAGAAGGGAGTAATTAACATGAAGTTAATCAAAATGCGGATTGTTGATTCCGCAGACTTTGAACAGGCTTTACACGCTTGTGTAAAGGCTTTTGGTTGTATCGCCCAGCGCAAGCGCGTAAACATTTGGTTTGCATGCTTTGAAGATGGCGACGACCTCATCATTCGTGATGAGTTAATCGCCGTCGGTTCAAAGTATGCAGGAAGGTGGCGGCTGTAAGCCGCCACCTTTTTTATGTCTTTATGTTAGTTGCAACTAACATACTTAACGAAAATTTAATATATTAAATTTTCGTTAAAATTGTTAGTCATAACTAATACGCTTAATGAAAATTTAATGTGTTAAATCTTTATTAAGACAAAAGTCAAAGTCAGTCAAAGTCAAATGTTAACTGACTGTAAATTAGAAGTTCCGGGCAGTCTAATTCACGCAATCTTAACTTGACTTCTGCCGCCCGATATGGTATACTATTCTATGATGGGAATCCGGGATGCGGACGCGCATCCAGCCCACTTCGCGTATTAAAAGCCCGTTAAATCGGGAGGATTTCTTCATGCCTCGGCTCCGGGTTGAATTTCAACCCGGCAAGCTGGAACTGAAACACGCGGGCAAGCTGGAAACGTTTTCCCCGAAACCCGAAACCTTTTACGGCAAGCTGGAAGCTGCGAGGCGAACAGCAAGGCGAGCTGCCCATACTTAACATAAACTTAACACAACGGCAAGCTGCAAGCTGCGAATTTTAACATTCTTTTAACGGAAAAGCGAGCTGAAAAATTTTTATAAAATTTCATTTTCAAATTAAAAAATTTTTTTAGAAATAAAAAACAAAAATAAAAATCCCATAATAAAACTATATAATAATTTTTTAATATATTATTCTAACAAATTTCAAATTCAAATTTATTTATAACAATTATAAAGAAAAATAATAATGAAAATCCCAATATATAAAAAATTCCCAATAGATAATAAATCTATTGGGAATTTCATTTTAAGACTATGTAAATTAAACTATCCGGCGAGTCTAATTAAAATTCCCTTTACCTAAACAGGCAAGGGAGAATAAACACAACAAACAAAAAGCATAATCCCATTACAAATTCAAAACTAAAAGAAAACATTTTCTTAAAAAATATTTCAATGTCCCGAAACGTAAGACGATAGAACCATAATTTCACTTTGTAAACAATAGATTGACGCCGCCGAAAATTTTTACGCATTATTCCCGAAACCCCTCTCAATCATTTTACATGTATATTATATCATAGAATATAATAAAAGTCAAAGACTTTAATTATATTTTCATTTGACAAAATTAAGTTTTAATTTCATTTTTAAGTCAAAATCCTATAAGTAAAGTGAATGTTAATTAGATTATCCGGTAACTGTAGTTAACAACAATTTCAAAATAAAACCGTATGTTAAACATACGGCGCGAAAATGTCTTCAAGTTCCTTAATCTCATGTGGGTAATACCACACATTGATGACAAGGCATTCGGGAAGAGGTGAGATAAAAAGTTCCTCACATTCATAGTCGAATCCATAGTCATCCAGCAACTCAAGCAACCCGTCCAAAGAAGAATTGATAGCAACGATGTAACCCTTCTTATTCATTTCAAAACCCTCAACTTTCTTAATTTCTGAAGATATTATACCAAATAAATCCCGAAATGTCAAGTTAAGAATATGAAAATTAAACTATCCGGATACTCTAATTTACAAAAACATAACTTGACTCCCGAAACCTTATGTGATATAATATATACATCAAATGAAAGAGAGGTAATCCAAATGTATAAATTCGTTATTCGTTGTGTCAACGGTTTTCAGGGACTTGGCTACTATAACACCCACAAAGAAGCACTTGAGGCCGCGATAAATCGCACAAACTACACTGGTATTCCGTGGTTTGTTGACGCGGTGAAAGTTAGGTAACTAACTTTCACCATATTTTCATTTTACATCTATGTTAATTAAACCTCCCGGAAATTCTATTTTACAATCCTTTAACTTGACATATCCGCAACGGCATGATATAATATGAATATCAAATGAAGGAGGTAATCCCTATGAAAACCATCAAAGTCGTCGCCGCTATCCTCACCCTCATCGGTATTCTCTTCGGTTTTGCCGCGTGCGCGTGGGCAGAACAGTATCCCGCAACTTTCATCGTTGAGCGCATCAACTATAATAATGATATAGTTGTGTTTACTGACTTCAATACCGGAGAACAATGGCTATGGCAAGGTGTTGAAGACTGGCACCCCGCGGATGTCGCCGCTATAATCATGAACGACATGAACACACCAGACAATATTTTTGATGATACAATCATAAAAGCGTATTATCAATTTAACATGAATGACTACCTTGGTTATAACGTAGTGTGGGATTAACCCACACTATTTCTTTAAGCATATGTTAATTAGACCGCACGGCAATTTCAATTTACACAATATAAATATATTGCAATTTTATTTCAAAATGACTATCCCAAAACAACATATTAAATTTATATTAAATCCCTAAAACTACTTGACAATTTCAATTTGATTTGGTATAATATATCCGTAAACGAAACCAGTTAACAACAACCCGAATTTCAGATTGGAGGGCATCACATGTATTCCATTACGTACCGGCGCTACGGTCTCCCGCAAGTCGATTTGAGTTTCAATACCGAAACTTCCCTTTTTAATTACGTCAATACGTGGATAAATGGGGATGAAGATTATATCTCCTATTTCCACAACGGCATCGAATACGACCCGCCGTGGACGCGCTAAGCGTCCACTTTATTATGTCAATGTTAATTAGAGTATACGGATATTCTAATTAACGCATGTTTAACCACAACATGGTTACTTCTTAACATTAAAAATGGTATAATAGGGTATCAAATGAAGGAGGGAAACCCCATGAAAAGCATCTTTGTTATATATGACACCGGTATCTGCGAAACTGTTCGCGCGTGCACCACGATGGAAAAGGCCATTGCCGTGGCAATCCGGCGCCTCATCTTTTTCGAGCATGACTGCCTATCTTTCAACTACAGCGAAACTTACACGGTTATTGAGTACAGAGACCATGAGACAGAAACAATGCAATCGTTGGTGATTTCCGAAACCACGTTCGACGAAGAGGAGTAATCCTCTTCTTTTTTTAAGGCAATGTTAATTAGACTAACCGTATATTCTAATTTTCTATTTTTTAACTTGACAAATCATCAATGTATTAAATTTACACTATCTCAATCTAAAATCAACCAAAACTACCTTTTACTTTTTTTCAATATGTGGTATCATATTATTGAACTTAAAGAGAGGAGCAAAAATCATGAAATATACTATCATTGATTACAAAGACCGCTATGAGGCTTTCGCCAACACCAAGGGACAGGCGATGGCAAATGCCATCAATCATTGCGTGGCCGAAGGTCTGACGGTTGCACATGTCCAATATAATGGTGGAACTACCATTATATGGTATATCGACCCCGATGATGAAGGGATGTATACTATCTATATTGAAGAAAACGCTTAAAGCGTTTTCTTTTTTTATATTTCTGTTAATTAGACTATACGGTAACTCTAATTAACCATTGTTTAACTTGACATTCGCGGCTTTATCGTGTATAATATAGGTACAAAGTTAAGGGAGGTAACCACCATGAGAAAAGAACTCGCGCCCCGTTGGGAAGAAGTCAGCATCAAGCGTAGGATAGAGGTATACGAAGCATACCTCGCGCAGGAAGACAACGACTTTGGCTTTGGCCTCATGTCCTTTGAAGAGTTTAATGAAGCATGCCGCTTCAGCACCTTCAAGTACATTAAATCTCTGTACATGGGCGCGTGAGCGCCCTTCTTCTTTATAGAAATGTTAATTAAAACGCACGGATAATCTAATTACGCGAAACTTAACAATAAAAAGTATTGACAAATAGCGTTGCGTATGTTATAATATATACATCAAATGAAGGAGGTAATCAATATGAAGATGGTTGGAAATCGGGATCACTATTACACTTGGGATGAGCGCACGATGCCGGATGGCAAGTACCATGTGGGCGAAGGCGGCAGGTGGGGATGGCGCCTTGGAAAAGGCTTCAAAACCCTTGCAGGCGCGCGGCGGTGGGCCGTCAAGATGGCGGGGACCGACACCTACGAAGAATAAGAAGGCGAAAGCCTTCTTTTTTAAGTACGCGTTAATTAAACTATCCGTGAGGTCTAATTACATGAATCTTAACAATAAAAACTATTGACAAATTTAATACCATATGGTATAATAAGTATAACGAAATGAAAGAGAGAGGGAATCAAAATGAAATTCAATCCTTGGAATAATGCGATTTTGGTTGCGACCGGTTGCGCGCTCGCCTATGTAATCATCACCATCGGAATTTGCCTGCTAATTTAACAGGCAAATTTTTATTTTAAGACAGTGTTAATTAGACTCACCGGTTACTCTAATTAACTATATTTTTACACTTAAAACTATTGCTTTTTATTCAAAAATGGGGTATAATATACCTGTCAGCAAGGGAAACAGCATAAAAACAAGTGTTAAGAGGAGGTTAAATTCATGAAGCAGTTTACCATCATCTGGGTTCGTCAGGCATTTTTCGGTCAGGGTTTCTACAAGAGCACCGAACAGGTGCTTGGAGCTAAGGCAGCCCTGCGGGTACTCAAAAACATCCGTAGTGGAAAAAATCCCGCCATCACGTTTTGGGTCACTTGCGAGTGACCCAAACTATTTGTTATGTAAAAGTTAATTAGAAGTCACGGGAAGTCTAATTAACTACATTTTTACATTATTACCTATTGACATTCCTGGCGAAATATGTTATACTATTCACGTACTCAAGGGAACGACATTTAAGGAGGCGTCATCTATGACCATCATTCGCACCAGCGACGGTTTCATCCTCAGCGGCAACTACACCATTATCGTCCGTCTCACCACGTTTGACGGCAAGCCTGCCGTTGCCTATCGTGAGCCTGATGAACCGTGTTATTGCTATATGGTTCCTACCAAAAACCGCCGCAGCCTTGCGTATTACGCTTATGACGTTCTTCGCCACTCGGCGCGATGGAATCCAGAGAAATGGGACGAATAGTCCCATTCTTTTTTATGTATATGTTAATTAGACTCACCGGAAAGTCTAATATACACAAAATTAACTTGACAAACATTGACAGATATGGTATAATAAGATGATGGGAATCCAGAGCCTTAAAACGCGCAAAAGTTAAGAATGTGTTAAGAAATTAACACAAGTCGCGGTTTAATTAACACAATCTTAACTTGACAAGCTGGAGCTTATAGTGTATAATATAGGTACAAACAAGAGAGGAGCTGGAATACATGATTAACATTCGTACTATTCGTAAACTCACAAACAACGATGGACTTACCCTCAAAAAGGGTAAAATCATCACCTACAAGACTGGATGGCAGGTCGCCACTGAAGGCATCGAAACACGCGACGCTCGCGAAGCCATCAACGCGGTT
>Ga0326512_10003065_pt1 | contig 12290 bp, 10 predicted proteins | sample 1_2617_0518_D_FD_203652 | JGI IMG/M metagenome (GOLD analysis project Ga0326512, IMG submission 203652) | Bovine rumen microbial communities from UC Davis, California, United States - 1_2617_0518 | ecosystem: Host-associated > Mammals > Digestive system > Stomach > Rumen | place: USA... | reverse complement strand
CAAGAATCCGTATTTCATAGCTTTACAAATTGACGGTCGTTTTCAATAATGGTATATATCAGCGCCGGTTGCTCGAAGAACTGGTTTTCAAGGAACGTGTGCAGCTTGTAGAACTTCACCGGGTCGATGTTGATGAGCGCATCAACGGCAGGCTTGCGCAGGAAATATTTCTCTCTCTTGTAGGCCAACAGCTGGATGCACGAATGTTCCAACTGGTTCAGCTGGTCGCGTCCGAACTCCTCGATGAAGAGCTTCGTGTTAGGCTCAACCTCGCCGGTGGAGCGCACCTGCCAGCTGGTACCCTCGGCAGTCATATAGACATAGCGCAGGTAGTAGTTGCAGTCGTTGATGATATACGACTCAAAACGGGTATCGCTGAGTTCTTTGAGGTCGATGGGTACAAAGGCTAAGTAGGCGGACACCTTGTCACCGCCCTTGCGCTCCTCGACAGGAGCCTTGAACGTCACGGGACGGTCGGCAGGCTCTGTCTCGGGTTCCTCCTCCATCTCCTCGTTTTTCACTTTTCCCTTCTCACTCTTCACTTCCACCATGTGCTTCGTGTCGTAGTCTTCATCGCCGATGACCACAACTTCCGTCACGCGCATCGGCACCTCAAACCCGTCCTCGTCCTCGACGAGCACGATGTTCTTGCCCTGGAAGCCGGCCACACGGCCACCTCCCACCTCGCTCAGGAATCTTACTTTATCTCCTATCTTCATAATAGCATTGTTTTTCTATTTTCGTAAGGCCAAGTTGTAGTTGTAGTACTCCTTGTTACCCGTTATCTCCTTGATGACGCGGATGAAGGGCGGGAAGTTGACATCCTCCTGATCGGCAACGCCCTTGGTCTCGAGGATGACGAGGCCGTCAAGGGGTCCGTGGTAGGTGTCGAGTTCGAAGTACTGCCCTTTCCAGATGAAGCTTTGGCGCCGCTTGCTGATGGACTGCCGGTAGGGGTCGGCCTGCTGGAGCAGCGACTGGTAGAGGGCGTTCTCCACCTGACGTTCCGTCTCAATCTGCTCGCCGGGGGCCGTGCGCTTCTTGGTGTTGTGGACGTTGACCACCTTGCCGGTTGCCCATGAGCGGCGGCGCAGGCGCACCTCGGTGCCCGGCTCGCTGACGAGGTAGGTCTGCAGGATGTCGCTGTCGATGGTGTCGGGCAGTGGTCCCGTGACCTCTACGATGTACTTGCGCTCCTCGGTGACGGGCTGCGGCAGTCCGAGCACGTTGGAGATCTCACGGAGCACACGCTGCATCTTGCGCTCGAAGTCGTCGTGGTTGTTGATGACACGCAGATGGGGATGGCCCGTCCACGCCTTGATGACCTTCTTGTCGAGTTCGCGGGCTATGCGCAGCCCCTCCTCGTCGGCCTTCTCGTAGCGGGTGGAGTTGGTGGCGGTGGTGTAGTACTGCTCGGCACCGTCGGCAGCCGACACAAGGTGGAGCACGGCATCGTAGCGTTCGCGCAGTGTGGCGGGATTGACGCCGGCGTCGGCATTGATGCTCTCCCACTCCTCCGGTGCCATATAGGCCGAAATGTCCAAGGTGCCACGGTCGCAGACGATAAGCACGGGCTTGTTGCACACGGCAGCGAGTCGTCCGAAGAAGTCTTCCAAGGCCATCTGAGTCTCCAGGATGGCCCGTTCGCCCTCGTAATAGAGCTTACGGTTAGGCGTCAGGTAGTTCCAGCCGCCGAGACTATAGAGCGTGGGCACTTCGGGCACGGTGAACACCTTGAAGCCAAGACTGTCGAAGTGCTCGATAATGCGCACCAAGGCCGTCGTCTTGCCCGCACAGGGGCCGCCCGTAAGCACGATTTTCTTTATTTCAGCCATAATCTTCAATCTTAAATACTAAGTTCGTCAAGCACTTTGATGAGTTTCTTGTCGAAGGGTTTGTCGGTACGGATGCATTCCGAGAAGGGCACATAGACCACCTCGTTGTTGCGCACGCCAACCATGACGTTGCGCTGGCCCTGCTTGATAGCCTCGATGGCGCCGACGCCCGTTCGGCTGGCCAGGATGCGGTCATGGGCAGACGGTGAGCCGCCACGCTGCAGGTGGCCAAGTATGGAGACGCGCACATCGAACTCGGGGAACTCTTTCTTCACACGGTCGGCATAGTAGAGGGCACCACACTTGGGACTCTCGGAGACGATGACGATGCACGATTTCTTGGACTTACGGATACCGCGTCCCATGAACTGTGCCAGCTGGTCGACGTCGGTCATATCCTCAGGAATGATAGCAGCCTCAGCGCCACAGGCGATGGCCGAGTTCTGAGCCAGGAAACCAGCATCGCGGCCCATCACCTCGACAAAGAAGATGCGCTCGTGAGAGTTAGCTGTATCGCGAATACGATCGACGCACTCCATGATGGTGTTCATCGTCGTGTCGTAGCCGATGGTGGAGTCTGTGCCGTAGAGGTCGTTGTCGATGGTGCCGGGCAGTCCAATACAGGGAAAGTCATACTCCATACCGAAGTTGCGGGCACCTGTCAGCGAACCGTTGCCGCCGATGACCACCAGGGCGTCGATTTCCTCGCGCTGGCAGGTCTCGTATGCCTTCTGCATGCCTTCGGGTGTCATAAACTCCTTCGAGCGGGCGGTCTTCAGGATGGTGCCGCCACGGGTGATGATGCCCGACACGTTCTCCGTGGTGAAAGGCTTGACCTCTCCCTTGATGAGGCCGTCGTAGCCACGGTATATACCTTTTATATTAAAGCCATTGTAGATGCCGGCACGGGTGACGGCACGTATGGCAGCGTTCATGCCAGGGGCATCGCCGCCCGACGTGAGGATTCCGATAGTCTTGATTTTTGCCATATTACAGATGTATTAAAAGACGTTGATTTCGAGGAATAGGACAAGCAGGCCAAGGATGAAGCCAGCCAGGATCTTCGGCGTAAGTTGGCGCAGATACCAACCCAGACGCACGTGCTCCATCTTCACCAGGGCCAGTCCGCTGGTGCTGCCCACACTGAGCAGACAGCCGCCGACGGCTGTCGTATAGGCAATGACCTTCCAGTAGGCACCGTTCTGGGTGAAGTTCGACAGGTAGTCGCTATCAGCCCATACGGCGAGCTGGTCGCCTTCGATGATGGGATAGAGCGAGATGTCGGTGATGGCCACGGTGAACGTATCGACCATGCTGCTGAGAAGGCCCGAGATGATGCCGACAATCCAGATGTTGTGGATGTTGTAGTCCATCCACGCCGAGATGTCGCCCAGCACGCCCGTCTCCGTCATCACACCCATGCCGAGCATGATGCCCATCACGAAGAGCATTTGCTGGATGGTACCGTACTGGATGGCACGGGGTATGCGGCGCTGCGCCATCTGGTCGGCATCGTTCAGCTTGCGGTTAAACGCCTCGTTGACCACCCACAGCACGCTGAGCACGCAGAGCGCACCGAGGAAGGGCGAGAGCTTGGTGATGTTATGGAACGTCGGGATGAACCACAGTCCGCCAATGCCTACAACGAGCATCACCAACCGCTGCCAGCGGTTCAGGTTGGTGTCGTCGCCACGGTACGGCGGAGCTGCCCACTCCGTGTCGAGACGGTCGGGCAGCTGGCGGTTGATGAGGATGGTGGGTACCACCCAAGCGATCAAAGTGGGCAATATCAGGTATTTGGAGAAATCGGTAGCCGTGACCGCCCCGTCGCCCCAGAGGATGAGTCCGATGGGGTCGCCAATGACGGTGAAGGCACCGCCGCAGTTGGCCGCCAACACGATGGCCGCCCCGATAAGCATACGTTGCCGCCTGCTGCGGACGATGGCATGCATGATGACCAGCATCATCGTGGCCGTGGTCAGGTTGTCGAGATTGGCCGAGAGTATGAACGTGGCCAGGGTGATGGTCCACAGCAGTCGCTTGGAGTTGCGGATGCGTATCCACTCGGTGATGAAATCGAAGCAACCGTTGTTGTTGAGTATCTCGACAATGCTCATCGTGGCCAGCAGGAACATGACAATGCTCGCGGCTCGGCCCACGTACTTCAGGAACACACTGTCATAGATGAAGTATTTCACGGCATCGCTCGAAGGTCCTTCGCCTGCCAGAAACTCAGCATACTCATGAGGGTGCTGCGACATGACAAAGTCGGCACCCCAGCAGACATACACCACCCAGCCCGCAGTACCTATGAACATGGCGATGGCGGCCTTGTTGACACCTGTGAGATGACCAGTGGCTATCAACAGATAGCCGAAAATCAACATCAGTACTATGATAAGTGTCATGCTCCTTAATCTCCTATAAACAATTTTCTTATGGTTTTACAACTTTTACCGGCACCCAATGCCAAAGAATGGTTCCGCCCGTTTCGGGAGAGATGGCCCCGATGTGTCCATTGCACCGCTCAACAAGAGCCTTGCAAATGGTGAGCCCCAGTCCCGGCACCTCATCCTGTACGAAGGTTGCTTTCTCTGTCAGCAGGGCGAAGATATTCTCCTTGAATGCCTCGGGGAGACCCTCACCCGTATCTTGCACCTCTATCTGAAGACCGTTGTTGACCAGATAGTACCGCAGGACAATACTTCCCTGCTTGGTGTGCTTGATGGCGTTAGTGAGGAAGTTCATCGTCACGGTGCGCATATAGCGTTCATCAGCCCTCACGGTGATGTCCTCGCCTTCAACCCTTAGTTCAACGCCCTTGGCCACGCTGGCCCGGCACTCATCGGCATAAGACTGCATCTCCTGAGCCAACGGAACGTCCACACGTGCAATCGGAAGCTTGTCTTCGCCTTCTATCTCCGATAGTTTCAGCAGCTGATTGATGAAATAGAGCAGCTGCCTGCCGTTGCTGTTGATGAGTTTCAGCAACTGGTGCCGGTCTTCTTCAGTCATAGTGCCACCGTCACTGTCCAGCACGTCAGAGAAACCGATAATGGCATTCAGGGGCGTGCGTAAGGCATGACTGACATTGCCGAGAAAGACGGTCTTCAGCTGTTCACTCCGCTGAGCCCTTAACATTTCCTGGCGCAACCGCTTCTGGTGGCGCTGCTGGGAGATGATGAACAGCAGAAGGAACAGGAATGACAGCGACACCAGCAGATACCACACCCAGTCGGGTATCTTGAACCCACCGAACGATGAAGTGATGTCAACACCGTAGATGTCATTGATGATGCCCTCGGCCTCCATCTTTTCCAACTGTACGTTAATGGAGTCGATAAGTTCTTTGTCGTGGCTGACATAGCAGTATTCACGGGGAGTGAGTGTCAGGTCTTCGGTGACCAGGTTCTTTAGTTGGAACCTGTCCAAAAGGTACCGTGCCTGATAACGGAAGCAGATGACGGCATCATACTTGCCTCCAGACAAATCCTTCGTGGCTTGCGTCAAGTTCTTCACCTCATGCAAGATGGCACCTGCCTTGGTCAGCGTGTCCTTGATGGGTCTGGAAGCCATATAGGCCACCGTCTTACCCTCCAAGTGGCGCACATCGAAACGGGCGTTTGCCTGCTTCCTATAGACAATCTGGTAATACAGCCGGAAAATAGCTCTGGAATAATTGGTGATTTCCTTACGATAAGGCGAATAGACCATCATGCCCAGATCCACACGTCCGCTAAGTACATCGCCGGAAATGTTCTCCCACGTGTTAGGGCTGTACGTGAAGGGTATGCCCATGCGCTCCATAAGGACCTTGGTAAACTGGATATCATAGCCTTGGGGAACGCCGTCCTCTCCAATATATTCAAGTGGCGGATAATCCATGTCTATACCAAACAGCAACGGATGACTGTTGGTATAGCCTAAGAAATCGGCCTTTGCCTGGATGGCAAGGGAAAAAACAAGGATGATATGTAGTAGTCTAATCTTCACCAACCAGGTCCTTTAGGTTTATTATTGACTGCCTGCAAAGGTACGAAAAAGAATCCGTTCCCCCAAATATTTGGAAACAAAAAAGTGAAAATATTTGGCTGGGTAAGTTTTTTTTATTAACTTTGCAACTCAAAGAACTGCATGGCAAAAGTACTGCTCATCTATACAGGCGGGACAATCGGCATGAACCGCAACCCACAGACAGGGGCGCTCGAACCGTTCGACTTCGAGCACCTACTACTGCATGTGCCAGAATTGAGGCAGTTTGACACAACGATAGAGTCATTCCAGTTTTGCCCACCGATTGACTCAAGTGACATGACACCTACCCGGTGGACGGACTTGAGCCACGTCATCGCCGACCACTATGATGAATACGACGGGTTCGTCGTACTACATGGCACCGACACCATGGCCTACACGGCATCAGCCTTGAGCTACATGCTGGAGAATCTGACGAAGCCCGTCATCTTCACCGGCTCCCAGTTGCCCATCGGACAGTTGCGGACTGACGGCAAGGAAAACCTCATCACATCCATAGAGATAGCTGCGGCCAAAGACGGTGACGGACACGCCATGGTGCCCGAGGTGGGCATCTACTTCGACGGCCATCTGCTGCGAGGCAACCGCACCACCAAGCAGAGTGCCGACGAGTTCAACGCTTTCGAATCGTTCAACTACCCACACTTGGTAGATGCCGGCGTCAACATCACCTACCACCGTCACCGCATGCTACAGCCCGACTACACGAAACCGATGACGCCCCATTTCAGATTAGACAACAACGTCATCATCTTCTCGCTGTTTCCCGGCATACGCGAAGACCTTATCCGTCATATCATCCACACTCCTAACCTGAAGGCTATCGTCATGAGAACGTTCGGAAGCGGTAACGCCCCTTCGTCGCCGTGGCTATTGAAAGCCCTGAAGGAAGGAACCCAAAAAGGCAAGGTTATCGTCAACATCAGTCAATGCATGCAAGGGCAGGTTGAGATGTCGCGTTACGGATGCGGCTACCATCTTCAGGAGGCTGGGGTCATCAGTGGACGCGATTCTACAGTCGAGAGTGCCGTCACCAAACTCATGTTCCTACAGAGTCATTACGACGAGCCAGAACAGGTGAGGCACTATATGGAGCAGAGCATCAGAGGAGAAATCACTCAATCATATTTTCAATAACCTCTAAACTAAACAAGTATTATGAAAGAACTAAAAGGAACAAAGACAGAGAAGAATCTACAAGAAGCATTCGCTGGTGAATCACAAGCACGCAACAAGTACAGTTACTGGGCCTCCAAAGCCAAAAAGGACGGCTACGTTCAGATAGCCGCCATCTTCGAGGAAACGGCTGCCAACGAGAAGGAACACGCCAAGATGTGGTTTAAGCTCTTAGAGGGTGGATCCATTAAGTCAACACCAGAAAACTTAGAGGCTGCCGCCAACGGTGAGAACTTCGAGTGGACCGACATGTATGCCCGCATGGCCCGCGAGGCCCGCGAGGAGGGTTTCGATGAGATTGCCGATAAGTTCGAGGGCGTGGCTGCCATCGAGAAAGCCCATGAAGAGCGCTACCGCAAGCTGTTGGACAACATCCAGAAGGAGCGTGTATTCTCAAAGGACGGCGACGTCATCTGGCAGTGCGCCAACTGTGGCCATATCGTCATCGGGCAGAAGGCTCCCGACGTGTGTCCCGTCTGCGACCATCCGCAGGCTTACTTCCAGGTGAAAGCAGAAAACTATTAATCTAAGTAGTGCAAATTTCTCATTTGCCTGATAACCAACCTTTATGAAGCATCTGTTTTTCTTTTCTGATTTGAAAAGGAAACTTCGTTAACACGTAAGAGGACGGACGAGAGACTTCAAGTCCGTCCTTACTTTCATAAGCATAAACTTAAGAAGGATTACTCTATGGTTTTCGTTATCTAACTATCAAACTTTTTTAAGCTAAGTGCCATACTTACGAAGCGTAAACGCAATACTTTTGAAATTCATCCTTGCCGTAGCATAATAGAATAAGCTCTTTCTTATAAAGAGTAACTTTTAATTAAGAAATCAGTATCTGAACGATGCGCTCAGCAGTGCGTCCGTCCCAACGATCGGGAAGAGCACACTTCTTCCATTGTCCGCCGACCATATCGGCCACGGCAGAACGGAGTTTCCCGGCATTGCCATCTACCAGAACGTTGGTACCGACGGTAACCGTCTCCTGATGCTCTGTATAGCTGTTCAGCGTGATGCAGGGCACACCATTGAACGTTGCCTCCTCAGCGACGTTGCCAGAGTCGGTAATGATACCAAGTGCATGGGCCGTCAGCCAGCCAAACTCCAAATATGACAAGGAACGCTGGACGTTGAACGATGTGTTTGGAACACCAAGTTCCGTCAGCAGACGAACGACAACACCGAGAGCGCTGTCGCGCAACGGAGCAATAACAGGCACGCCGCCGGCTGCCTCGGCAATGGCCTGCAGCATCTGCTGGAGACTCTCCTCGTCGCTGAGCAGGGCACGGCGGTTCAGCGTCAGCACAATATAGCCGCCCTCATCGACGCCGATGTCTGGTTTGCAGAACCGTGGCAGGTTGTAGCGCAGCGAGTCCATCAGGATGTTGCCTACCATGTAGGTGTTGTTGCCGTCGGCCTGTTCGCGAGTGGCGACGCCAGTACTCTTGACACCCGCCGTGAACAGATAGTCCGACAGGGCGTCGATGACCAGCCGGTTCACCTCTTTCGGCATCGAGATGTCAAACGACCGCGTGCCAGCCACGAGGTGCGCCAGTTTCACTCCCCGCTTCTTGGCGGTAATAGCGGCGGCCATCGTCGAGGCCAGGTCATCGACCACAATCACGACATCGGCAGGATGCCCGTCCAAGTAGCGGTCGAAGGCACCCATCACCTGCGCCGTAATCTCATTCAAGCTCTGGCTCACAACACCCAAGTAAATATCGGGCCGAGGCATCTGAAGGTCATCAAACAGTGACCCCTCCAAAGTCGGGTCGTCCTCACGTCCGGCATACACCAACTGATAAGTCGCCCCCCCACTCTTCTGGATGGCGCGTATCAACGGCGCCACCTTCACAAAGTTAGGCCGTGCCCCCACGACAATGCATATCTTCTTCATCACTTTTCACTCTTCACTTTTAACTATTCACTAGCGAAGCACCATCACTCTTCGATTAGTTTGCGGTAACGGATGCGCTTCGGCTCTTCAAGTCCGAGACGCTGGGCCTTGTTAACCTCATACTCCGAGTAATTGCCCTCGAAGTAGAACACATTGCCGTCGCCCTCGTAAGCCAGGACATGGGTACAGATACGGTCGAGGAACCATCGGTCGTGGCTGATGACCACAGCACAGCCGGCGAAGGCCTCCAGGCCTTCCTCCAAGGCTCGTAACGTATTGACGTCTATATCGTTGGTAGGCTCATCTAAAAGTAATACATTACCCTCCTGTTTCAGCGCGATGGCCAGATGCAGACGATTGCGTTCACCACCCGAGAGTACACCGCACTTCTTCTCCTGGTCGGCACCGCTGAAGTTGAAACGGCTCAAGTAGGCACGCACGTTGACGTCCTTACCACCCATACGGATGGTTTCGTTGCCCTGACTCACCACCTGATAGACGGTCTTCTGGGGGTCGATGTCCTTATGGTGCTGATCCACATAGCTGATTTTCACAGTCTCGCCGACGGAGAACGAACCGGCATCGGGCTGCTCCATGCCCATGATGAGGCGGAACAACGTGGTCTTGCCCGCACCGTTGGGACCAATGACACCGACGATGCCGTTGGGTGGCAACGTGAAGTTCAGGTCGCTGAACAGCACCTTGTCACCGTAGGCCTTGGCTACGTGCTCGGCCTCAATAACTTTGTTGCCCAATCGCGGACCGTTAGGAATGAATATTTCCAACTTCTCCTCCTTCTGTTTCTGCTCCTCGTTGAGCATCGTCTCGTAGCTGTTTAGACGGGCCTTGCCCTTGGCATGGCGCGCCTTCGGAGCCATGCGCACCCACTCCAGCTCGCGCTCCAGAGTCTTACGGCGCTTCGAGGCCACCTTCTCCTCAAGGGCCAGCCGCTGCGACTTCTGCTCGAGCCAGCTGGAGTAGTTGCCCTTCCAGGGGATGCCCTCACCACGGTCAAGCTCCAAAATCCACTCGGCCACATCGTCAAGGAAGTAGCGGTCGTGGGTGACGGCAATCACCGTGCCCTCATACTGCTGCAGGTGCTGTTCCAGCCAGTCGATGCTCTCAGCATCCAAGTGGTTCGTCGGCTCGTCGAGCAGCAGCACGTCTGGCTTTTGTAGCAGCAGCCGGCACAATGCCACGCGGCGGCGCTCGCCACCTGAGAGGTTCGTCACCGGCCAGTCGCCCGGCGGACAGTTCAGGGCGGCCATCGCCCGCTCTAACTTCGAGTCCATGTTCCAAGCGTCGGTCGCATCGATAATGTCCTGCAATTCGGCCTGACGGGCCATCAGACGGTCCATCTTGTCGGGGTCTTCGTAAAATTCGGGTAAACCGAATTTCACGTTTATGTCGTCGTATTCGGCTAGCGCATCATAGACGTGCTGCACGCCCTCCATCACGTTCTCCTTTACCGTCTTAGCCTCGTCGAGTGGCGGATCCTGCGGCAGGTAGCCCACCGTGTAGCCGGGACTCCACACCACCTGTCCCTGGAACTGCTCATCCAGTCCGGCAATGATCTTCATCAGTGTCGATTTACCGGCACCGTTTAAGCCGATGATGCCAATCTTGGCGCCATAAAAGAAACTGAGGTAGATGTTCTTGAGCACTTGCTTCTGGTTCTGCTGGATGGTCTTGCTCACTCCGACCATCGAGAAGATCACTTTCTTGTCGTCAACTGTTGCCATAATGTATGCGTTTATATATTTGAAATTCTGGTGGTTATGACCTACTCTTCAATATGCGATAAGGAGTGGGCAAATGAAGCGAAGAAGTTGGTCAGCGTCTCAGCAGGATAATACTTGAAGTAGCGCGCCGAACGGCGCACGTGCCACATCATCGCCGACGGATTGGAGGTGTGTACGAAAATGTCCTTTCCCTGCGAGAAATACCACTCTTCAGTATGTGAGTTCTTCTGGCGTATCATCTCATGCACCTGTCGATTCATCCGTTCGTCAGTGGTCAGTCCGATAAACGGCAACTCGTCGGGAGTGAAACCCAGCAGCTTGACCAACATGACAGCAGCCAGCTGGGCCATGGGCTCAAGTTTCAGCTGGCAAATCCAAGTCTGCAGTTGGTCATAGTCGATGCGGGCAGACTGCTGCCTTATATAGACGCCCAGCTCCGTAGCACGTTTCACTGGTATGCCCGCGTTCATGACGAAACGGGCAATGCCGGTCAGATGCAACAGGACGGTGCGCGTCTCAGTGTTCGAGTTCTCAGCATCGAGGATAGACTGCAGTTTGTGGTTCAGTACGGGATTAGTCAGATGGTCGGCCAACAGCAGGTCATTGGCATCGCCCTCGTCGTGGCTGACGGCCTCGGCCCACTGCTGCAAAAGCTGTTCCGGTACCTGAACGAAGAACTGCCCCTGACATAGCTGCAAGCCTTTGTAAGTCAGAGGAGCCACATCGTGCATCTCGGAAAGCTGGTACAACCTATTCCACTTCCATACCGAAAGCGGTTCTATCTGCTCTTCCCTCCCAAAGGCTCCTGCCCGCAACAGCCGGAAAAAATCACGTTCAATGATATTCATGAGTAGCGTCTCGGATAGCGTAACAAAATTGCCAGCAGCGCAGTAATGCCGATGGCAAACGGATAATATAGATAAGGTATGATGGCAATAGGATTCAGACCTGCCAGGCCTGCGGCCATCAGCAGCTGGGCCCCATAGGGTATCAGCCCCTGAGTAAAGCATGAGAAGGTATCAAGGATAGAGGCACACTTCCGGTTGTCTAACCCGAAACGGTCGCCAATGCGCTTGGCAATGCCACCAACAGTGATGATGGCCACCGTGTTGTTGGCCGTACATACGTTGACCAGCGATACCAACGCCGCTACTGACAATTCAGCACCCTGTTTGCTATTGACACGACGGGTCAGCAGGCGAATGAGAAAGTCAATGCCCCCGTTATGCTTGATAACCTCCAAGAGTCCGCCAGCCATCATCGTGATAATTATCAATTCACCCATGCCGACAATACCATCGCCCATAGCCCCCATCCATCCGTAAAGGTCATAACTGCCGTTGCAGATGCCTATGATACCCGTCAGCACAATGCCCAGGGTAAGCACTGCCATGACATTCATGCCGAAAATGGCGGTAAAGAGAACGACAAGATAGGGAATAACCTTGAACACCTCCATTTCAGTACTGGCCGTAGGAGCATGGACCTCAGAGCCCATGAAAATATAGATGACGAATACAATCAAGGCGGCAGGCAGCACCAGGAAGGAGTTGACACGGAACTTATCGCTCAACTTACAGCCCTGCGTCTGTGTAGCTGCTA
>Ga0326512_10003064_pt1 | contig 12291 bp, 16 predicted proteins | sample 1_2617_0518_D_FD_203652 | JGI IMG/M metagenome (GOLD analysis project Ga0326512, IMG submission 203652) | Bovine rumen microbial communities from UC Davis, California, United States - 1_2617_0518 | ecosystem: Host-associated > Mammals > Digestive system > Stomach > Rumen | place: USA... | reverse complement strand
CTGAAATGATATATGACACGCCGGACGGATCACGAATCCTGGCGGAGAATCTGTTAAAAGAGACAAATACAAAGACGATGGATGAGCTTATCCGGCTTGATACGAGATTATTGAAGGATGCATCACAAAAGCTTTGGAAGGACTTTTGCGGACCGGTCTGCGACGGAACATGGTTTCCTGTTGATCTGTACCATGCCTACCGGGAAGGATATGCTTCAGACATAGATTTCATCATCGGCATTCCAAGTAATGAAACTTCAGTTTTTCGCTCATTTGTCGGGAAAAAGAATTATGAGGTTCTCATATCCGAAACTATGTCCGAGATCAAAAGCAGCATTAATGGTCCGATAGTTGATGCGGTACAGGAATATATCCGGACACAGGCGGATGCTTCAGCTAAACTTGATACAAAGTCAAAGCTTGTAGAAGAGTGGCTCGCCCTTAGCATTTACCGGGTTGCGGTAAGTCTTTCCGAGGGCGGAAGCAGAGTATATGTCATGTACTGGGATGAGAAACCGGTACTCGAAAAACTGGGTTCGGGGTCGGTTGATGCAGTGGCGACACTCCTGGGAAACAGTAATGGTTTACGTATGTATGGCAGTGTGATGAACAAAGATTTGTCATTAATACTTCAGACATTTTTACTCAAATTTATAAAAGGAGAGTCCATGCAGCTGTATACTAACGAGATCAAGGGGGTTGATGCGCTTAAATGGAAGGCATTTCCCGGGGATCTTACCGTATCGGACGGAAAGATCATGTGTTATTAAGCCCACAACAACGTATGCAGTACTTAATAACGTTATGATACTTACAGAGCGGGGAATAACTCAGATAGATCATATCGTAGTTTCTATATACGGGATTTTTATCATCGAGGTAAAGAACTATAAGGGTTGGATATTGGGTTCTGAAAATGGCAGTAAGTGGATCCAGTCTGTTTATGGTCACAAAAACCAGTTCATGAACCCCATATATCAAAACTATGGACATGTAAAAGCGATTGAAGCCTTACTAAAAAACAATGGGCTAACGGATGTGCAGACAGAGTAGAACTGAATAGATTGCTTGAAACGGTAAAAAAAGGGGACTGTATTATCACCACTGAGGTTTCAAGACTTACGAGGTCCACAAAACAGCTATGCGATATCATGCAGTTCGTTCAGGAGAAGAAGATAAAGCTTGTAATCGGAAGCTTTACTGTTGATTGCACGAGTGATGATATCGATCCCATGACAAAGGGAATGCTTATGATGTGGGGAGTATTTTCTGAGATGGAGAGGGATATCATATCACAGAGGGTAAAGTCCGGGATGCAGAACGCAAGGGCAAAAGGGAAGAAGATAGGCAGGCCCAAGATGGATGCTTCAAATCTTCCGGATAAGTTCTACAAGTATTATCCGTTGTACAGGTCCAAGCAGCTTACAGCTACAGCTTTCGCAAGGGTAGTAGGATGTTCAAGGAAGACCATATACAATTACCTTTCTCATTATGAGAATACTCACGGTAACGAGTATGTATAATTAACTTTGTATGTACTTGTTATTAGTTGAACGATGGTCGAAAAATTGACCCTCGTATTTGGAGGCCTGCACATACGGTGACAGCAAGTCCAAGCCCCGGCTTTTCCGCCGTCACGAAGAAGAGCTGGAACGCATAGGACAGGATTCAGAAGGGCAAGGCCAGGATGAAGACCCGTCCGTACAGCACACTGTATTCCAGGAGTTTTCCTTCCGCCCCAGCAGGGTTGTGAAGGGAGGCATAAAGATAAACCCCGATATCATCATTCAGACGCCAAGAAGGAAAGATACCAGCACAAGGAGCTAAAACAGACGGTTTGCCCCTTCCGGCTTCTTTTCCCCAGTGTCTTTGCAATCAGCGCGCTACCGCCTACGCCGAACATATACCCGATGGTACCCAGGATGTTCAGCGAAGGCATATTCATACTGATGGTCGCGAATTCCGTCTTGCCCACAAACCTGGCGACAAAGAATCCGTCCACAACAATATACAGGGACAGGAATACGTTCATCACGATGGAAGGCAGCGTAAAACGCAGCAGTTTACGGTAGTTAAAACTTTCTGATAGATGAATTCTGGTTCTTATATTCTGGCAAAGTAACCCCCGTACCTGTCGGGAGAATGTTATCCGTTCACTTTCTTTCCGCAGAAGTATACATCTGTCGGCATGTTGTAGCTGAAGCCCTCATGCTCCGCCGTGAGCAGGTCCTTGTCGAATACAAGGAAGTCCGCATCCTTGCCGGCCTCGATGGAGCCCTTTCGTTCTTCGATTCCAAGCTGCTTTGCGCCGTTGATGGTATAGCCGAGTAGCATCTCCTCGATGCCCATTCTCTCATCGGCAGGCGGGAGCACTTCCGTGGATCTGCTGTACTCCGCGATCCGGGTCTTTTCGGTCCTCAGACGCGTCATGCCGACCTCCATGCCCAGGTAGGGACTCCAGTTCCAGAAATCCTCATAGGCCACATTATCGCTGGACCAGGTTACCAGAGCGCCGCTGTCCCAGAGGGTTTTGCAGCGGAATTCCTTTTTCGAGCGTTCCTCTCCCAGCCAGGATTCGGTAAGCTTCGGATCGCCGGCATGCCACCAGGGGGTAAAGTTCGCAATCACGCCAAGCTCTGCAAAGCGCGGAAGATCCGCGTCATCCTGGATCTCCAGATGACAGCTGGTAACTCTCACCCGGAAGCTGTCTCCCAGCTCCTTTTTTGCCAGCTCCACGCCGTCCAGAAGGGTGCGGGAGGCGCGCTCGCCGACCGTGTGTACATGCAGATCCAGTCCCGCCTCGTTGAGGGACTTCAGGATATACGCCATCCCCTCCGCATCAAATGCGGTGGAGCCCAGCTCCCCGGTGTCCGCGTAAGGCGTAACCATGGCCGCGGTATGGATCTTCTGGGTGCCGTCCATGAGGATCTTCAGGGTATGGACCTTCAGGTGTTCCGTCGTGAACTCACGGTTAAAACGTTTCAGTCCTTCCAGCGCCTGCTCCAGTTTTGCCGGTCTCGTGAGCATATAGCATCCGTCGATATAAACCGGCAGTCTTCCCTCCTGGTCCATCCTTCGCAGAATCGAATAAACCCTCTCATGGAACTCCTCATACTCCGGGAAGCCGGCGTCGAAGACAACGCTCACACCGGTGTTGACACAGTAATCGATGAGACGGCTAAGCGGTCCTTCGATCTGCTCATCGGTCAGGGATTTCAGGTCGAAAAGGAACGGCCATGACGCACCTTCAAAGGCATTGCCGGTGATATGCCCGTCTTTGCGGACAAAGTAGCTTAAGCCCGGCACGGGATCCGGCGTCTCGTCCGTAATTCCGTAGGCATCAAGGATTTTGGAGTTCACCCAGACGCTGTGGCATTCCCCTTCCAGAATGATGAGCTCACTGTTGGGGCAGATGGAATCCAGGTCTTCTTTGGTGAGAAGCTCTCCCTTCAGATACTTCTGCTCCAGCATGAACCGGTACCGGGGAAGGCCCGGATTCTTGCTGATATAGTCAGCCATAAAGTCCAGGGCGCCCTGTCTTCCGTCACATGCAAAACGCACTCCCAGATCCGCATACTCGAAGCCGATGCTTGTAGTTACATGGACATGGGTATCCATGATGCCGGGCATAATGAACTTCCCGCCAAGGTCGGTGACCTCTCCCTCATAAGCCGAAAGTCCCGCCTCGTCGCCCACATAGACGAACTTTCCATCCTTCACTGCAAGGGCGGTTGCCATCGGCTGCGCCTGGTTCGCTGTGAAAACTTTTGCGTTTTTAATGATCTGATTTGCTTTCATACTTTCTCCTTTCCATTCACTTTCTTCCCGCCGAAGTATACATCCTGCGGCAGGTTATTGCTGAAGCCATCCTTCTCTGAGGCGAAGAGATCCCTGTCGAATACCAGGAAGTCTGCGTCCTTGTCGGTCTCGATGGAGTCCTTTCTGTCCTCGATGCCCAGCTGAAGTGCACCGTTGGTTGAACGATGGTCGAAAAATTGACCCTCGTATTTGTAGTACATCCTGTACCAGATAAAATCCGAAATACAATATATTGATTCTGCTGGTTACAAGATTACATTCCTTGGACACATTATAACATTATATGGCAGTTCTTTCCTACGGTTTTCTCCTGATAATCGTCTTCTCCAACCAGCAAATATATGCCATCATACTGCTTTTCGGTCAACCTCAGTACCCTTACGGCTCCGCTTTTGGGTGTATATTCCTCAAGCCTGCGGTAATGTTTTTCGCTTGTTCTTCTCGTAGGTGTTATTCGCATGAACACATCCGGTGCTATCCGAAGATATCCGTCCTTTAACAGGAACTTTCTAAGATTGGTATATTCCGTTTTTGTACCCCATTTGTTAGTTGGACTTAATATCACTATTATCCTCATTCTGTTATTCCCTCAAGGTTTTCAGTTGGAAGTATGGTTGGCAGTACCAGATTTTCTTCAGACTCCTGCATCAGTATCCGCTTATAGCTCTCGGACATAAGCTCTATTGCATACAGAACGCTTACTTTAGTCCCGTTTACCAGGCGTGCATTATGCAGCACATGAGTCAACGAAGACCGCTCAGCTTTAGTGAGCCACTCGTTTGTACCTATGTTTTCATGGGCCACCAAATCTACCAATGCCCTAAATGGTTCGATAAGATCATCGACAAGATTAAAGGCATTGAGCTGATTGTTATGATGTATACCGAATGCCGGATATTTGATCCGAAAATTGCTGCCACAAATCTGTAAAATATTATATCACATATATGTAAGGCGCTCGGCCTCATAAATGTAAAACAGAATTGCGCATATATGTTAAATGAAGTATAATCATCCTTGAGGTGAATAACATATGGATAATACAGAAAAGATATATCGCAACCGAATAACTGATTCCGCGCTAGAACTAAAGCTCGAGGCTTTTGGTGCAACATTAATCGTGGGACCAAAGGGCTGTGGAAAAACAACAACTGCAAAGCATTATGCAAATAGCTATATAGAGTTTCAAGATGAAGATACCCGAGAAAGGCTTTTGTCCGTTGCCGAAAACATGCCTTCAAAGCTTCTGATCGGAGATAAACCAAGGCTGTTTGACGAATGGCAGGATGCTCCGAAGATTTGGGGAGCAATACGTAAAAGCGTGGACGACTCCGGATTAAAAGGTCAGTATATCCTTACCGGCTCATCTTCCCAGAAGGTTGAAACGGCTCATACCGGAACACTGAGGATTTCAACACTTCGTATGTTTCCTATGAGTCTGTATGAGAGCGGCGAGTCTTCGGGTACCGTTTCGCTTATGGATCTTTTTGAAGGAAAGGATATCGAATGGGAAGAGTCTAAGCTGACGATTGACGACCTGATCTATGCTATCTGTCGTGGCGGATGGCCGCAAAGTATTGATGTCGAGAACAGGGAAGCTGCGCTTTCTATCGCATCTGATCTCTTTTATCAGACTTGTCATACTGATATTTCTAATATCAGCCATGTTAAAAGGAATCCTTTATGGGCAGAACGCCTGATAAGATCCTATTCAAGAAATATATGTACTTTGGCAGAAACAAAAACCATTTTTTCAGATACTTCGCAGGCAACGGGAATATCAAAGCCTACTTTCTATGATTATTTCCATGATCTTGAAGATTTATACATAATAGACGAACTCCCTGCATGGTGTCCCGCAATCCGTTCAAAAGAAGCAATCAGATCCGGTAACAAAAGAAATCTGGTGGATCCATCCATAGCAGTAGCAGCACTTGGTCTTTCGCCTGACTACTTCAATACCGATTTCAAGACCTTAGGTTTCCTTTTTGAGTCATTATGTATCAGAGACCTAAAGATTTATTCCTCCGGAATGAACGGAGAAGTCTCATATTACCATGATCGCTATGGTTTGGAAGCGGACGCAGTGCTTCATCTTAAGGATGGGCGATATGCTCTGATAGAATTCAAACTCGGAAGTAAAGAAATTGATATGGGCGCCGAACATCTATGCAAGATAGAAAGACTCATTGGAGAGTACAACAAAAAGGAAAAACAGATCCCGCTAAGATTGCCGGATCTTAAGCTTGTCATAACCGCGACTGAATATGGTTATAAGCGTGAAGACGGCGTATATGTTATTCCTATTGGATGTCTGAAAAATTAGCCACAAACTATAATCAAAAAAATATTTAATATTTATTGGAACATATGGAACATTTCACCTGTTTTCGTGTCGTATATAAATGGGAGGAATGGATCCCGCTTAAGAAAGGAGTTTAACTCTATACTGCGGGCAGCATTCTTTATCATGATCGTACTTATCGCATTCAGCCGGAACTATTTGGGAGTACATACTCCTCAGGATGTTGTTATAGGGGTATCGGCAGGGATGCTTGTGATGTGGGGGACTCTTAAATTGATGACATGGCTGGAGGCGCACCCGGAAAAGAAGACTGCGCAGTAAAGACAAGAACCGGTACCTTCGTCGGCAAAAAGACGGATGAGAACGTCATCGCTTTTAAGGGAAGAGTAGAACCGTCACTAAAATTTGATGTACAGCTTATTTCTTTCCCTTCTTCAGTTTATGCACAGGTTGAGCCATGGGATAGTGAAGAAGAAAGAACAGCCAACAGGTTAAATGCATATGTTGATAAATTCAACAACATGAAATAATTGATGATAGTAACTTCGACGGTAGCGAACGGTCTTATGATCTTTCGCCACCGTCTTTTTACAGATATTTTAGTATTATGGTACCAGGTTTTATAAATATACAGCCTCAGGATATTGCGGAAACCATATTGTTCCTTGCAAGTGAAAAGGCTAGAATGATTACGGGACATGTAATTAAAGTGTCCGGTGGAAAAGCGCTATAAATTTGTGATTATAAAAAGGAAATACGTTAACAATGATCGATGTATCAATTCCATATCTGATTGTGATAAATGTCATTGCCTTCCTGTTGTACGGTATCGATAAGGAAAAGGCACGAAAAGGAAGATGGCGTATCAGTGAGAAAGAGCTTATTCTTGTGGCGGTAATCGGAGGCAGTGTCGGAGCATTTTTCGGGATGCATTTTTTCCATCATAAAACCAGGCATTGGTATTTTCGATATGGTATACCGGTGATAGTTATTCTGCAGATTATATTGGTTACAGTTCTAAAGAAATAATACTTTTAACCGTTGGAGCATGTCGTAAGGAGGATGATCTTGGAATTTAAAAAAGGATTAGGCTGGAAAGCCTGCTATGATGAAGAAAAAAATCTTTATACTGCCGAACGTGGTGGGCCGGGCGCCTACAATTTGTATGAAATCACAAAGGAAATATATGATCAGCTGGAAGATGGCGCAAGAGAAATTGATGTTTATAAGCTGATCACTGAGGGAAGGCATCTGTATATGGATGTGGATGACAGATGCGGCCCACCATATACGGTAGTATTCGATCATGATTACGAGAAACTATGTCCATGGGCAAATGTTATCTCGAGCGGCGCCGGTCATCTTAAAAACAACAGTGCCTTCGTCGGCATCACCGGACATTGACTGGTAAAGCATTACAGCCTGTTAAACGTCAGATTTCTTGCTGTTTTTCTTTATGATGTTTGAAGTCATTTTGACATTTTCAAGGGCTACAGAGTTCTTGCCCTCCACAACAACACCCTGCGCTACATTTGAAACAAGCTCGGCATTCTTTACTGTGATATCATTAATAAAGATACACCGGGTCTGAAAATAAATATAAAAACCGGAAAGGAAAAATAAAATATGGGAAAAAGTTTAGGTGCAAAAATCGTGAGGGATCTTCTTAAGTTCTGGCCAAAGCTTTCAGCGGAGGAAAGCGAACAGAAAATGGTTGAAGCTCTTAAGGCAGGAGAAAAAAAGTCTCCGGCTCCTAAAAATATAGGGACAAGATACGAGGATAATGAAAACGGCCGCATCTTTTATGTAAATGAAAAGGGCGTGTCACGATATACAGTTTTCTACATCCATGGCGGAGCCTACAGATATGATTTCATTCCTATTCACTGGATGTTTATAGAAAAGCTTGTTAAGGAAACAAATGCTTACGTTATTGCGCCTGCATACAGACTGGCTCCTTTCGGAACCTATAAAGAGGCCTTTGACCTTATAGTGCCGGTATATAAAAAGTACTGTGAAGAACATCCGGAGAAGAAGATCATTATTATGGGAGATTCTGCCGGTGGCGGACTTTCGCTTGCCCTGACAGAACATTTTAAAGCAGAGGGCATCCGCCTGCCGGATGAGTTGATCCTGCTTTCCCCATGGGTGGATATCTCCATGGAAAACGAAGAGATCAAACAGTATCAGCCAAAGGATCCATTGATCACGGCAGCTTCCGCTATATCTATCGCGAAGCGCTGGGCAGGAGACCTGGACCTTCATGATCCGAAGGTCAGTCCTATTTACGGTGATCTGAAAGGAATTAAGAACGTAACGATATTTATCGGTACTGATGAGGTTCTGTATCCTGATGTAACAAAGATGTTTAGTATGCTCGATCAGGATGTTTCCAATGAGCTTATTGTGGGAGAGGGAATGATACACATTTATCCGATCTTTCCAATCATAGAATCCATTCATGCATGCCATAAAATATTCCATACTGTGATGAGATAAGAATAGAAAACGGGATTTATAATATGATGAGAAAATAAGTCATATATAAACGTTACTGTTCACACCACTACTATTTCATATGCATCAAATAAGATAGAAGGGCATGCGGAAACAATGGAGGCTTGCGAGGAGATAGATAAAATCATGGATGTTATGATGTGCAAGAATCTGTTTTTGTGCAATCGACAGAAGACAGCGTTTTATCTTTTGATGATGCCCGGAGATAAGAAGTTTAAGACAAAGGAATTGTCTTCTCAGATAAATTCTGCAAGGCTTTCATTCGCAGAATCGGAGGACATGCTGAAGTATCTTGACATAGAACCGGGGGCTGTCAGCGTTATGGGTCTGATGAATGATAAAGATCATGCGGTACAGCTTCTGATCGACGAGGATGTGCTGGATGACTCATTGTCGCATATCATCTGAAGCTGTGCTCTTGCATACTGATCAAGCGCAGTATCGCTGTTATTTGTAGTGAAAACATGAGCTTCTGAAAAAGCTCCTTTGATTATCTCCATATTCAGATATCAGGAGGATTTTTCAAGGGTAAAGGACATATTAAAGAATGTATCCTGATACACTTTGTATAAGTAATATAAAATAAAACCGATTTGTTACACTCGTGATATCAGTGTTAACGAATCGGTTTTGGATAAGAATTTAATCCTTGTACAATCAACTCAAAATATTCTTGGACAAATAGATAAGGCTACTCAGGGAATACTTCAGTTGTTTGGATAAAGCTAAGATATAGCTTTGTCTGAGAGCAACACACTAAAATGTAATAGACTCCATTAAACAATTACCTCTTTTTTGGCAAGAATGTGGTTAGATCATCACAAAGGTCGGTGAAAAAATATAGGTTTTATGACTTTTCTCCGGACCCGGATGATGATCCGGGCATTCTGTCGGGTTTACCTGAAGGCTTTTCGCCGTTTTCGGATTTCGCATGATCATCGTGAGGTTTTGAACCCTTCTTACCGCTTTCGGATTTTGAGTTGTTGCCATCAGGTTTTCCTGAAGGCTTTTCACCCTTGCCTGAATTCGCATGATCGCCATCAGGCTTGGATCCTTTTTCTCCCTTGCCGGATTTATCTTTCATGTCGGGTTTTTCAGCCTTGCCGGACTTACCGTTCTTGTCGGAAGAAGAGCTCTTGTAGGCTTCAACAGCGGTACCTGTTGAGCTTGTGCCTTCTTCATATGCAGTTCCGTTTACATAAAGTGTAAAGCCGTTAAGGTCGATGGCATCCTCGTCACAGGTAAGACTTGTGATGTATGAATCACCGGTAAGCTTCCATGTGGAGTCCTCGGAAATCTCTACGTAAACCGCACCAGCAGTACCGTCGGTATTGATAGCGCCGGAGTAAAGAGTGCCGTCATTAAGGTACATATTGAGGGTGGAAATGCTGTCGACAACAGTATTACCTTCAAATTTCTGTTTAGCAGCAGTGAATGTAACCTGTCCGCCGTTTGAGCCTTCGGAACCCCAGCCGGCGGCTTCGATGCGAAGGAAGTCATCACTTGCATAAGTGAAGTCAACATTTTCGATATCTATCTCGGCAGTTGTGTTGTTAACGTAGAATATACCGCCATTCTTGTTTACGAGAGAACCGCCGATCATCTTAAATATGGCTGTACCTTCATCGGCATCGCCGGACATTGACTGGTAGAGCATTACGGCCTGGTAAACATCAGATTTCTTGCTGTTCTTCTTTATGTTGTTTGCAGTCATGCTGACATTTTCAAGGGTGACAGAATTCTTGCCCTCCACAACAACACCCTGTGCTACATTTGAAACAAGTTCAGCATTTTTTACCGTGATATCAGCTGTTGAATAAATAGCCGGAGAACCGGAGCCGTTGGTTTCATAGTAGCCACCGTCCACGTTTACGATTCCGCCGCCTCTGTCAGAACGGATAGCTGCGGATGAACCGCCCTGAGTAATGATGTCGAGGTTCTCTGCATTCATAGTTCCGCCACCGGTTGTCATGAGTCCTCCGGAGTTGTTGGAATTGGTTCTTATGGTAGAATCGGAAATATTGACAGTGGTGCCTTCACCGTAACTGAAGACAGCATTGGCATGACCGCCATCGGTTGTTATCTCAGCATTCTTTATGGTTAAGGCCGCGCCGTTTTCAGCAAATACGGCAGCATTATCACCATAGAAATCAGCTTCCTCACTTCCGGATTCACCGGTCTTTGTTACTTTGATGTTTTCGTAGCTAATGTCTTCGCCGTCAGCATGAATGGCATGACCGCCATCTTCAGTGTTCTCGTAGTTTGCGTTTTCAGATGAATCTTCTGCAGCCTCTTCAGCTTCTGTAGTGTCGGATTCTGCTCCGGTTTCGGTCGGTGTTTCCTTGTTCTCAGTAGTATCTTCGGATGAAGCAACAGGAATTTCTGTCCCTGCACTGCAGCCAACAACATTTGCGGCAAGCATAGATGCTGCCATAAGCATAAGTATTTTCTTCTTCATAGTAGTATCCTCGTTTCTTCCGGGAATGTATCCCATATGGATGTTGTGTGTTGTGATCCATAACGATTTAAATGTTTGTAGGATCAAAAATTCATTTCTTACATGACGCATAATATCCCTAAAAGCTTAAATGAGTCTGAAATTTATCTGATCGTTTTAAACTGGTACCCAGATGATGGACACTGACTTGACAGTCGGAAGTACCCATCATCCGGGTACTTTTTTACAATTATTCAATACAACATTTGAAAAAAATCAAATTCAATATCTATTATCCTTTGAAAAAAATCAAAAATACCCCTGTATATCCTTTGAAAAATGTAAAAGTATTGATTATACTTTAATACAAGAGAGGTGGTCACATGCTGAAAAGAGATATTTACAACTTATTGGAAAACTGGAAAAACCGTGAACATCATCCCCTTGTTATCAAGGGTTTACGTCAGATTGGTAAGACATACATAGTCAAACAGTTTGGAGCGGAATTCTACGAGAATTGTATATACATAGATTTAAGAGCCAACCAAACGATACATAGTGCCTTTGAAGGTGATTTTAATGTGGATCGGATGGTAATGTCTATAACCGCTGTAGATACCACCGCCAGATTTGTGCCCGGAAAAACGCTTTTGATATTGGATGAGATCCAGGACTGCCCGAATGCCAGAAGTTCACTAAAGTACTGGGATATAGATGGAAGGTATGATGTTATCGCTACAGGAAGCTTTTTAGGTGTCAAAGGATTTCGAAAACCCTATGTGAGGGGAATTCCTGTGGGATACGAAGAGCAGTTGAATATGTATCCACTCACATTTAAAGAATTTCTCTGCAATACCGGCATTAGTCCTGAAATCATGGATTATGTTTCCAAATGCTTTAAGGAACATAAATGTGTTGAGAAGACTATACATGAGAGTCTGCGATCACTGTATTTTCAGTATCTCATTGTCGGTGGTATGCCTGAAGCTGTGAATTCTTTCTTTGAGACTCATGACTTAAATTTAGTGAAAAGCATTCAAAAAAGAATTCTCAGCTCAATAAGAGATGATTTTGGAAGATATAAAAACTCAGATGGCAACGACAAGATAAACGAAGTATTAAAGCTTAGGGCAGAAGCCTGCCTCGATTCCTTGCCATCACAGCTGTCAAAAGAATATAAGAAGTTTAAATATAGTCTTGTTAATGTTAAAGG
>Ga0326512_10003063_pt1 | contig 12293 bp, 12 predicted proteins | sample 1_2617_0518_D_FD_203652 | JGI IMG/M metagenome (GOLD analysis project Ga0326512, IMG submission 203652) | Bovine rumen microbial communities from UC Davis, California, United States - 1_2617_0518 | ecosystem: Host-associated > Mammals > Digestive system > Stomach > Rumen | place: USA... | reverse complement strand
CTCCAAAAAATCTCCGGCGGAAAATTTCAGGCGTTGTCTTACTAAATAAGCAGCGCCTGTTTCTTTTTATCTTCTATACTTTTAGGAGGTTGTGCCTCGTGGCTTTTGATTACCTCCTTTCACCAGGTCCGGTTGCAGTGTGCGCCTTTTACCGGATTGGGCTTTTTAAGGACGTCCAAGGCAGTCCACAACGACCTCCTAAAAGTGTAGAAGAACATATTTAAAACTAAATGAAAGGTGGCGAGAAGTCTTGCCAAAGAAGAAAGAAGAGAGTAAAAACTCAAGACAACGCAAGGCTTTGTCACCAGAAGATCGTGAAAAACAGATGATTAATCTGGCTGTCAACCTTGCAGAAGAGCAATTACGTGAAGGTACGGCTTCTTCTCAGATTATTACACATTTTTTAAAGCTTGCAACTACAAGAGAGCAACTTGAAAAAGAAAAGTTAGAGAATGAGAACAAGTTACTGCAAGCAAAAGCAGAAGCATTAGAATCAAATAAGAACATGGAGGAGCTTTACACGAAAGCTCTGAAAGCTATGACCGAATATTCAGGTGAAACCTTTGAGGAGGATGATTATGAGTAATTGGATGGTGATTCAACATGCATTGGAAAACACCGAAGATCTCAAACAGGATTTTGGTGTACCAGAGCAGAAAAAGTTTCCACTATACGATCGCGCACATGTGAAGTCTGCAATTAAATTTTTCAATTATGTCGATCCTGCATATGAAGAGAAATTAGCAACAGCAATCATCAACAAGATCAATGAGTATGGTATGAATGATATTAATGTTGGTGATGACAATCGATTCAAGAATTACTATAACCCTGAAGTAATTGAGCATCATGGAATCAAGGGAATGAAATGGGGTATTCGTCGTTATCAGAATGCTGATGGAACTTTAACAGCTGCGGGTAAGAAGCGGTACGGAAGTTATGGGGAAGCCGGATTATTTACTCATTATAAAAAGAAATACGAAAGTAAATTAAAAAAATACATAATGAATAAGGCACCTGATGAATACAATAAGGCCGTAACGTATGCCAAAGAAAGTCTTTACTATAATCATATTGCAGGCAATATTGAGCATGGCGATAAATTCCGTAATGATGATATCAGAAAAGCCCTTGGCGATTCGTATTTAAATGCTTATGATGATGCTATGAGAACAGCAAATAAAGATTCTAAACGGCGTGATGAACTTATAGATACCGCTGTTGATAAAGCTGGAATTGATCACAAAGGTCTAGAAAAAATAGCGAGGAATGCACGCCTGGTATCAGATGAAGAAGTTGTTGCGATTAGAAAAGATGCCAATGGACCGAATGCTTGGGGCGCGACCAAAGCCGAGGGTTATGTAGTGAATCAATACGTAAAAGATAACAAATCTACGCTGGCACAAAAAATAACTGATATGATGGTGGGCGATCTTAAAAAATGGGGCAATGCAAACGTCGACAATAGTAAGATAATGCGACAGGTTAATAAAAGCATAGACGAGACAAACATTAGTGATCATTCTATGATAGACCAAAATTCCAAGAAAGGTGTAAACATAGAGTTTATGATTAATGGTATAGATTCGTATTCTGATGGTTCTCCGATGTCAGTTATATACTATCCAACTACTGGATACATTAACATGACTTATGTATAAAAACTAAGTTTGGGATGTAGTTTAATCCGGTAGAATACTGCTAATACATTAGAAGAGATGTGGGTTCAAATCCTACCGTTCCAAATCAAAGAAAGGAGCTGAATCAAATGCGAGGAGAAAAGATTCGTACATATTCAGAACTGATTCGGCTTGAAACTTTTAGCGAGCGATTCGAGTATTTAAAACTTAGTGACACAAAGATAGGAGAGCAAACATTCGGACTAGATCGCTATCTCAATCAAGAATTTTACAGATCCCAAGAATGGAGCCGTATACGAGATTACGTAATTCTCAGAGACAATGGATGCGACCTTGCATGTTGGGACAGACAATTAAATGCAAGTATCATCGTTCATCATATGAACCCGATTCTTCAAAGTGATATTCTCGAGCACTCTGAATTTTTGGTGAATCCAGAATACTTAATCTGCACAAGTCATTTAACGCACGAGGCAATACATTACAGTGACGAGAATTTACTTCCGTATACATGGACACCACGATCCGAAGGAGATACAAAGTTATGGTAGATGATTTCCTTGAACATCACGGAATCAAAGGAATGAAATGGGGAGTTCGCCGATACCAGAATTATGACGGGATGAGAATTATCGCTAAGACAAAAAAAAGAAGGGCTTGAGAATTTCTCAAACCCCTTGATTTGTTTAGACGTTGTCATCTGGTTTCCATGTTAAGGAAACAAAATGCTCCAACGAAAATGTTCCAACGCATCGTTGACCCTTTCTAACAACCACGAAGTTCTTTGTAATTTCATAGTCATCATACTGTGAGTCTTTGAATGGGTGCATGTTTCCATTGTCCATAATTATCGTTAACATAATAACTCCTTTCTGACGATTCCCGTCTATAATAGGAGCTGCTTTTTTCGCGACCCCAATTCTCAGGAGGTGACCATGAACAACGAAGATTACTTAGCTCATCACGGAATCAAAGGAATGAAATGGGGAGTTCGCCGATACCAGAATATTGATGGGTCATTGACTGCTGAAGGTGCACTTCGTTATAATAGTACTGCGAATCATATTTATGAAACTGCAAAACAAAAAGATCCTATCATAACTAAAGATGTTGTAAATGCCATTGAACAATCTGGTGGCTATGCATATGGTTTGGAGCATAGATTAAAAACTGTTGAGTCTATTGCTAGAAAGTTAGACAAGAAACAAACGGATACAATACATGATGCTTTGCGGTATACATCAGTATCAAGCAATGATAATTTTGTAAGAAATTACAATACGACAAAACATGAATTAAACCTTAAGGGTTATGAAGAAGTTCGATGCAAAAATTATTTCGACATGTATGACAAAGGATTGGTAAAGCATAAGAGCGTTCAATCGCAATTCAAAGATCCGAAAGGGTATACTTTTGAAATACAATTTCAAACCGAACAGAGTCAAGCAGCGAAAGATGAGAAAACACCGTTATACGAAGAAGCACGTTTAAAAGATGTAACTGAGGCGCGTAAGAATGAATTAGAACAGCAAATGGTAAAACTTGCAGAAGAAGTTCCAACACCAAAAGATATTCAAACCATAAAATCACATTAAGTAAAGGAGAGCAATCCCAATGATCGATTCAATTTTAAACAATACAAAGAAACAGCTCGGGATTGCCGAGGATTACACAGTGTTTGATCCTGATATTATTATGGACATTAATGCTGTATTTATGATTTTGTATCAGATGGGTGTGGGGCCATCAACACCATTCTCGATCTCAGATACTGAAGCGACAACAACTGATATTTTTACATCGGATGGCGAGACAACTGATTTCAACTTAACATACAAACCGACCGAGATTGATTTAGTTACGGTTAATGGATCAGAGTATAGTGGCTATCAGCTGGTTAATGAAAACACAATTCGAATAACGGCTGAAGCTGGTGACACCATTGAAGTCACATATACTTATATTTCCATACCAGCTAAGGCAGCAGTTTGGTCTGATTTCATAGGGACGAAAACCAATATTAATGCCATAAAAACATACATGTACATGAAAGTGCGAATGATGTTTGATCCGCCGGTATCTAGTGGTGTCGTAGACGCGCTGAATCGTAACATAGAGGAACTGGAATGGCGATTAAATAACGGAAGTGATTACGAAGAAACGTTTGTTGAAGGGGAGGGATAAAATGTCAAACTGGTACATTGGAATTGGCACCGACGTTGACGACGCTTACCATTCTCTTCAGCATGGAGATCATAAGTACTCGTCTATGTACGGTACAATTGGCAACAGAACGTACACCTATAAAAACGGTAAAGTAACACAGTCTAAAAACCCTAACGATAAGAAAGTATACATTAATGCATATACTTCAAAGGGTGAACGTGTTGGTCACGCAACTACAAGTGCAAATCCTTCTGCTGCAGAAATTGAACAACAGACTGCAAAAGTACTGAATAAGATGGACAACAGAGCAACCTATTACAACACAGCTTCGAATGTAAAGAAGACTGTAAATAAAGTTGCTACAGCAGTAACGAACGCTGTTAGTAGTTGGAAATCGCAGTATAACATTAAATCGAAGGAAGAACGAGAAAAAGAACTAAAGAAAACAGCAGAGGAGTATAATGCTTATCGTAAAAAGCAGAAGCAAAAAGCTGCTAATATGAAGGCGTATCAAAAAAAGAAAACTGCTTATAAGAATCGCAACTTTACATACAAAAGGAGGTGACATAACGCATGGCTGAAGATTATAGTGGCATTGATGTTTCAAATGACGTATTGGAGCATCACGGTCGTATGGGCATGAAATGGTATAAACATATCTTCGGCGATGATCCTCGCTGGGGTAATCATGGACGTACCACGGGCAATAAGCAACGCGAGGGAACAACACCTCCGAAAGATTATGCAGAAGACAATAATCAACCGGTACATGATAAAAGCGGCGAAAAGAAATCAGTTAAAGATCGCTATCATGGCGCGCATAAACCAGTTTCAATGATGACCTATCAGGAACTAAGTGATTCTATCGATCGAATGAACATGGAGAAAAAATATCGTGATTTAATGAACGATCTTACTCCTAAGAAGAAAGAATCTAAGTTAAAAAGGTTTGCCGATAAGACAATTGACAAATTGGCTGACACTGGAATTAATATCGGTGTAGATTACATGGAAGATGCCATTCGGAAAAGTATCGGTCTGAAAGAGAGGAAAGATCCTATCATTCAGTTGAAAGATTTTCGTAAGAATCCGAGCAAGTATGAAGGAAAACTTACAAACAAGCAGCTTAAGGATTTAGGTGATGCTGCTAAGGCTGAAAACAAAGCAAAAGGTCATAACGACGATTACGAAGAAGATAGTAGCTTAAACGTTACAGATTTCATGAGAAATCCTGAGAAGTATAGAGACTATGAATTCACGAATAAGGATCTTGACAACATCGATAAGTATGGAAAAACCTATAATAAATATTATGGGGAAAGCGACAATGGTAACAGCAATAATGGAACCGAGAGAACTGCTAACGTAAATTCCAACTCTGATTACATGCAGGATCATAGAAGACGAATGAACGAAGCAGTGAACAATTACAAGAAAGAACACCCGAACACCAATCTTGACGATGATGACATAGCTAGAAATCTTGGTTACACGGGTGGATACATATCATATGGGGTAGATGAAATGGACAAGAAAACATTAGATTTTTTAGAGCATTATGGTATTGATCCTACTGATGCTTTCCTCGAACATCACGGAATCAAAGGAATGAAATGGGGCGTACGTCGTTATCAGAATCCTGATGGAAGTTTGACAGCTGCGGGTATGAGAAGATATTATGGATCGATAAACCGTTCTGTAAGCGGACAGCGTAAAATCGCCGCCGGTCCGATCGCTAGAAGCGCCGGATTATCAGCAGCGATCAGTATGCCAGCGGGTCCAATCGGAATGTTGACCGCCGCAACAGTTGCATCTGGTGCGTCATTTGCACTACAAGCGCTTAGAGTGCATGGGACCAAAAAGGCAGATCAATATGTATTAGAGAATAAAAAAGGTTATCTAAAAACAGTAGATAAGAAAAATGCAGCAAAGAAGATTGCAGACATCAAAGACATTAAAGAAATTGCTGATCAATATGTAGATAGGCCTACTACAGAACCATCTAACCAAAGATATGCCGATGGAAAGACTAAGAAGGAAGGCGATACATTCGCCGATAAAAATGGAGAATATGGATGGGATCATGATCATAAAGTGATCTATAATAAGACCAAGTCACAAATAGCTGACGAGAAAGCCGGTAATAGCGAACTTGATGATATTAGCGATGCCAAATATGCAAGATTAGACCGAGATCTATTTTACCTTGGCGGTCTAAAATATTCTAATCAGCCGCTGAAAACTCGACAAAAACTCATAAGAGACTTTAATTACTCAGAAAGTAAAACTGATAATGATCCATTTAATGTTTCTGATCATGGCGCACGTCCTACAAAAGAACAGACTATACGAAATAATTATGAAGCGTATTTGGACATTCATCCAAACAGTGATCTTACTTTTGATGAGTTTAATAGTTGGTATTATCAGGATTGATATTTTAGAGTATACAGTCTAAAAGAAAGGGCGCACATAAATGTCACACTTATCTAATACGGCCACACCATATTATTATGGCCTGTTTCGGGATGCCGTATTAAGGGGCGACATACCCGTATGTAAAGAAGTCTCCATGGAGATGAACCGCATCGACGATCTAATAGCAAATCCAGATATTTATTACGATGCAGATGCGATTAATGGATTCATTAAATACTGTGAGAATGAACTAACATTGACTGATGGATCTGATTTAAAATTATTAGATTCATTTAAACTATGGGCTGAGCAAATCTTCGGTTGGTACTATTTCGTAGAACGTTCAGTTTACATTCCTGATCAAGACCATCATGGTGGACATTACGAAAACCGACAGATTAAAAAGCGATTGGTTAACAAGCAGTATTTAATTGTAGGACGAGGTGCTGCAAAGTCAATCTACGATTCATGTATTCAGTCCTATTTCCAAAACATAGACCGTTCGACGACTCAGGGCATAACGACCGCTCCAACAATGAAGCAGTCGGATGAAGTTATGTCTACTATAAGAACGGCTATCACACGCGCGCGGGGGCCTCTCTTTCAGTTTTTGACTGAGGGGTCCTTGCAAAACACAACAGGTTCTAAAGCCAACCGTCAGAAACTAGCTAGTACCAAGGATGGCATTAAAAACTTCTTAACTGGCTCGACGATCGAAATACGACCAATGAGCATGGACAAATTACAAGGTCTTCGTTGTAAAGTAGCAACGGTTGACGAATGGTTGTCTGGAGATGTAAGAGAGGATGTCGTTGGTGCAATCGAACAGGGTGCGTCTAAAATAGACGATTACTTGATAGTCGCAACTAGTTCTGAGGGTACGGTTCGTAATGGACCAGGTGATACAATCAAAATGGAATTGATGGACATCCTCAAGGGAGAATACTATAATCCGCATGTATCGATATGGTGGTATAAACTTGACAGTATTGACGAAGTATCCAATCCTGCAATGTGGATAAAGGCGAACCCGAACATTGAAGCACTGGACAAGTATGAAGTATACCAATTGGATGTGGAACGCGCTGAAGCAGCTCCGGCTACACGGAATGATATTTTAGCAAAACGTTTCGGAATTCCAATGGAAGGTTATACCTATTACTTCACATATGAAGAAACATTGCCTGTGAATAGACCGCAGACATATGACGGACTTCCATGTTCTTTAGGTGCTGATATGTCACAAGGTGATGACTTCAATTCTTTTTCATTATTGTTCCCACTATCTCGAGGAAGATTTGGAGTGCGTACTAGGAATTATATTTCAGAAACAACACTTATGAAATTACCTATGGCCATGAGGCAAAAGTATGATGAATTCTTAAATGAAGGTTCATTAATTGTAATGCCCGGAACGATCTTGAACATGATGGACGTATACGATGATTTAGATGCATGGCTCGTGAAACATGACTATGATATTCGATCGTTTGGTTACGATCCATACAATGCAAAAGCATTCGTAGATCGATGGTGCCAGGAGAATGGTGCATGGGGAGTTGAGAAAGTAATACAAGGTGCGAAAACTGAATCAGTACCGCTTGGAGAGATAAAGAAACTTGCTGAGGAAGGTCTATTCATTCACGATGAATCCATTATGCAATTCTCTATGGGTAACTGTATTACAATTGAAGATACTAATGGTAACAGGAAACTTTACAAGAAACGCTATGATGCGAAAATTGATCCTGTTGCAGCAACGATGGATGCGTTTATTGCATACGAACGTAATCCTGATGCATTTGAATGAAAGGATAAAAATTATGAGTAAATGGTTTATTGCAACTGGAATGACAGCAGATGATGCATTAATGCATGCAAAAAAAAGAAAAGCCACATCGTATTCTAGTGGAGCAACTACCGGATACGGACATGTTTTCTATTTTACTGTAGATGAAGGAACAAAGAGCCCTTATATCTATTATGCAGTTGGTCGAATTAATGACAATGGTATGTCTATAACACATTTTAGAAGAAATACAAAAACTAAAGCCGTTGAAAAAGTTCCAGGAGATAATTCCAATATGAGCGACAGTGATTTTAATACTGCTGAAGAATATTTAGCTAATGCTAAAAAGATACTAGGTTCAGCTTTTAAAAGCATTGATGGATCAACTTATAATGCATACATGAAGCAGCGTACCGGAGTAGCTGGTAGAGTTTCTAAAAAGAAAAGATAAATTATAATGAGTGAGGATGAAGGGGGGGGTAGATCTTAATGAATAATTCGTTAGAGCATCACGGAATTAAAGGTCAGAAATGGGGAGTAAGAAGGTATCAGAATTCTGATGGATCATTAACGTCTGAAGGAAGAATAAGGTATGGTGATACTTTAGATCAGTATAATGATCATAGAAGATCTGAAGATGATCTTAATACTGCTATTAAGCGAGAGAAAAGATCTATAGCGTTACGTACAGTTGGTAACAATGCAGCTGCTGCTACGATACTTTCCGCCGGAGCTTCTGTTGCAGCATTAACAAATCCTGCGGCTGGTATTGCCTTCGCCGCAACATCTCAGCTATTAGGAGCTGGCATTGGCGCTGCGAATGTTATAAGCGCCGCCAGCAAATTTAAAAAGCTAGATGACCTTAAAGAAGCTGGGCTTTTACATTCAGATTTAACTGATGACTTTTTAGAGCATCACGGAATTCTTGGAATGAAATGGGGCGTGAGACGGTATCAGAATTACGATGGAACACTTATTGGTGGATCTAAAGGAATTGAAGTAAAGCAGATTGAAGTAAAAAGAGTCGATCAGTTATCAGACATTCCAAAAAGAACAGATGTAAAGTCTGATGCTAAATCCGATATGGAATATTGTGCTGCTACAGTAAATCAAAATGGATTAAGTAATTATACGTATGATATTAACAGAAAGTACAACTGTACATTTTGTTCAACAGCGTATGAATTAAAACGCCGAGGTTATGATGTTGATTCTGTAGCGTTATCTAGTAATTTAGGTTCTGATGTGAATATATATGGCGGTAAAATACATCCGAAGCGAGATCTTGTTCCTGGATTTGGGCTTGATTCGCAGTTTAATACTTTTAAACATACATCAGATGATATAAAAACTGTTGGTGTTTGGGATAATACGTCCAAACATATATTAAATAGTCTTGAAAAAGATAAGTTTAAAGAAATTTGTCTTGCTGATGGCGATAACAGCAGAGGCAGAATAGATGGACAATATTATAAGAATAATGGTGCTCATTCTATGGCTTATGAAGTAATTAATGGTCAATTATACATTATAGATTCACAAATAGGTAAAACTTGGAAATATGAAGATGCTATAAAAGACTCAAACTGCGCTTTTAATTATTTTAGTGGTGTAGCTAGTATGCGAACTGATGATAAAGAGTTAGATGAAGATTTGGTAAAAGCATCAGTTCAAGTAAATAATAAAAAGAAAGATAAAGAAATGAATAATTATAATGATGTTAGTACAGAGGTAAAGCAAGCCACTACTGAGTCATTATATAATAAGACTAAAAATAAGAGAACTTTAGCTAAAAAGAAAGCGCAGGATTATGCTGAGTATACGTTTAATACATTTGTTAGAACAATGGTATCTACTATGACTGTCGGTCTTAATTTTGTTCTAAAGTATCTTGCTGGCTATTAAGGAGGTGGATATTTATGACTATGAATACTGCAGTTAAATATTTTAAACATGAACGTCCAAACCTTAATGTACAGAATGCTATTGAAATGAATGGATTATGTTATATTTTAGCTTATGAAAATCCTGGAGAAGTAGATCCTTTTTATTCTGTAAATCTTAGAAATGGTGAGATAAAGAATGTTTTACCATTTACATTAAATGATCCAAAGAAATTTTTAGACATGATAGGAAATTCAGAAAGGCAAGAAGACAGGTAACCTCTACGGCTAACAATGTTAGAAATGCAGCTAGAGAACAGACCACAGCAGCAAAGAATATTGCTAGCGATGTACAGAATAGAGTAGTGTTTCAGTATAAAGAGGCCCATCCTAATACTAAACTAAAACCGAAAGATATTATTGACAATTATTTCAAGCATAAATAAGAGAGGTATGTTTAAATGAATATTTTAGATCGATTAAGAAAAGGATGGAACGCCTTTACGAGTAGAGACCCGACCGATGAGTATCTTACGAAAAGATCTCCTTACGGTATTGGGTCATATTCGTATAGACCAGATCGACCGAGATTCACTATGGGCAATGAGCGATCGATAGTGACTGCAATTTACAATATGATTTCTATTGATGCAGCATCGAACGAAATACGCCACGTGCGAGTAGATGAAAACGATCGTTTCAAAGAGCATATTAATAGTGAATTAGATCAGTGTTTGACAGTGTCTGCTAATATTGATCAGACAGGACGTGCTTTGGTACAGGACATTGTTATGTCATTATTGGACGATGGATCTGTGGCTGTTGTTCCTGTCGATACAACAACAAATCCCAATATTACGGATAGTTATGACATCCTGTCTCTACGAACGGCGAGGATTAAACAATGGTATCCAGATGCTGTAAAAGTAAGGGTATACAATGAACGCAGTGGTAAGAAACAAGAAATTGTACTACCTAAATCTACGGTGGCTATTATCGAAAGCCCATTGTATGCCGTTATTAATGAACCGAATTCAGTTCTCCAAAGACTAATTCGTAAATTAAACATCTTAGACGCGATCGATGAGCAATCTGGGTCAGGAAAACTGAACCTTATTATACAATTGCCTTATGTAATTAAATCTAATGCTCGTAAGGAACAAGCCAAAGAGAGACTGCAAGACATAGAAGATCAGCTTGCTAATTCTAAGTATGGTGTTGCTTACACTGATTCATCAGAGAAGATTACACAAATTGGTGGTAACGTTGAGAATAATCTCCTTTCTCAGATTGAGTACTTAACGAAGATGCTCTATGGACAACTAGGAATTAGCCAAGAGATAATGGACGGATCTGCAAACGATCAACAGATGCAGAATTATATGAATCGTACAATCGAACCGATTCTCTCTGCGATTACTGATGAAATGCGGCGTAAGTTCTTAACGAAAACCGCACGCACTCAGGGTCAAACGATCAAGTTCTTCCAGAAACCATTCCGTTTGGTTCCGATTTCAAGTCTTGCAGATTTGGTTGATAAGTTAAGTAGAAACGAAGTTGTATCTTCGAACGAATTTAGGCAGGTTCTTGGATTCAAACCATCCGACGATCCTAAGGCCGATCAATTGATTAACTCCAACATGGATCAGGCAAAGACAGGTGTAAATATACCTGGTCAACAGATTGAAGGACAACCGGTTGAAGGCGAAGAAAATCAAAATGGAGTTAATTCGGGGCCGGATTTAGAGGGTATGCTCTCTTTACCGATCTCACAGATTGAATAACAAAAATATGAAAGGAGAGAACTGATGAGTAGATGGTATATCGCGCATGCTGCCGAGAAGGGCTCGACGAACAGTAACCATAAATATTACAAACGTATCGGCACCAGCGGTAGCTATATATATTTTTATACTCCTGAGGAGTATACAGCATATACTAATGGAAAAACAAAAGGCGTGGCTGGCGCTAAAATTATTGCTGATGCTGGATTAAGACAGAAAGCGAATGCAGCGAAAGCACAAGCAGAGAAAGCAAGGCAGAGACAGCTTAATGCATTTAAGAATGCAGCAAACTCTGCGGTGAATAAGGTTGCATCTACTGCTTCTGCAGTTAATAGGAATGTCTCTAGATCTGTTACTCAGCATTACAATAATGCTAACAGACAGGCAGCTCAGGCTACCGCTGCGGCAAAGAAGGCAGCTTCTAAGGTTAGCAGAAACGCCTCTAATTCTGTTACTCAGCATTACAATAATGCTAACAGACAGGCAGCTCAGGCTACCGCTGCGGCAAAGAAGGCAGCTTCTAAGGTTAGCAGAAACGCCGCTAATTCTGTTACTCAGCATTACAATAATGCTAACAGACAGGCAGCTCAGGCTACCGCTGCAGCAAAGAAAG
>Ga0326512_10003062_pt1 | contig 12294 bp, 16 predicted proteins | sample 1_2617_0518_D_FD_203652 | JGI IMG/M metagenome (GOLD analysis project Ga0326512, IMG submission 203652) | Bovine rumen microbial communities from UC Davis, California, United States - 1_2617_0518 | ecosystem: Host-associated > Mammals > Digestive system > Stomach > Rumen | place: USA... | reverse complement strand
AGAAAAAAAAATAAAGATGCTTCTGCAAGTCCATCCTTCATAAGTGACGGCATGCCTTTTATTACTGGAAATAAGGGCGCAGACGGAACTACGTTTGCATGCCGTGACAGAATTGCAACAGAATTTGCACTGCTCAATTACAATATTTTTAAGCTGAATCCAAAAGAAAACGTAAAACGCCATGCACTTTATGATCTTCTTGAGCAGCCGAATGAAGAAGATAATCATTTTAATTTTTTTTATCAGTCGGCAATGGATTATTTTAACGGAGGCTGTTTCTGGTATAAGGCAATACGGGAAGGCCGTGTAATATCACTGTTCCGGCTTCCTGCTGCAGAAACGTCTGTAAGGCGCGGCAGTTCTGGCAGAAGGGAATTTGTTTACAGAGACAGGGTTTTTACTCCTGAACAGGTCATTTACATTCCTTCAAGGTTTGGTTATACGACGGATTATGGAGGCAAGAGCCTTGAGAAAGTTGCCGGCAGGGTTTTTGACACAGCAGGCTCTCTTGATGAATATACCCGTCAGAGTTTTCAGAACGGCATCAACGGCAAGAGGATCGTGGTTGATATTTCGCGCCTTATGCCGTCTATTACTGACGAACAGATAAAGGAACTGAAGGACAGCTTCCAGGCTGAATATTCAGGACCGGAAAATGCAGGACGTCCGCTTTTCCAGAAAAACGGTGTTTCATATTCTGAACTTGGAAGCAGTGCGGATAATAAGGCTGCAGAACTTTCAGAAAACAGAAAGATTCAGGAACATGAAGTTGCAAAGATTTTCGGAGTTCCGGAAGGAATCCTTACTGTTTCAAAAGACACGAACATTGAAAACACGTTTACTCTTTTTGCAGAGTTTGCGATTCGTCCGCTTGCCACACAGTTTCAGGAGGCAATATCTTCTCTTCTGGATCAGGAACGCTATGGTTTTGAGTTTGATTACAAGGGAATCATGAAGACGGCTCTTGCTCAGAGAGTTGATTCTTATCAGAAGCAGATTGCAACGGGAATTCTTTCTGTAAATGAAGCCAGGGCAAAGGAAGGAATGTGTCCTGTAGAAGCCGGAGACAATGTATTTATTCCTGTAAATTACATGCCTCTTAATGATGAAACGATTAACGCTTACATGGCTAAGCAGAAAAATGAAATTGCAAACGGTTCAAATCCTACAGATCCGGACAGCCAGCACTTTGGCGGTGGGGACGATAAGCAGTGAAGGTCACGCCCCGGAACGGTAGAATTACGTTTTGACGAGAGCGAACATCCGCGGGATGAACACGGAAGGTTTGTGTGCAAAAACGGAGGTTTTACAAAAGTTCTAAGAGGGAACGCAGATAAAATATTGCGTAAAAAAAAAGGAAATTACAAAAACTCTTCAACTGGCGATTGTTCAAAGCTGACTAAAAATGGTATAGAAAAACTAACCAGCGGAAAGGCTTTAGGAAAGTCTTTAAAGAACGGTTTTACAGCTTATCAGCATATGGAAGCGGCTAGCCGAATTACAAGTTTATATAAAAAATCATTTTTTATAAAAACAGAAGATGACAGGCATGGAAGGAAAGATGTATTTTTCAAAAAATATGAATGTAATTTTAAGTTTAAGAATGGAAAAAAAGCTAGGGCTTACATAACGATAATGAACACAAGGCAGAATGGAGATACATTTTATTCAGTTGAGCTTTTAAAATAAAAATCCCCGCTACTTTCGCGCGGGGGCGAGTACCAACCTTTTCAGGAGCCCATTACGGCGCTCTAACCATATCATTGCTGATTTAGGCTGTGCCAGGCATAAATCTATGACACTGGACCTTCGCCTCTTACAGCCACGTGGGTTGTAAGAGGGTAAGAACATTATATGGCAGTGTCTGATTATTTGTCAAACTATATTTTCTGGAACTTTTAAAATGGTAAGCGGTCATTCCAGCTTCTGGAATACTTCAGGTATCCATAACTTAGGGTTCCATGAAATTTTATAATTATAGGATTTTAAGTTGTCAGAAGGTTTTATTTGTTCAGAAAAGTATGTAATATCCTGCTTTTGCCCTAAATAATGCCTCAGGTAACTATTTTCCCCGGATTTAAGGACAATTTCAACGTCACCATCTCTATCTATCTGTACATGTGCATACCCTTCGCATGAAAAGACAGTTTCTCCCAGTCGAACATTGTAGAATACAATTCGCCGGTAAGAGTTAAAATTCCCTTCATCAAATTCAAGGTTGTTCACAGTCTTGGCATATTCTGTCATGTACTGAGAAGCTTTTTCTTTTCTCTGATAGTCTAATTGCGCTTTATCACTTTCAGACAAACACGAAAAAAACATACAAGAAAAAAGAACTGAAATAATTAAAAATATAAATTTTTTCATAATATCCTCCGCCATATATAGTCATTAGTGCTTTTGACTGTATTAGCATGCAATATCAGAAAACAGGTTTAACAGTCTCTGATGTTTCAAGGCTTTTTCAGGGAAAAGGTGTAGATAAAAAAAAATGTAATGAAGAAAAAAAAGGTCTTCCTGTTATTCTAGGAGCAAGCTCTTTACAGGAAGGAGGCGTTAAGACAGCACGCTGGATAGAAACTCCTGCACCTACTGCCGTACTGTCTAAGTTCGGGGACATTCTTATTTCCGCACAGGGAACCTGCGGCAAGGTTGGAATCAATAACATAGGCGATGCCGTAATTACCGAAGCAATTATTGCTGTCCGTCCCATGCCCTGGCTTATGCTTCCGCCGGTACTTGCTGCATGGATTCTGTACGGTATAGAAGAGCAGCATGTAATCCCTGACTTTGATGAAGACACGGTGGGATTTTCCCGCTGTATTAAGGCGGACGTCATCGGAAACATAGAAATTATGCCACTTGATACTCTGAAGCAGATTGAAACTGTATCTGCAATGAAAAGTGTTGCTCAGGGCTTCCAGCACCTCGAAACAAAAATGGCAAACCAGGACAGTGAAATTCCATCCATTCGGTCAACAGACGACATTCTGAAAGCTCTCAAGCAGGAGCAGAAAGAACTTGATCAGGATTTAAAAGATTTGGAGAAACTTCTTAAAGTCGATGCTTCTTCAGGTAAAAATCAAAATACACAGGAGGAATTGTTTTGAAAGTTGATTTAGATGTAATTGAAGTATTAAAGGGAGCTGAGACAGAGGGAAACAAGCTTCGTGTCACACAGAAACTTGACCGCGCTATGTACCAGAAAGTAAACAAAACCCTTACAGGGCTTGGCGGAAAATGGAGCAGCAGGGAAAAGGCTCATGTCTTTGAAAAGGATATATCTGAAATAATCCGGCAGGTTGTGGAGACGGGCGAGTATAAGGACTTAAAGGCAGACTTTCAGTTCTTTCCGACACCGCCGAAACTTGCAAGAAAAGTCGTTGAAATGGCAGGAATAAAGGACGGTGAAAGATGCCTCGAGCCCAGTGCGGGGCGTGGAGGTATAGCTCAGTTCATGCCGGGGTGTGACTGCATTGAACTGAATCCCGACAATGCCACTTACTTGCGCGAGCACGGCTTTAACGTTGTGCACGATGATTTCATGACTTTCGAGCCTGCAAAAGATTATGATGTTATTGTAATGAATCCGCCTTTCAATAAAGGGCAGGCTGTCGCTCATGTAAGCAAAGCACTTAAAGTTGCTAAACGCTGTGTAATTGCAATCACTGATGCAGGAATTACTTATCGGACTGACAAGGCTTCTATTGCTTTTCGTGAACTTGTTGCAAGCTACGGCGGAACTATTGAACCCGTTGAAACCGGAGCGTTCAAGGAAAGCGGAACGATAGTAGACACTGTGATTATAAAGGTTATAAAATAATAAACTTTTTTGTTATTTTGTACTTGACAATTTATCTATATTAAAGTAATATAATAAATGTCAGGGGGTTTAGCGATGAAGTACAAGTCGCATAAACGAAAAAAGCCGCCAAAGGACGGCGGCTCTTGGCTCGTAGGTATCGGCACTCTTTTGTTAGGAATTGCCGCTGTCTGCGAGGTAGCTTTTAAGATTGTTGTGTATCTGTTAGGTTAGCAACAATCGGGTGCGACAGGCTGCAACCTGTTGCACCTTTAGGCTACCATATTTTTTTTGGAGGTGTCAACATGAATATTTTAGACATCATACAAATAGCAATTGTAGTTTTAGGCGGTATAGGCGGACTGCTTATTATTATTGGGTTTATTATAAGGTTTATAAAGGGGTAGCGTATGCCACGAGGCGGATACAGACCGGGCGGAGGTCGCCCGAAAGGGAGCCCGAACAAAGGCACGGAACTTGGAAGAAAAACAATCTTCAAGTCTGTTACTATTTCAGGCAGTCCTGAAGAAGTGGAGAAAATCAAGCAGCTGGCAGAAGCCAGCGGTAAAAGTGTTTCCCGTTTTATAATTGAAAAAATATTAGATGAGTAAGATTAAACGCTCCGGTTTTTCGGGGCGTTTTTTTTTATTCTTAAATGACTGTATCAGCAGTAATAACTATCATCCAGACGACAGGAGAAAAAAAAAGAAATGAGTAAGACTCTTATGGACAGAATAGAAGCAGGACGTGAATTCCGGTCAATAAAACTGGAATGCCGGAAAAGTGAAGATGATAAAAGCTTCATTGTTGAAGGATACGCTTCAACCTTTGGAGAAGAATACAAGCTGTTTAGTGGCGAATCAACGGATTACGTGGAAGTTGTGGACAGGAACGCCTTTGCATCTACTGACATGTCGGACGTAATCTTTCAGTACGATCATGAAGGGCGTGTATTTGCCCGCGGTTCAAACGGGACTCTGAAAGTAGAACCTGACGAACACGGGCTTAAAGTTATAGCAGACCTTGGCGGTACAGAAGAAGGCCGTAAGCTTTATGAAGAAATTAAAGGCGGCTACACAAATAAAATGAGTTTCGGCTTTACCGTTCGCGGTGAAACTGAATCATGGACAAAACAGGAAAACGGGCGCAGTAAATACACCCGTACGATAACAGACGTGGAAAAACTCTATGACGTCTCTGCCGTTTCACTTCCGGCAAACGACGGCACGGAGATTTCAGCACGACGCCTTCGCGACGGAGCGAACGCAAGGCATGAAGCGGAGCGACTTCAGCAGACTGAAAAAGAAGCCATGACTGTAGAAAGTGAGAGCAGGGCAAGGAAGCTCAGCCTCATGAAGTTACATTTTTAGTTTTCAGGAGTAAAACCTATGAAAGAAAAAATTGAAAAGCGTTCCGCTCTGATTAAAGAGCTGGAAGAAATGAATGCAAAGGCTGATTCAGAAAAGCGTGCATTTACGGATGAAGAGAAAAAACTCTTTGATGAAAAATCTGCAGAGGTCAGGAAACTGACTGATGAAATCAAGTTTGAAGAACAGCGTGCTTCAACTATGAAAGAGTTTTCTGAAATCTCAAAGCCTGCAGAAGGAAAGGAAGACCGCAGTGCTGATGCATCATTCCTTAAGGTTGAAAAACGCGCCGGTGGTGTTGAACTCAGAACTGCAGACATGACAATGGCTGACGGTGGTGCTGCCATTGCCCCGGAACAGTTTGTAAACGACATCATCAGAGCTGTTGAAAAGGAAGCTCTTGTTTATCCTCGCGTCAGAAAAATTCCTGTTTCCGGAGCAGGCTCTCTCGGTCTTCCTTATGAAGCTGCAGATGCATCTGATGCTGACTGGACTGCAGAAGTTCCATCAAGTGAAATCTCTGCAGATAACACCTGGAAGTTCGGTAAGAGAAGTCTTTCTCCTGCTGACCTTACAAAGCTTATCAAGGTATCAAAAAAACTTCTTGCTATAAGTGCAGTTTCTATTGATGCACTTGCAAAGGAAAAGATTTCCCAGAAGCTTATTGCAGCCTTTGAAAATGCAATTATCAACGGAACAGGCGTTGCCGCTGCAAACAGTGGTAATGTAACTCAGCCTCTTGGTCTGTTTACTGCTTCTGCTGATGGAATTTCTACTGCCCGTGATGTTGAAACAAAAACAGCCCTTACAATCAGTGCTGACGACATCACCAACATGTACATGAACCTTCGTCCTGCATATCGCAGAAAGGCAGTTTGGATCATGAACTCAGACATCCTTAAGCAGGTAATGCTCTTAAAGGACAAGAACGATCAGTATCTGTGGCATGAATCACTTCGTGTCGGAGAACCTTCTACACTTATGGGACTTCCTGTTCTTGAAAGTGAATACGCTCCTGGTGGAAGCGGAACCGGCGGAGCTCTTGCAGCAGGCGATTATGTCATGGTTCTGGGAGACCTTGACCATTATCAGTTTGCATACTGGAAGGGTATGGATATCACCGTAGCAAATGAAGTATTTGCCGGAAAGAACCAGGTAGGTTTCTACGGACATACACTTGCTGACGGTATGCCTACACTTGCAGAAGCATTCACACGCCTTAAGATTAAGGCCGGCAGCTGATATTAGTCAGTTTTACGGGGCTTGAATCCTTTTTTCAAGGGTTCAGGCTTCGTTATATTCAGGAGGAAAAATCGAATGGCAGAGAGTAAGAAAAAAACAGAAAAGCCTGAAAACCTTGATTCTTTTACGGACCTTAAAGGACAGCGCCCTGAAAGTGATACGACAAAAACTGCAGAAGCAAAGAAAGAAGCTCTGGTAAAAATAAGGGCTCTTAAAACTATCCGCGGTGTTTACGGAGCTTTTGATTCTGGTAATGAATATGAAGTTCCGGAGAATACGGCAGATATTCTCTGTAAAGACGGAAGGGCTGAAAAATGCTGATAACAAAGGCTCAGCTTGAAGCATTCACCGGACGCGTGTTTACCGAATCAGATGAATGGTCTGACCTGGTAGATATCTTTATAGGTTCTGCACAGGCTGAAATTGTTAATTACCTCGGTTTTAATCCTGAAACAGATGAGGATCTTCAGGATTATGAACTTCTGCAGATTAAAAACGTATGCCTTGAGATTGCAGCTCTTATTGCAATGGAATCAGATTGTAACCTTGGCGTGAATTCTTCAAGCGAGACAGGGGGAATTTCCCGCTCATTCCTTAATGTCGTGGATTTTTCCCGTTACCTTGCAAAACTTTCACCTTATGTAAGAAAAAGAGGGTTTTAATGGCTGAATCACAGTGGATCAGTGTAACTGCATCAGTTGAGGAAGTACAGAAAGCTCTTGCCGGAACTTCCAAAAGCCTTAATTCAATTCAGCGTCAGACTATTGCTGTAATTGCAAGGGGAACCGTTAAGGCAATAAAACAGGGAATCAAAGAATCTGTGGGGAAGAGGACCGGAGAACTTCTTAAATGTTACGGCTATAGAATAAGGCGTGACGGTTCAAGGGGTTCTGTTTATCCCCGCGGAAGTTCAGGCTCTCATATTTTCCCTAAAGCATTTATTCAGAACTACGGTCATGAAGGTCCTACAGAAAGGGCTTCTTCCTGGAAGATTTTACCTAAAGCTTTTATCCAGAAAGGCGAGAAATACGCATCCGGTTCTGACTACATGAGGGAGCTTCAGTCGCTTGTGGATAAAAAACTAAAAAAATACTGGGGGTAACCAATGGACGGTATTTATGAAACCTTAAAAAACTTTCTGCTGAATGAAGTAAATGAGCGGATTACTGCAGAAAGCGGACTTTCGCCCTTTGATGAAAAACACATCATTTTCGGGCTTGTAGATGTGACTAAGTATTCCGGGGCAAAGGTTCTTGTTTCAGTCCTTCCTGAACATCAGGAAATGGGAATTGGCAATACTGCTTTAACTGTAATAAGAAATGATGTTCTTATAACAATCATATGCGGTGCTGATACCTTTGATAAGGTTCAGAAAAAAGTTGTTCTTTATGCTAAAGAAGTGGAAGCTGCAATTCTTGAAGAAACGCAATGGCCGGGAACCGTTGAATCTGTACGATTTGAAAGTGCAGACTTTACTTTTGATGCCGGCAATATTTCAGGACAACTTTCTGCTGTAGAAATAAAATTGACTGTAGATACCGTATTAGACACTGATCCTCTGGATGAGATGTTTGACTAAAAAAAATAAATATCAGGGAGATTAAAATGAGTGAGGAAAAACTTGTAAAAAAACATCTGTTTGCCTTGTTCCTTAAAGACAAGAAAACAGAAAAGTTTATCCGCATCCGTAAGGCAACGGAATTAAACCGTGCAATGAATCCTGTAACAGAAGAGTACGATTACATTGCAGATGAATTTCCGACTACGGAAGTTACAGGCTACAAGCCATCAGAGCCTGTTTCTGTAAAAGCATTTAAGGGCTCAGAAGATTTTGACCTTTTGTATGAAATCTACAAAAACAGGTCAATTGGAGCAGATGCTCATTATGATGTTCTTACAGTGTACTTCTTTGATGAGTATTCTGCTTCCGGTAAAACGTACTACTATGCAGAGTACGAAGATTCAACCCTTACAATTGACAGTTGGGATGTTTCCGGAACTTCTTTGTCTGCCAACATTGCCCACAATGGAACGCCAAAAAAAGGCTATGTTGAAATCGTAAACAAACAGCCGGTATTTGTAGAAGGTGACATTCCTTCTGATGCAGAAAGTACATATTTTGCAACTGTTGCAGAGTTCATCGCAGCTGCAGAACAGGTTTCAACAGGGGTGAGCTATGAAGATTCTGAATCTGTAAGTCATAATGACGGGGTAACTTATGCCTATGGCGGAGTTACTTATCTTTATGACGGTGAAGGTCTTTATACCGGCACTGTAGAAAGTGACGTATGGACAAACATTACCGCTGTTGATGTTACAACCATTGCAAAATGATAGACCTTTCTAAAAAGGTTCTTCCCGATTCCGTAACGGTTTCGGGAAGTTCTTTTAAAATAAAGACTGATTTTCACTATTGGATCCGCTTCATTCAGATGCTGAATGAAAAAGTTTTTTATGAGGATTTTGATTTTCTTTATAAAGAAGGGATCCCGGAAGACAGAAAATCAGGTTTTGAATCCTTAAAAGCTTTTGCGTTCCCAAAAAGGGAACTTCCACGAAGTACTGAATCAGAAAATCCGGATTTAATATCATACAGTTACACTCTTGATGCGGACCTTATATATTCTGCCTTTATGCAGCAGTATGGCATTGACCTTGTAGACTCTTCCATGCACTGGTATAAGTTTCAGGCACTTTTTAACGGACTCAGGGAATGTAAGTTTACGGACGTAGTAGGTTATAGACTTTATGAAGTTAAGGGGAAAGAGACGGCTTACGACAAGCAGATGCTGAAAATGCGGAAGGCATGGGAAATTCTTCCTGAACTTACGGAAGAAGATAAAAAAAGAATTGACGACTTTAATAAATTATTTTGATTTACAGTAACCAGATAACGTTAAAACTATAGTTTTATATAGAATCATCTGCATCTAAATCAAACGGATCGTCAGTATTAAGAATTGCAGCTTCTTCCCAGAATTTTTCATTTTCTTTTTCTTCTTCTTTGGAGATTTTCTTTTCAGGTCCTAAAGCTATAGCGACTATAATCAGAATAAAAATGATTGCCCAGAACATAATAAAACCTCTAGTTTAGTCGTCTACAACGAAGTCATTTTCTGATTCTTTCAGATGTTCTTTATATTCTTCATCTGACATAGGATTAGGATGTTTTAAGCACCAGATGACAAAAATAATCGTTAATAATGCTGCCATATAAACCTCCTCTCTATGTTTATTATAAGACTATATAAAAAAAGGAACAAGTAAAATGAGTAAGAATCTTGGAATTAATATTACAGCAAACGATGAAGCTTCTGGTGTTTTACAAAAATTAACATCTTCTTTGAATAAATTAAAAAAAAATCAAACACTCAAAGAATGGGGTGATTTTGGTAAATCAATAACAGGTATCAAAGGAGCTGTAGGGGCTGCAACAACAGCAGTAAAGATGTTAGGCTCTGCCATAGGAGACCTTTCAGATGCAGCACTTGTTCAGCAGAGGGCAGAAGTAACCCTTTCTACAGCCGTAAAGAACAATCCGTATTATGATAATTCTGCAACGGAACGGCTTAAAAACTATGCTTCTCAGCTTCAGGCAACAAGTACTATAGGAGACGAGACACTCATTCCTTTTATGTCAAAGCTTGTAAGTTACGGGCGCAGTGAAACAGAAGTCATGGACGTAATGCAGACTGCAGTCAATATGGCAGAAAGCGGAGTAATGGATTTAGGTTCTGCAGTCTCTGCCTTAAATGCAACTTATCAGGGCAATGCAGGACTTCTTGCCCGGCAGATTCCGGCCTTAAAGAATCTTTCTTCTGAACAGCTTAAAGCTGGTGAGGGTGTAAAGCTTTTGAAACAGCAGTATGCGGGAGCTGCAGAAGAAATAAGTAATTCCGTAGGTGCAATTCAGAAGATGAAGAATTCCTGGGGAGACTTAAAGGAAAATATCGGGCGTGGAATTAATGCTCTTCTTAATCCTCTGGCAAAAGGTTTCGGTTATATCGTAGACGGTCTTAATACTGCAATATCTGGTTTTAAGAAGTCAGAAATTGAAGTTGAAGGAATTAAAAGAATAATTGAATCTATTCCAGGAGTTAAGAGCGAGGGTGCCGGTACTGTTGATTATGTTGAAAAGAACAGTGCTGAACAGCTTGAAGCATACAAAAAAGCCGTTGAGGAAATACAGGAGCAGTATAAAACAATAGACGTTGATCTTGCGAAAGCTCAGGCAAGAGTTAAGGATCTTACAGGAAAAAGAAATACTGCTGCAGGTGAGGCAGTTGCTGCAGGTGTTGGAGGTGGATGGGGAACTGAAGAAAAATACTCTAAATTGTCAGAATTAAACAGGCAACTTGACGAAGCTGAACAGGAATTAAAGCGTCTTGAAAATGTATACAGAGATTATCAGCTTGATTCTGGAGAAATCGGTAGTCCGGAACAGGGGGCACTTCATCAGGCTAAAGCTCGTTACGAAAAACATCTTCGGGAGATTCAGGAGGCTGATGAACAGGCAACGTCTGACATTGAAAAGGAATATGACGAACTCATCGCAAAGACAGAAAAAGAAATTGAAAACAGACGTAAGGCCGGAGAGACAGTTACTGTAGAAGCTGAGGCACAGGAAATCCTTAACAAGGGACAGGATTTTTATATAAAAAAACTGAATGAAGGGTATAAGGAAAACGAAAAAATTAAGGCATCAATAAACGCCCAGACTGCAGAGCTTGAAAGACAGAAGAACATTACGAAGCAGACAGAAGCCGTTTCATCTTATGAAGCAGAAATAAAGGCTGCAGAACAGAATATTGAAGCCCGCCGGAAAGCCGGAGAAGAAATAACTGCAGAGGCAGAAGCCCGTGAACTTCTCAACGTTCATACTCAGGCATATATAACCATGATTAAATCGGGAGTAAATGCAGAAAGTGAAGCCGCAAAGACAGCTGTTTCCAGGATAAAGGCTCTTTCTGAAGAAGTAGCAGGATATGACAGGCTCTCAGAAACTATGGGAAGCGTAAAGGCTGAGGCAGAAGAATACCTTAAAGCTCATGAAGAAATTAAGGAGCTCGGGCTGTCTGAATCCCTTGGAGAAACGATAACGGCTTTAGAGGCAGAAGCTGAAACTGTTAAAGACGACACAGAACTTTATGAACTGTACATTCAGCGTATAAAGGAATTAAAGGACCTTAAGTCAGGTGTAGAAAGTTTTGAATCAGAAGACCGGGTAAAAGATTTTAAGTCAAACTATTCTGAAGTCTCTGACCGTCAGAAGATTCTTAATGAACTGCATCAGCTGGAACTCGATTATGCAAACATGACGGAAGAGGATAAACTCAAGGTAAAGAAAGATTATGAATTGAAGCACCGTCAGCTTATGGCTTCTCTTGTGGAATATGACATTGCACAGGTTTCATCTTTCATTGATCAGTATTCTCAGTGTATGTCACAGATAAGTTCAATGGTTCAGCAGAATGCAGAAAATGAAGCAACTGTCCGGCAGGCAGAACTTGAAAAGCAGTATGCAGCCGGAGAAGTAACTGAAGAGGAGTATTACGAAAGGCAGGAACAGATTGAAAAGGAAGCTGCACAGAAAAAATATAAGATCCAGATGTGGGAATGGACGGCTCAAATAGCACAGACTACGGCACAGGTAGCTCAGGCAGTCGCCAGTGCCCTTGTTCAGGGCGGACCGTATGCAGGACCGGCACTTGCTGCAATGATGGGGGCTTTAGGCGGTGTTCAGCTTGCGGCCGTAATTGGAGCAAAGCCGGTTCCTCCTTCCTTTGCAACAGGTGGTATTGTAGGCGGAAATTCCTATTATGGGGATAAGGTTCAGGCAAACGTAAACTCCGGAGAAATGATACTTAACAGAAGGCAGCAGAA
>Ga0326512_10003061_pt1 | contig 12294 bp, 19 predicted proteins | sample 1_2617_0518_D_FD_203652 | JGI IMG/M metagenome (GOLD analysis project Ga0326512, IMG submission 203652) | Bovine rumen microbial communities from UC Davis, California, United States - 1_2617_0518 | ecosystem: Host-associated > Mammals > Digestive system > Stomach > Rumen | place: USA... | reverse complement strand
AGGAGTCCGCTCCTCGTGGATTTTCCGGCTGCCCAATCAGCCTTGCTCATGCCCCTCATGGCACCCTGCGTGCTCAAGTCAGTACAGGGGAACGAGTAAGTGAGCATGTAGCACCAGTCGTCGACATTGACAATTCCAAGGTCGCTGCCGTGAAGGCTGCGTATGTCCGTCGGCTCAAAGCGTGTTCCATGTATGGCGTTGTATGCCGCCACACAGTGCTTGTCGAGCTCCACAAGCCTGTATCTTTCAAAGTTAGCACCAAGGTCACGCAGGGCCATCGCCTGTGTACCTATGCCACCAAACAGCTCGATAAGACGAACTGGTCTGTCCAAGCTCATCTATGCCCTCCCATATCTGACATAGTTGCACATGCGCAGACGCTGCCTCGACTCGCGCACAAGATTGTCGAAGTCGCCATACTTCACGCACTCCTCATACTCAACCGTGCTCAGGTGGTTCTCTTCAAGTGCGCTGCACACATACTCGATAATCTTTTTTGCATCTGCATTGTCCGATGTCATGTCAATCCTGTACATCACAGTACCTCCTCAATATTCTTGTCTCGTATATAATCTAGCATACCCTTCTTCATGCGAAGGGCATTGATTATTGTCTCATCACACTCTGCCGCACTGTAGTCCACGTACAGGCAAGGATGTTTCTGGCCCATGCGGAATGTCCTGAACTCCGCCTGCTGCCTGACCTCCATGCTGAACGTGTTCGAGTAGAACAGCGTTGTATGGGCGACCTGCAAGTTGAATCCACGTGCTATTTTTGAGCTGTTCGCCACGAGCACATCCAGCTTGCCCTCCTTGAAAGCATCGACACCACCGACGACCTTCCAGCCTGTGAACAGCCCGGTGTTGTAGCCTTCCTTGTCGCAAAGCTCGTATATCTTCGCAGCCTCGGCCGTGTACCTTGTCAGTATGAGCAGTGGCTTGTCGCACTCAGCCACGTCCTGCATGATGGCGTTCAGCTTCGGGTTCGTGTCGCCCAGCCACACCACCTCGTCCGGCTGCAAGTCAACGTCATCATACACCTCAAGTGGGTCGCCGTCCTTGAACGACAACATGTCCTCGTATGAATACTCCTGCCTCTTCCCGACGATGAACCCAGATGAAATCTGCTGAAGGCGCATGCTTGCGACCAGCTTGTTCGTGGCGGAAACGGTGTACCCTGCATACTCGGCAAGCAGCTCCTTCTTCATAGAAGAGTACGCCGCTTTCTGGGCATCCGACAGCCCCACGTGGCGTGTCACGTAGCTCATGGTTGGCATGTCCACGCAGTCGGTCAGCTTCATGAACATCGCCGTAGGCTCGAGCAACCTCTTCAACTCATCCGCATGTTTGTATGGCCCCATGTACCTGTCCTGGTGCTTGATGGTCAGGTAGGTGTCCTCGGAGCAGCCAAACAACGACTGTGCTTCCATGAAGTCGCCGCAGGCGTGTATGCCGTACCATGCCCTCTCGTTCAAGAGTATGGGCACGTCATGCTCACGAGCCACGCCCGACGCACTGACGGTCTTCACAGTAGCTCTTGTGAACATACCATAATAATCACGGAACGAGTAGTAATTCCTTCCGAAAAAGTTCGGCTTTACGAACTCCATGATTGCCCACAAGTCCACAGGGCCGTTCGTCACAGGCGTTCCTGTAAGTACGGCACGCACAGGACACTTCTTGACGGAAGACACGACCACGTTCCTGCACCGGCGCACATCATTGAACGAATACAGCAGCCTTTGGCTCCTCTTTGACGACGGATTCTTCAGCACAGTGGCCTCGTCTATGGCAATCATGTACCTGCCACTGTTGGCCCATTCCACAATCTGCTCCCACTTGTGCGGCTGCGAGAACGTGTCCACGTTCACGGAGACGAACTTGAACAGGTTATCCGTCTCGAAAGGGTATAGCTCCTTCTGCCCGCCCCTGCCGCCGACACACTGCGCCTCGAAGTCTATCCTAAGCTCCTGCCATAGCAGGCCGTCATGGTCTTTGTCCACGCCCCTGACAAGCTCATCGAACCACTGCCTATGCACGTCGTTCGGAGCGACGACAAGCAGCCCATCTATGTACCCGCGCAGGAACTTCTCCTCTGCAATGCGCAGCGTGGTGAACGACTTGCCACAGCCCATCTCGAAGAACAACGCTATCTCGTCGGAGCGGATGTACTTCAATACGGCCTCCTGCTGGTGCCCGAACGGTGCCAGGAATGGCCGCCCCTTGTCGGCGCGCACGAGCACAGGCTCCGCTCTCCTCCCTACCTGCGAATGAGTTGTCATTTAGCGGCCCCCTTGCTGCCTGGCACGTATGCGCCTCCCCTCTTTGTGATGAAGAGCTGCGAATCACAGCCCTTCTGTGACAATGACAGGCTCACAAGGTCGGTCAGCGTCGAGCACCATTCCGACTTGAGGAAAACCTCATCATTACTGTCCTGTCCAGATTTCACAATGGCTGCGGCGAGCAACGCCCAGCCCATACCTGATGTCTTCATAGCATCACCTCCAATATCCGACATCGCGCATCCAGTATGCCGTCTCGTTATAGTAGTTGTATGCAGGGTCATACTTGCTGCCCCAAACAGACGGCACATCATAGTAGTACACGTCCTGTGCCCATGTCTCGACAAGCTGCCACCTTCCGTAGCGGCCAAACCTGACACGCGCGAATATGTGGTTCATACCCGTTCCCCTTGGGTTGTAGTTGCGGACAAGCTCGCAGTCCGAAGCAGGGTAACTCCTGTCCCACATGTACTTGAACGTCGTGGCATAGTCCAGGCAGTTGACCTCGCCGTCCCTGTTCACGTCATACACCGCGTCGCGCACCCGGAGCAGCAGCGTCGGGATGTCGTACGCCTGGGCAGGCGGCCTGTTGCAGAACGCTGACATGCGGATGAGTACCGCCAAAGCAAGCAAAGAAACAATCTTTTTCATATACCCTCCTCGATAAAGGCCCGGCAGTCAAACCGGGCCAGAAGCAATCACTATATACCGTGTGACTACAGGCTTTTTACCGTGTATGTGCTGTCGAGGATGTTCGCAGCGTTCTTCGAGAACTCCACGACAATGCCCTGCTCAGCCCACTTCTTGACGTATGCATCGATGGCAGACTTGCCCTTGAGCGTCTTGTTGAATATCTCGCTGAGCGTCATGCTGTCGCCGACCTTTGGAGACGCACCGAATATCACGTTGAACATAGGTGTGTTGCTGCGCGCAGGGCCTCCGCTGATAAGCTCCTCGATGAAGGCCTTGATGTTGTCGGAGAGCCTGTCGTACACGCCTGCCGCAACAATGTCGTACTTCATCGCCTTCGCAAGCTGTGAGCGTTCCGCCTTCTCAGCAGCCTTCCTGTCACGGAAGCGTTTGGCCGCCTCACGCCGCTGCTGTCTCTGCTGCTCCAACCTGTCGGCAGCCTCCTGCTCCTGAGTCGTCTCCATTTCAAATTCGTCCATAATATATACCTCCTATATGGCACTATTTGTTAGTCTCATGTGTCCATGCTATACCCTACAATATCAAAATGTAGGGTATTAGCTAATTTTTCGTTAGTGTTGTGCTTCTACTTCCTTATTATAGATGAACCTACACAACCACCTGCTCAAGTCATAGCCGTTGGTAGTGGCAAGGTTCACGTAGTAGTTGGCAATATGGTCGCGCACAGTGTCCACTGACATAGGGAACACACTAGCATACAAGTTTGCGAAACGCTCCTTGTATGTCTCAAGAGTGTCCTCCTTCTTTATCTGCACATTGCATACGCATGTGTTCCAGCGCAGGAAATGTGGAAGGTCCAGCTCCCTCCACTCACGGACGCCGAACCGCCACACGTTAACGGCCGCTTGCACAGGCACCTTCCTGTCATGATAGAGGTCATCCATGCGTATGGCGACGACACCATTGGCGACAGCAACGAACGTCCATGTGTACCTGTAATAGTGCAGCCCCACATGATGAACCTGCGTGTTGAAGATGTACCTCCTGGCGAACGCCTGCTGCCCAGGCCGCCAGTCAACCTTCAAGTAGTAGTCCTCAAGCCGGGCCTTGCTGTCGTTCTTGAGTTCCACGAAGCAGTCCAAACCTTTCAGCGTGGCATATATGTCGGGGAAGCCGCAGCACGTACTCCCAGTCTCGACACGGTAATAGTCAGCACCACCCTTCTTCAATTTCTTCGTGAAAGCTGCGCTAAATGATTTCTCAGAAATATACATTGTTTCCTCCAGTATGTAGCAACCAGCAACGCCCAGTAAGGCGAGCCGACTGCGTTTATCAATGTCATAAAAATTTTTGGCTTTGTTTTTTCAATTCGGAAAGAGAAAAATTTATCCCGATACGAGTTGAAAAATTGAAAAGTCAAATGAAATTTATGACATTGATGATTAGCTAATAGCTACAGTGTCGGCACCAGTCTCCTCCTGATGCCAACCTGCTCAAATCAACCCCAGCTTGGTGATGGCCTGCATGGACTCATCACCATACACCTCGTTGTTCGTAGGCTGCTCAAGCAGCTCCCCGATGAGGTAGAGTATGCAGATGTCACGCTTCAGCTTGCTCCTCGCCACCGTCGCTGACGTCTTCTTTATCTTGTCGCCCTTCATGCCACAGTCGTAGCACGACTCTCTGTACTGCTTCTTCATCTCGACAAGCCTTTTGTCGAGCAGGGCTTTAAGTCTTTGCTTGCTTATCATAGCTGCTCCATTACATATATTCGTCGACAATCGCCTTCATGAGGGCACGTGCCCTGCTGTTGGTGAGGTGCTTCATCACGTGCTCGACAAAGGTATCTGTGTCCTCAATGTGCGACAGATAATCATCTGAGCACTCCTCCATGAATGAGTCGCCCTGGTTGTAGCTGAGCCACTCCGTAGTGATTTCGTCGCAGCGGATGTAGTCGCTGTCCACATCATCGCAGCGCATATAAGCCTCGTCTTCCTGAACACGCTCATTATAGTAATTGTCGAGTGCGTCTGGGTTCGCTTCCTGCAAATCCCAAAGCAGCTGCTTCTGCTCATCGCCGCTTTCCTGCTTCGAGCAGTAGCTCTTGAACGCCTCCCTTGAGTCCACGCTCGACTCTTCGAGCTGCGCCGAGAATGAATCCACTGCGTTGGTCAGGATGTCCACGAGAAAGTCCTTGTGCTTTTTGATGTCCGCTACCAATTCTTTGTTTGTTGTCATGATACTGTCCTCCTTAAAATCTTGTGTCTTTGTTCATGAACTTCACTATTCTGATTGCTTCTTCCAGGAACGCGCGAACCTTGTCATTGCCCGCACGCTCCAAGCTGTCCTGAAGCTGTCCCACCTTCAAGTCTACGTTCTCACGCACATAGCGTACATGTGCAGGATATGCACTGTCACACAGCCAGTCCTTTTCGGCAGTCTCCCTGTCCGTCGCATACGTCAAGGTGCTCACCTCTCCGAGAGCCACAAAGCACCTGCTGACCGTCTCATAGTAGCTGTCCGTGAACACGTTGTAGTACAGCTTGCTCACCACTACCTCAAGAGCGTCCCTGTATGTGTCCACGCTTGCACACTGCACTCTCACACGCTTGCTAGCGATGTCTTTCTTGAGCGTCTCAACCTGCTGTTTGTCCAATCTTGTCATTTTACACCTCCCAACATCTTCAAGAATGGTATCTGCCGTGTCAACTGCGACAGACTTCTGAATGTGGCTATGCGCTCGCCCTTCTCGTTGAGCACATACCAGAACTGTTTGCCATGTGTTATATTCATAAGCAACCTCTTTGTGTGTATGGTATCAGCCGCCAAAGCAGCCATCAAAATGGTCCAGTCCATCACTGAACTGAACCATTCGGGAGCTGCTCTACTTTAGTCTCCTATGCTGTATGCATCGCCCTCATCGTGGACGCTGTGCTGTATGTAGTCCAGCCACACACGCACGCCCTCCTCGTCCCTTTTCGGCTTGCCGTCAGCAATCCACTGCCTGACGACGTGAATCGCCAGCATCAGTATGCCGTCCCTCTCCGTGGCGCAGAGAAGCGACAGCTCCTCTTTCGTCCACGGTCTACCTGCGGATGGGTTCCTTTTATTCTCCATGACTGTCCTCCGAGATACCGTCGAATGTGACGTCCATGTCTTCAACACGAAGCGCGCCCTCTCTTTTGGAGAAGCCCTCTATCATGTGCATATCATCAGCCATGCTCACGCCTACCCTCACGGCGAAATGCCGCAGCGTCATGACCTCACCTGCGGATGGGTTCTCTGTGAAGCACAGGTCAATATCCGCAAGAAGCATTTCATCGGTCATGCATGCCGCGTAGTCTTTTCCGACATAATCAAGCACTGCGCTTGCGAACGCGTTCACAAGCTCCTTGCACTTGCTGCTGAACTCTTCTTTATTCATTTGAACTCCTCATATAACACTGCTATTACCATGCATACGAAAAAACATATAAACATGAAAGCTGCTGGACCCGGGTCGTCCAGAAATAGGCACTGTATGATGTCAAACATAGGCCCTCACAAACAATCATAGACGTTTCGGAGCTGCTCGTCGCTCATCTTTCTGAACAAAGCTGTTATGAAAGCCACGACTCTTGACTCCTCACTGAACAAGTCAAGGAACAAGTCCACGTTCGTGTCGAGCAGCTTCGATTCTGTAACGTCACTCATGCTGTGTGTGTACCTGTTGGTATACCTCCAAACCATTTCCTGTTCAGCAAACGACTTAGCATCAAGCGGCGACAGGTGTATGTCTGACAGCCGTGCGTCGGGCACACTTGTCTTGAGATGCTGTGTCACGTTGAGGCAGCACAGTGATTCCACAGCCTCGTTCACTATGCTGTCTGTGGTGAGACCATTTTTCTCGAAGCATTTTTCAATCACATCGGCATTGGCCCTGATGTACATGCCGTTAATATCATCAAACCTGTAGTCGGAGCAGTGATACTTGGACAGACCTTCCAGCGCAGCCGCAAGGTTTATGGCTCCCCGCCTGTTCTCAAGCTCTGCGTCTCCTGAGATACCATTGTTGTAGAACTTCGTGAAGTCGTCTGTCATGACATATTCTGCTATGTCGTCCAACGCTGTGCAGGTGTATGCCTTGTCGACCACACCCATGTCAGAAGCCATGATGACTTCCTTCAGTTTTTGATAAAGTTCCATATTCTTTGCCTCCTATATTGCGAAATTTTCGATTACTTCTCTTCTTGCTGAGATACTCTGCTCTTTGACAGCCATGCTTTTTGCGACGTGGCTCAGAGCATTGCTCAATTCCCAGTGAAAGGACTTCTTGATGCTTGGCCAGTGTTTGAGAATGTCCTGCTCTCTCTTCTGACGCCACACGCTTTCCTTGATTCCACCTGCTTTGTCGTAAGCCTCCCTGCTCCTAAAGATAGGCACCCACCATACCATGCCGTCAGCATTGAGCGTAAGGTGCCCATAGTCCTCATGGATAAGTGCATCTGCGAAAGGCTCCAGTGTCTTGTACAGGTAGTCATCAACCTGCTTGACGAGTTCCTTCTCAATCGATGCAAGCTCAGTGCTAGCCTCACGCACTTCATTGACGTGCTCCTCATACACCTGAGAAGGTGTCCTAGCACATACAGCGATAAATTCTTCTGATTTTTTCATTTTCTTTCCTCCTAAAAGCAGGCTCTCATCATCAGGGAGCCTGCCCTATCTCTATGCATTTTCAACCAAGTCACTGGGGAGCTTTCCATGAAGGCTCAGTGCTTCGAGCACGTCCTTTTCCTCCACGGACTCCCTGCCTTCCATGTCAGCGAGTGTCCTTGCGACTTTCGCAGTCTCGTGCATACATCTTATAGGCATCCCTTCAGGGAAGAGCTTGCTGTACTGGTTCACTATCTTTTCAGTGACGTCCTTGCCGAGGTACTCGTTCAGGTAGCCTTGTCTCAAGAGCTGCGCTTTCCAAGCACGCTCCACGACAGCTCTCATTTCCTTGAGCGTCATGAAGTCGCCTTTGCCTTTGCCACTGTCCACGACGCGTATGGCGACCCTGTCGAGCAGTGGGTTGCCGAGCTTCCGCCAGTACCTCAGTATTTCCTTCATGGAGCAGAGGCACGCTTTGTCAGTTCCAAAGTTTCCGCATGGACAGCTTTGGGCCGTCATGAGCAGCTGGAACCTGGCCGGGAACATCGTCGACCGACCTGCGCGGCTCAGGACTATGCTGTTGCTTTCAAGTGGTACCCTGAGCATTTGCAAACAAGCACCACGGAACTCCTCTGCTCCACGAAGGAACAATGCTCCGCTGTGCGCCATGGAGATGGCTCCAGGCCTACAGCTTACGCCTCCTCCGCACATGCCCTCGATGCTCGCTGTGGGGTGTGGTACCACGAATGGACGGTTGACAGGGATTATATTGTTCAGCACACCACCCACTGAATGAATCCTGTACACCTCTTTCTTCTCATCAGGGCGGAGCTGCGGAAGGAGCAGGTTGAAGTGCTGCATGAGCCATGTCTCCACGGAGTCGTATCTGCACACAGTGAGCATATGGTGCCCACCGCAGGCGGCGACCAACATCGCCTTTTTCAGTGCTCCATAGCCTTTTTCATCGTCAAGGCTGTCGTCATCGTCATCAAGTTCCTCGAACCTGATGTCATACTCTGGCACTGTCGGAGCCTTGAAAGCGTCGACTGCTGTTCGGGCTTCATGGAGGTTCTTCACGAGCACAGCCTCCATGCCCTTCACGAGTGCTGACTCGGTACAGTCGGGAAGGATAGCATACTTGATACCCTGCTCTTTTGCCGTCTCGCAGGCGGCGAAGATTCCTGGACAGTAGTTGAGTTTACCCTTGTCGTCGAGCCTACCCATGACGAGTATGTCAGGTGCTTCAGCACCCTCGCTGGCGAGCACGACAGCAAGCGCAGTCGCCGCCAAGCAGTCAGCGTTCTTCTTCACGTCGGCAGGTGAAAGGCTGAGAAGCACGCGTTCACTAGGGAACTTGAATCCGCTGTTCACAACAGCAGCCTTGACAGTCTCCCGGCCCGCCGCAACCTCAGCATCCGCCAAGCCCACAATGTCGCAAGCAGGGATTCCACTGCGCAGGTCGACTTCAACGTCAACCAACTGTCCCTCATAGCCAAAGTTGGCATAGGTTTTAATCATAATTACACCTCTTAGTATAAATATTCAGTCGCAAATGCAACCATTCAAACGACCCACAGTTTGAACTGTGAGCCGTTCAAGAGTTACACTATTCGTCAGACGCAGAGACTCTCTACTTCTGACACCTCTTCAGGATTAAGGCGCAGCTTGTAGGTTTTCTTGGCTGTCCTATACATGAAAAATGCTGTGTCCACATCATTGACAGTTACGATGTAGCAGTAAGCTACGCTGAACGTGTGGCAGCAATGTGCCATGACGATTACAGGTGTATGCCATGGCAGTATCTCGACAGCGTTGCAAATCTTGTAGTATGCTGCGACTTTTACTGCTGAAGGGCGTCCATACGCCGCGTTAATGTCAGGGCAAATACCCTGCTCCACTTTTTGAAGGTACATATCTGCGTATCTTCTCAACTGTTCCTTAGTCATTGCTCTCCTCCTTGCTGCTCTCCTCGCTGTCGTCTTCGTCGCTGTCGTCTTCGTCGTTGTCGTGCCATTCCACACAGTCCCAAGACGTGCCCCAGTGGGTGACGAGCAGCACCCACACCGAGAGCTTCTCGCACCATGCAAATCTGAGGTCATACCTTCTGCGGAGATAGTCCACGTCGCTGTCCGAGCAGTCGGTGATGTAGTACTGATAGACTTCTACATAGTCATCATCATCTTCGTTGAGTGTCGCCTCGCAGACGTTCTCGAAGAAGACGTCATCTTCGAGCTTGCTGATGTCGTTGCAAAGAACCATGTTTTCGATGCTTTCGACAGCATCAGCATAAGTAGTGGTAGTTTTCATAGTAAAACCTCTTAGTATAAATATTCAGTCGCAAATGCAACCATTCAAACGGCTCACAGCTCAAACTGTGGGCCGTTCAAGGGTCACACTTCAGTCATGGCTAGATGATATTCTCGAAGTGTCTCCAGGCTTTTTCCTCGAACAGTGTTCTGTACACCGTCTCGAAGCAGCCATTGAACCTGTGTCGTATCAGGTAGACGTCCCGGCCGTCAGTGGAATCAATGACCAGGTAGTAGACACCTTTCTTGGTGTAGTCACACTTTGCATTAAGCATTTCCATTTTCAAGCCTCCTTGCCCTGTAGCACAGGTCAAACAACTCACTAGCTCCAAGCTCGTCAGGTGTTGACTCAAGCGTCAGTCCAAGAATAGACGTGATGAACGCAGTCGGACACACACTGTAGCTTATGTACGCAGGCGGACACATCATGAAACACACGTGTGTCGGGAGTTCCTCAGGCTCCCAAATAGGTGCCTGAAGTATGCTGAGCACATCTTGAAGAAGCCCATCTTTAGGATACTCCACTTTGCCTGTCGTCGTGTTCAGCCATGCTGGATAGCTCACAAGCCTGTCATAGCTCACACGGAAGCTGTTACCGTATCTGACGAAGCGCAGCGATTTCTCGAGGTTTTTGCCATACTTCAGGAGAATGTCATTTGGATAGAGAGGGCTGACCGACTCAAGCCTGAAGTTGCTCATAGTGAAGGCGAACGGCTTGCCACTTCTGAGCTTCTTTCTGAGACTCCTGAAGACGTCCCACACGCCGGCTGTACTACAGAGGACGCCATGAGCAATGATGTTGTTGTAACCCCGTGCATAGTCACACCAAAGACTGCTGAGAACATTTTGCAACGCAGCAAGTTTCATGGTGACAGGTACTTTGTTGAGTCGAGCAAGCTGCCTGATAGTATGCTTTTTCGGACATGGGCCATCATAGTTGCTTCTGTTACGAAGCGTGTCATACAACCACAGCACATCGTCCAGTGCCACACCAGCGGCGTTCAGTCGTGCGGTGATTGACGCGGTGAACTCTCTGTTGAACGCGTTCAGTTTCTTCAGGCTTTCGCCATTAATCAAAGATTTCATAGTATACCTCTCAGTGTATTTATTTAGTCGCAAGTGTGGCCCACGTTTAGCACAGTGAGCCACACTTCAGGGAGCTACATATTCATCGCAAATCCCTTGATTCTATTGGACATATCAACTATGCCCATGTCGGCCAACTTCTTCACGACTTTCTTCAGGTCATCTTTCGTGTATGCACCGTCGTAATCGTCAGGGACATCAGCACTCTTGGCCATGAAGAGCAGATTGCCGTTTTCGTCCCTCAGGAAGTCCCCTTCCTTTGAGCCGTCTTTGCGACAAGCCACAAACTTGAAGGTTACTTCAGGCGGCAATTCCTCAGGCGTGGAGACACCGAAGTATTTTTCGAGAAGTGATGATTTCGGTGCCACCTTCAGTGCTTTCGCCTTAGCCACAGCTTCATCGAGCAAGTCACGCCCAGTATCTGAGACTTCACCCCTCAACAGTTCGAGGGCGGTGAGAAGCTCATCAACTGAGGCGTTGCGTTTCTCGTCCTCGGCTGAAAGTTTCTTGCCGCCGCCACGTGGACATTTTTCGCCTGTTACGTGAGCGTCGCGATGCGTGTGGTAGACGTCCCTCTCTTCAGGCGTAAGGAACCTGTACAGCGGGAAGGCGTTCCTGTCTACTCCGTCTATCTCGAAGTGAATCCACCCATCTGCGTTCGATGTCGTCATCGGCTGAGAGCGTGGAGCCTTCGCAAGATTGTTGACGTCCTGTTCAGTGAGCAAGCCGTCGCGAAGCAACTGTTTGATAGACCATTTCGGGATTTTCGGCAAGTTCACGAATTTGCGGACGCTGTCCTGAACTTCTTTTGATACATTTGTGTAGTTAACCATAATGACACCTCTTAATATGTAGATATATTTAGGACTTAATACAAAATCCTTGAGAAGGGCGACAAGCCGAAGCTAGCCGCCTATCTTAAAGATTCTACGACTTATGGAAAAATCCACGAGTCCCAAAGGCATGACTCATAGCATAGTGCACATTCCATATAGTGATATGTCTACTAGAATAGCGTCTACGAGTCCCAACATTAAAGCGTCACGGACTATATAAGCGTTTAGTGCATTTCGGCACTATAGGCGACGGTGCTGTTCTTTCAATGCTCATTCACTCAGTTATATCTGAGCCCGTCCCTCACGGCTATTTTACACGAAGTGAGAAACCGCCCTAATTCAACGGAACCCACCTCTAACGTATAAACGGAGCCAAACCACACAACGAGTGTTTGCTAGGCACTCGTCTAGTGTGTCCTTCCCTATGCATATCAAACCTAGGTATATCAGCCTAGTCAAGTTAATAGACGTTTCACATGAAACGCTCACCATGTGGCTTGCG
>Ga0326512_10003060_pt1 | contig 12297 bp, 13 predicted proteins | sample 1_2617_0518_D_FD_203652 | JGI IMG/M metagenome (GOLD analysis project Ga0326512, IMG submission 203652) | Bovine rumen microbial communities from UC Davis, California, United States - 1_2617_0518 | ecosystem: Host-associated > Mammals > Digestive system > Stomach > Rumen | place: USA... | reverse complement strand
ATGACCGATCTGGACGGTTACTCATTTGATGATATTCAAAATATGTTGTAAGGGGTTAGTTTATCATGGTGGTGAATTGTGCAGAATTTCACCCAGAAGAATATTTCCAGTCCGTTCCCTTGCTGAAAAACAGACGGGGAAACCCGTCCGGAAAGAAAAGGCACTATATGGGTCTGACAACTGCTTTTGACATTGAGACCACTGTGCTGGATGAATATGAGCAGTCAGTGATGTATATATGGCAATGGCAGTTCGGTGAGGATTATACGGTTATAGGCAGAACATGGGAAGAATTTCAAGACCTTCAATACAGAGTTAAACAGTGTCTTCCTGCTGACAGATGGCTTGTTGTGTACGTGCATGTACTTTCTTATGAGTTCCAGTTTTTGAAAGGAATTTATCCTTTTCAGACATCCGAAGTATTTGCACTGGACAGTAGAAAGATTTTGAAGTGCGATATGCACGGGGTTTTTGAGTTCCGGTGTTCTTACCGTCTCACCAACATGAGGTTGGAAGACTTTACAAAGAAAATGAAGGTGACTCACCAGAAACTTTCCGGAGAAGAATTTGATTATTCCCAGAAAAGATACCCATGGACTGAATTGACAGATAGACAATTAGAATATTGTATAAACGACGTTCTTGGTCTGGTAGAAGCAATCAATGCACTCATGGCAAGAGACGGAGACAATCTGCAGACCATTCCCCTTACATCAACCGGATATGTCAGAAGGAACGCAAAACGAGCAATGAGGTCTGGTAATACTCACCATGCCTTTGTAGGGTCTATCCTTCCGAACTGGGAGCAGTACAAAGCATTGCGTGAAGCCTTTAGGGGTGGCAATACCCATGCCAATAGATACTATTCCGGAGACATTATTGAGAACGTTCACTCTGCTGACGAGTCCAGTGCATATCCCTATGTATTGTGTAATTGTGAGTTCCCCATGACTGCCTTTGTCAATATTGACCCTTCCGATCTGAATATAGGGTATATAACCCGTTGTATGACCGTAAGACATAAGGCACTACTTTTGAGAGTTGCTATCCGCAACTTGAAGTTAAGAGACCCTTTCTGGGGGTGTCCGTATATCTCCAAGGATAAGTGCAGGAATGTCCGGAAGGCATCAGAGACAGAGGATAACGGACGAATTATGTCTGCTGATTATCTGGAACTCACCATTACCGATCTGGACTTACGGATTATTCTGGAAGAATACGAAGGTGAAATGGTTTTTCTGCAAGGGTGGTATTCTTCCTATAAGAAACTTCCGGAAGAACTGGTTCAAGAAGTTATCAAGTATTACAGAGAGAAGACTGAACTCAAAGGGGTTAAGGGGCAGGAAATATACTATGATAAGTCAAAAGCCTTGCTCAATGCCCTGTATGGCATGATGGCACAAGACCCCGTGAAGTATGAGCAGTTATTCAGACAGGAAGGGGACTTTGCCACACCGTTATCCATCATCATGGAAGACCAGACCTTGACTGATGAAGAAAAGAAAGAGAAGGCAGAGGAACTTGGAAAGGAAATACTGGACAAGTCCAACAAGAAAGCCTTCCTTGCGTATCAGTGGGGTGTCTGGACTACAAGTCATAGCAGATATTGTCTTGAAAGGGGGTTAAGGATTATCCATGAAACGGAAGGTGCTGAATTTGTGTACTGTGATACTGATAGTCTCAAGTATACTGGCAATGTTGACTGGTCTCATTATAATGCTGATAGGGTTGCAGAGTGTATGCAGTCCGGTTCTCATGCTACTGACCCGAAGGGGATAGAACATTATATGGGAGTGTTTGAGAGTGAAGACAATAAAGAGACCGGATATGCCTATCGTTATTTTAAGACGATGGGGGCGAAAAAATATGCCTATGTCGAAAAAGAATGTGAAGGTGTACATTGTACAATCGCAGGAGTCAATAAGAAAAAAGGTGGCAAGGAACTCGATGCTCATGGTGGACTCAAAGCATTTGAGGAAGGCTTTGTATTCAAGGATGCAGGTGGAACAATGGCAGTTTATAATGACAATCCGGAAATAAAAGAAGTCATTATTGACGGTCATAGATTGCCAATAACTTCCAATGTAGCAATCCTTCCTTCCGAGTATACTCTGGGTATTACCGGAGAATACGAAAGAATTTTGAAATTTGCGAAAAATTATCTTGCAAATCCCTATGTAGTATGATAATATTATTAAGGGTCAAGCGAGCGTGAACCTCTGAACCCACCATAGGTTTGCTTCTGAAAGTCAGAATGGCTTGTAAATTGTGCCAGAGGGATTATGCCAAGACCTTGACCCATACCCCTTACTACTTCCCAAATATGAAAGGAGAACCAGTATGAAGATTCTGTATCAGTCCGAAGGAATGTCCCTCAAAGATGTCGTTTCCCTCACCAAGAGTAACGATGTGAAGAAGATGTCCGATGCAGTCGGTGAAGTCCTCGACATCGACAAGGTTGTCATTTATGAAGATGTCAACTTCAAGGGTGAGCCGATGCAGGTCATGGCAGTCAAGACTGCCGAAGGCGTGAAATACGCCACGAACAGTGCTACCTTCATCCGGAACTGGAAGGAAATCAATGACCTGTTCGCTGACTCCGATGAAGATGCCCCCACCACCTTTAAGGTTGGTTCTGGGACGAGCAAGAACGGCAGACCCTTTATCTGCTGTGACATTGCGTAAATCATGAAGACATACTCTGATAATGGGTATGTGAATGTTAAGGGGATACTCGATGAAGGGTATCCCTTTAATTTTCTCATAGGTGGACGGGGAACAGGAAAGACTTACTCGACCTTGAAGGAGTCCAAGGAAGACGGTCAGAGATTCATGCTTCTTCGAAGAACCCAGACAGAAGCAGACATTATCAGTAAACCAGAGTTCAGCGTGTTCAAACCTCTGAATGACGATCTTGGATGGAATGTCTGTGTGGAAAGAATTTCCAAGTATAATAGTATGTTCTATGAACCGGACGGGGAAGAACGGAAAATTATCGGATATACAGGGGCGTTGTCAACTATTGCCAATATGAGAGGTTTTGATGCTTCTGATATTAAGAGACTTATCTTTGACGAGTTCATCCCAGAGAAGCACGTAAGGATTCTAAAAAATGAAGCAGAAGCTCTTTTCAATGCCTATGAGACCATGAACCGTAACAGGGAACTCAAAGGAATTGAACCTATCCAGTTGGTATGTCTGGCAAACAGTAATGATATTACAAATCCTGTATTTGAATATCTGAAACTTATCCGTATTGCTGACAAAATGCAGAAGGGGAACTGTGACAGGTGGACAGACGATAGACGGGGAATACAGTTAATCCTTCTCCATAGGTCTCCCATAAGCAGACGGAAAGCGAATACTGCCCTGTATCGTCTGACAGATGATACAAACTTCTCTGCTATGTCCATAGACAATGATTTCCGAGTTGACAGGTCTCATGTAAACCCCAGACCCCTTAAAGAATACACACCTGTTTGTTCAGTCGGTGAGTTATGTATTTATCGGCATAAATCAGAACCCAGACTGTATGCCACAACACATATGTCCGGAGTATTCAACAAGCAGTACACACTTTCCGATACAGACAGGATTCACTACCAGAGACTATACCGGAGTCAGTGGGATATGTATATCTCTGGCAAGATTGATTTTGAGGATGTACTTGCAGAAAAGATGTTCATTAAATACTGGGAGATGGTGAATATATGAAACATGGTATCTATGTTCTGGCAAAACATTTACGGAAGAAGGGTCTGCTCCCCTATAACTTGTAGTCTTTTATTTATGATAGGTTACATGAATCTGTTGACAAAGAACGCCTTTGGTAATTATAATAAATGCGGTGATTAACCTGCCCAGTGCAAACCCCAGAAGGGTGGGCAAGAGTCTGCACACTCACAAGGGTTAATCACCTATTCTTTGTAAAGGGGAGAGACCGATGGATTTTGCAAGTATTCTGGAAGCGTTTACTCAGGTAGGAGTTCCCATTGCCTGTCTGGTTGTAACCTTCAACCTCTGGAACAAGGAGCGAGAAGACCACAAGCAGGAAATGAAGGAAGTCACAAAAACTATTGAACAAAACACACTGGCAATCCAGAAACTGACCGACAAGTTAGACAAGGAGTGACCCTATGGTAACAGGCGCTGAATATTCATTACAGGCACAGTCCACAAAATATGACGGTCTTTCCTATGAAAAGGCAGACTGCCAGAAGTTCGCGGAACTGGTACTGATTGACTGCGGAGTAAAGAAACCGGACGGGAAACCCTATGACTGGAAAGGTAGCAACTCCATGTGGAGAAATGCTCTTTCATGGAAAGGCACTGTGCAGGAGTGTATTGAAAAATTCAACGGTATTCCTCTCGGTGCATGGGTGTTCATTGTAAAGCGTGACGGGGGAGAGGTTGAGCGTGGCTACCATGACAACGAAGGAAATGCAAAACACATAGGTATCTATGTGGGTAGTGGCAATCCATATGGTGATGTACGAGACAGTACAGAAACCAGAACCCGTGACGGAGTGGGATATAGGAAACTGGAAGGGTTTAACATGGTCGGTCTTCCTTCCATGTTGGACTTTACCCATGATGCCACTGAATTTCCTCTGGACTTCCCTATTATGGATAAAGTTTCCAAGGAAGAAGCGCTGATAGCACTGGAAACATTGACAAAATATATAAAAGGAGTATAAATTTATGCTGAACACCGAAACTGTTCTGAAACTCATTGACAAGGGTTTCACCCATGATGAAATCATGGCAATGGAAAATCCCCAGACTGAACCTAAAGAACCCGTTCCCAGTGAACCTAAAGAACCCGTTCCCAGTGAACCGAAGACAGAATCAGTTCCCAGTGAACCCAAAGAAGATGTTACCGGAAAAGATATTCTTAATGCCATTCTTGCGCTGGGCAAACAGGTGCAGTCCTCACAGGCAATGGGTCAGAGACTTCCGGAACTGAAAGACCTTACTGCGGATGACATTGTGGCACAACTTATCAGACCGACTGAGGGAGATCAGTGATGATTGAGATTATATCATGGTTGAGAAAGATTTCCGAGTCCCTTGACAAGATTGCCAAGGCACTGGACAGTGGTAAATCCACCAAGACTAAAAAGGAGAGTGAAGACAAATGAGTCAGCCTACGATTTTTCAGCAAGCGTCTGCCGTTCTGAACAGTATCTATCGGCAGGAAACAGGTCGCAACCTGCTGACTGCTACTGAACCGAACTTTATTTCCGTCGCAAACACCGTCCTGTCTCTGGGTAAAGACAAGGTGTATAATGCTCTGATGGGTGTTATCGGCAGGACTATTTTTTCCATTCGCCCCTATACTGCCAAGCTGAAAGGTTTGGAATTTTCTCTGGAAAAATGGGGTGAATATGACCGGAAGATTTCCATTGTGGATTCCGAGATGCACGACAATCAGGCGTATATGTTCCCCGTAACTTATGATGGAAGTCAGAACCCCGCCACTGGTAACGGTCTGTCTGTTGACCCGTGGATTATCAACAAGCGTGAATTTCTGGAAACCTTCTTTGTGGGGTCTTCCGTATTCCAAGACCATTACTCCATCATGGAGAAACAGTTGATTAACGCTTTCCAGAGTCCGGAACAGTTGATGCAGTTTATCAGTCTGCATACCACTGATGAAAGCAACAAGATTGAGCAGTACAAGGAAGGCATTTCCCATGCCATCCTTTGCAATCTGATTGCCACTCTGGTTGCGGAAAATAAACCGGAACGAGTTGTGAAACTCATTACCCTGTACAACAGCGAACTGGGTCTGACCGGAGACGATGCCTATACTGCCGAGACGATTGCCCGTCCGGACACCTACAAAGCCTTCCGTCAATGGGCATATGCGAAAATGGCGGCGATTTCCAAGAGGATGGAAGAACGCTCCGTCCTGTACCAGACTGAAATCACTGGTAAGCCTATTCTCCGTCACACTCCGTACGCAGATCAGAAACTGTATATGTTTGTAGATGATATGTTTGCTATGGATGCCACCGTAATGGCAAACACCTTCAATCCGCAGTTCATCAAGAACGCCGATGTGGAAGGCGTTACCTACTGGCAGTCCATCAAGTCTCCGTCTGCCATCAATCTGACACCCACTTACACGGGAACCAATGGTTCTCCCACTACTGCCCAGAGCGCAGTTACCAAAGACCATGTGTTCGCCGTCCTGTTTGACAGACAGGCGTGTGGTTGGAGAATGATTGACCATACCACTGACCTCACTCCGAAGAACCCCAACGGTCAGTACAGGAATGTATGGCATAATATGCTCATTAAGAGCGTACAGGACAACACCGAGAAGGCAGTTGTCTTCCTCATGGAGTAATACTCACAACATACAGACTGGGGATAGGTCTTGCGCTTATCCCCTTTCTTTTACGGAAGGTGGTTAATAAATGATTGTCAATTTATACAGTGGATTCTCAAAGAGAATCAATAGTACAAAACTGCCTACTGGAACACCTACCCAGAAAGATGGTACATTGAGAAACGAATGTTCTATTACTACTCCGGAAATCGAATTTAAGACGATGGGTAGTGTATGCCCTTGTGATTTTTGCTATGCTTATATTCCCAAATTCAAACGTTATTATTTCATTACTGACTGGGTGGCAAAAAGCGGTATCTGGACTTGTAGAATGACAGAAGATTATCTTGCTTCATGGAAAACAAATATCGGTAATACCAATGCTTATATTGAAAGATGTACTGCAGAGTCAGACCCATATATAGTTGATACATATTATCTCACAAATGTTGACACGGTAAATAGCACAGTGGTTATAAATAGTCAGTATTATAATGTGTCAACAAACCAAGGATGTTTCATTGTGGGAGTTATTGAACACACAGACAGTTCTTCAAGTCAAGTAGGTGGTGCGGTTACATATTACGTATTGACCCCCGCTGAATGCAGAGGAATGGTTGCTTATCTGACAGGAGACCAGTTTATTACTGATGCAGGATTTCCACCTGTCGCAAGTATTACTCAACAGATACAGCATGATACTGCTAAACTCATGGTTAATCCAATGGAATTTATAGTATCATGTATCTGGTTTCCATTCCCCACAAACTATTTTGCTTCTGCTTCTGCTCCTACTCAACAGATCAGAGTGGGTTATTGGTCGGTAGATACTTCATTTGCCACTGGAAAACTGGTAACGGAAGATCATATCAAAATCATAACTGGATGTACAATCCCAGATCATCCCCAAGTTACAAGAGGTAAATATCTAAACTTCGCTCCGTACACAAGACTATCTATTGAAATGCCACCTTTCGGACTGATTCCGATTGACCCGTCTTTCAGAAGCAATGGTGATATTCTCCGACTGGAAATCAATATTGATGCTCTCACTGGCAAAGCACGATTGATTGTAAATATGATTGATGATGCCACAGACCCCAACTATAACAAGTATGTTATCACTGAAAGTGAAGGAATGATAGGATGTCCCGTACAGTTGGCACAGGTGCGTAATGACCTTATAAATGCAGGAGTTGAAACATTCCTTACTGGCGCTTCTACTCTGTCTATGTCAAACTGGTTCTCTGGTGGAAAAGAAACAATTCAGCACGCAAAAAATGCTCTGGATTCTCTTTTGCCACAGGTTAAAACTGATGGAGAAAGCGGTTCAAGACTTTTCACAAAAATTCCGCCCGTATTGAATGTTCAGCAGATTCTATTATCTCCGGAAGATATAGAAGAAGTTGGAAGACCTCTGTTTGATAAACGAGTAATTAACACACTTACCAGTGGATATGTGAAATGTATAGAAGCAACTGTAGATTATCCTTGCTATGACAGTGAAAAGGAAATCATTCACACATATATGATGAATGGTTTCTACTGGGAGTGATTCTATGCCTATTGTTTCCGGTAAACTAACTGCGGAAAGTGCATATGCCTATAATGGCAAAGGTCTTACATACTCCGACTATGACTGTATTCATTTTGTAAACCTTGTCAGACAAACTTGCGGACTAAATGTTCTATCACAAAGCACCAACCGAGTATGGAGAAGTTCAAGTGCCTTGTCATGGAAGGGGACTATTCAAGAAGCATATCAAAGATTTGACGGTGTTCTTCCACAAGGTTTATATCTATTTCATGTAGTCCCAGACGACGACCCTAGTGCAGACCCCGAACATTATGGATATGGTGACGGTATTGGTGATGTAAACCACATAGGCATATATACAAACATCGGACTTGGAGTCATGCAATCTGGCGGATATGGTGGAACAGGAGTACATGATTCAAGACTGCGCTCATATTTCAATCTTGCAGGTTGTGCCAGTGGCATTGACTATTTAGGAGCAGTCGAACCGGACTTTCCAGACCCCGTGTTATTCCGTCAATTCTATGTAAGTCCGGATATTAAAGTTCTGGATGATGAAATGACAAAACAAAATGCTAATTGTGTAAAATCCAAAATGGTAAATGACCTTGGTTGGACACTTCAATCCGTGTGCGGTATTTTAGGTAATATGCAATATGAGTCCGGTATAAATCCTGCATATATCCAAAGTACTTATAGAAACTTCCTTCCCAGTGAAGACCAAATAACCGCAGTACCAAATTATGTTATGATGTATTTCATGCAGTCTACATACCAAACCCCACTAAATGAATATGGTCTTGGTTTATGTCAGTGGTCTACTACCACAACTACAAACCATCTGGAACAGTCTTATATTGTAGCGAGAGCAATAAAAGACCCGTACTCTGGAAGTAATTCTACAAGGCAATTGTGGTATGACGGATGGTTTCAGTGTAAAAGGATTAACGCTGAACGGTCGCAGGACAGCCAAATCAGACGATTTGACCCTAACATAGTAAATGGAGTGCGCTATACTTTTGATAATTATGTCATTGCTACCACAAGCGCTGGAGATTGTGCTGAAGCATGGGCAGTTGGTTATCAGAAGACCAGTATTGATATTTCTCTCCGGAGACAATATGCGGAAGACTGGTACACATACTTCACTACTGTGAACCCCGAATATATTCCAGAACCCCCACCAGAACCCTATACAAGACCGGAACTCCCGTGGTATATTATAGGTGCTAAACGCAGAAAGGAGTTGTTTCGTAAATGCCAAGGAATGTAAACTTACCAAATGCAGGAAACGGACTGGGATATACTACCAGTTACAACGGTATTCCTGCACTATATGACTACCAGAATATGTATAATTCTGGTTTCTCCCCTTCCAATATTCATGTAAGAAACACGGGGATTCAGCAATATTTTGCTCGTTACCTTCTGCAGAGAGTTATGAGCGTATTCAAGTGGACACTTCCGGAAGAGTGGAACAAAGATTACTTTCTGTATGTCCTGTACTGCATGGGATTCATTGGTATTGTAGAGACTGACAAATTTGGTGTAGTCTGTCAGCATGGCTATCCATATGGCAGAGACCTTTATTATCAACCAACCAATTTTGTTATCAGCAATCCGTTAATCCGTCATGCCATTGAACCCCTTATAGGCATTGACTGCACAGTGATAAAACTCATGCCAGACTGGGGAAATCCTATGGACTTGGTGAACTTCTATGCTGATATGATGGCCCTTGCTTGTGAAGCAATGGGAGTAAACTTCATCAATGCCAACCTCGCTTACATCTTTCCCGCCGAGTCACAGGGAGAAGCAGAGACATACAAAAAGATGGTGGATGATGTTTGTGGTGGCAATGTTGCAGTTGCGGTCGGTAAGAAAATGTTCAATGAGGACGGTACTGTAAAATGGCAACCTTTCCAACAGAACCTGTCCGAGAACTTCATTGTACCGGAACTTCTGGACTCTCTCCGCAACCTGCGTGATATGTTCGATACGGAAGTTGGTATTCCGAACACGAACACAAGGAAGAAAGAGAGACTGACAGACGATGAAGTAAATGCAAATAACACCGAGACCAGAACGATGTGTGAACTCTGGTTGGAACATCTGAAAGACGGAGTGAAGAAAGCAAAGAAAATGTTCCGTCTCCCGTCTTTCTCCGTTGACTGGCGAGACCCGCAGGAAGGGGGTGCAACTAATGAGCAGACAGGCAAAAATAAGCGTGATGGGTCTGTATCAATGGAATAATGACCTGTTTGACTTACTGGTAGTTCCGGAAGGTGTAGACAAGGAAACATTCACTGATAATCTCATGGCAGAGACCTGTGAACTGGAAGTACTATATCCCAACTACGAAGTAATGAAAAATCTCATAGGTGTGTGGTCTCATAAAATGCTACCAGTGTGGCAACACCTGTATGATACCACAATGTACGAATATGACCCCATTCAGAACTACAACAGGACTGAAACAGAGACTATCAACGGAGAAGGTAACAGGGTTCACAGTGGTACAGACAGTACAACCACTGGTGGCACTGACACTACAACTCATGGTGGCCAGAACTCTCATAACCAGACAACTACTAATACCGGAGACAATCGTCACTCTATCGCAGGTTTTGACTCCGTTCCTACTGCCAACAGTGACGGTCTCGTTCTCAATGATACAGACGATGCTCATAGCACTGAAATCATCAATGGTTCTGACACTTTCGGCAAGACTGAAACCTTGCAACATGGCAGAACTGAACAAATGGTGCATGGTGAACAGATTGCAGACACAACGGAGACCACAAGAGAGACCCATACTTCCGGTAACATAGGTGTGACAACTACTCAGAAAATGATTCGTGAGGAAAGAGAGATTGCAGAATTTAACATTTATGATAGAATGATACGGGACTTCATTAACAGATTCTGCATTGAGGTTTATTAAGGAAGGAGTGATACTATGTTTCCCTATTTTCCCCCGATACCCCCGTTCGGTACTGGCAATATGTGGCCTTATACTGACATCCACAATCTCAATCTTGACTGGGTAATAAAAGTTGTAGCAGACTTCCTCACACATTATCAGAATATACAGACGGAACTGCACAATGTAACAGATGAAGAACTGGCAAGACTTCAACAGTGGTACAATCAGCATAGCAATGATATTAACACACAACTCAATACGGCACTTGCTGAACTTGGACAGGAAACACTCCGGAAAATTACTGAATTTGAACTTACTTGCAGTGAAAAAGCACAGGAACTCTTTAGCGGTTTGCCGTTAATGTATATTCCCCTCTATAACCTCACTATACTGGATGGATATTATCAGCCAGATAACAATTTCAACTTTGTATCAGATGATGCTTTTCAGTGCATCAAACATCCGGTATTAGAAGGGGAGCATTATAAAATAACTACCCGTGTTCGACCTGTAACACAGTTTCCTATTGCTTACTTTCTGGACTCCGATAATAATGTAATTAGCACAGAGGGTACTGTGACACAGATTACTACCTTCCGTTCCTATCCTGTAACAATCCCTGCAAACTGCGCTTATATGGTAGTAATGAATGATAAAGGAAACGGAACTGCCACAAGTAATGTTGACTTGACTATCGAAAAGGAAATTCCCTATCTTCCCTATAATGCCCCGTTAGCAGGAAAGAAAATTATGATTTTCGGAGACTCTTATAGTACTGTAAAGAACAGGTGGAGAGAGGAATTTTACAAACGCACAAAGGCTATTGAACTGTGCTGTATTTCCAGAGGGGGTGCCCATCTGTGCGACTATGCCGATACTGTTCTGGATGGAAACTACTATACTGAAATTACAGGAAGTGAAAGCAATAACACAATAAACAACATGATTACATATGTCGCAAATGAACCCCCGAACGCAAGCCCCGATATTATCATTATTGAAGCATATATCAATGATAACCCCACCAGAGAACAACTTACCACATATACCAATGAAATCAATGAAGGATGGAACTCTGAATGGATAGATTATGAAACAGTCAATAGAACCATTACAGAGGGTGCTATGCGGTGGCAGGTGAGCAAACTCCGTAGACTCTATCCTAATTCTCAAATCGTTTTTGTGAGTCCCGTCGAAACCGCATATTATGACGTTGAGTATATGAAACTCAAAGACGATAAAATGACTGGAATGACACAAAGACTTGCCTGCGACATTGTGCATGGTATCAGATGTGGTATTACTGCTGAATTTGAAACCCGTGGAGAAAATGGACGCTTCCTGTCTGATGGACTACACCCTAATGTATCGGGTGGTATCATTCTGGGAAGATATATCGGTCAGATGGTTTCTAACCTCTATGCAGACCGTCTAACACGCTAATACCAGATTGTACAAATGGGGGATGGGATAGCCTGTCCCCTTTCTCTATATTAC
>Ga0326512_10003059_pt1 | contig 12298 bp, 16 predicted proteins | sample 1_2617_0518_D_FD_203652 | JGI IMG/M metagenome (GOLD analysis project Ga0326512, IMG submission 203652) | Bovine rumen microbial communities from UC Davis, California, United States - 1_2617_0518 | ecosystem: Host-associated > Mammals > Digestive system > Stomach > Rumen | place: USA... | reverse complement strand
TGCAAAATATGGAATGTCTTTATCCATTGCATATTGTACTACTTTATCCAATGCATCAATATTATCCTTTACAGCTCCATCACTCTCAATATATGTTATACAGCCAGCAGATGAATAAGATGTTAATTGTGATTCAATATCAATCTTTTCAAATGCATTCATCTTATGCCAAACTGGAACATGGACGCTGTTTGTAAAGTATGTTTTGTCCGATATATTAGGAATAATTCCATACTCTTTTCTAAACTTGGTCATTGCAGTGTAACATAAATTTTCTGCCATTATATTATTTGGACTATATTTTCATCATACTTCTCGTATGAGCCTACTCTTTCGCTTTCGCTACTCTACTTTCGTCATCTTGATTTCGATAGTCTCTACGCATTTATTACTCTTTACCATTATTACTATTTGCTAAATAAAAAATACTTTCCACTTTTGGTTCTTGTTTTAGGTTTCCACCCATTGTTGCATTGTTGAGATATTGTGTTACTATGTATTCCTGTCTTTCTACTTGCATCAAAGACATTCCAATATCTTCCGATTTCTTCATCTGTAAAATAATCATATTCTATAACTATTTTTGGGATTTCTGCACTTTTATCATCTTGAAATCTAAAATAGAATGGTTTTCTTACAGGCTTTTTATATTTAGCTTGCCTTGCTATTGTATTTTTTGTAATTCCTGTTTCTCTTGAAGCCTCTGAAATACTTCCATAATCTCCAAGCAACTTATTGGTATATGTGTCAAACATATAAACAGGTTGAGATTGAGAATCTTCATATCCTTTGGCATTAACCAACAATCCGTCATCAAAAGCCTTTTGTGTATTCTCTGATGGAGTTGTCCAATATAAGTTCTCAGCTCTATTATCTGTTTTTATATTATTTTTATGCCCAACAATAGGATAATTATTTGGATTATCTAAAAATGCTTGAGCAACTAAAATATGAATACGTCTTTGTCTATTTTGGTATTTCCCATCTTTTAATATATACTTAATACTTCCGTAGGCATATCCATTTTTATTATTGACAAAAACATTATTTTTGAAATATTCTCCATAATGACCATGTTTAACATTTTTTATTATTCTAGTTTCGATACCATAAAGATTCCCTTCGTCATCTATCCAATTCTTTGTATTTGGTATCTTAACTGCATTTGTAGGTAATTTTTTAATATATTGCATATTATTCCTTTCTTTTTTTGAAAGGTAAAGAGTAAATTTAGTTCGGTATTGCCAAATGGTTTCCACCGAGTTAAGTAGGTTTTTCATAATACATCACTGTATTAGCCCCCACAGATGTTATATATTACATTTAGGGGTAAAATATACACCGAAGTTAAGATAATATTCGTATCCGTCTGCATCTCGATGTAACTCGTGCTTAAATTCGTCACACCTATCTTTGAACAATTGTTCAATTCTTTTTGCAAGTTCCATGCCACGTTCTTCTGTATGGTCACATCCAATCAAAATCTGCAATGTCTGTGCAAGTCCTAACTGACCAATTGCAAGCGTTCCGTGTTTTAATGCACTACGAATGCCCTCACTTGGAACATAACCTCTCATTGTATTGTTTCCATACATAAAGGTCGCACTCTTAGGACTTTGAGAACAAATCCAATTATATCTTTCAATTAATTGGTCTTTTGCATCGAAAATTGTCTTATCAAGAATACTCATAAAATCTTCAATATCTTTGTTTCCAATTTTTCCTTTAGCCATCATTGCAAGAGTTGGAAGAATAATTGTATTTGGTGCAATATTTCCTCTTCCGTCTTTCATTTGACCAAAGCCATTCATATCATATCCGTTGTAAGTTCTACACGTGTTTACCCATCGTCACCGATGGCACAGACTATATCTTCCACATAAGTGGTCTTCTGTTTCGGTTTTCAGATACTTCGTTTCCTAAAATATCGCTAGTGCCTATCTCTAGCCCTACTCGCATACATTCATCAGCGATAGTCGTTACAGATTCTCAATCTTTATCATATTTCCATACATAACCATTTGTCAATAATAAAGATTGAGCTTTCCACGGACTCAAGTTATTTAACTAACTCCTATCCGTTAGCAAGGTATAAACCTCACACCCCTTGGCAGAGTTAAAAAGATTTTACATGGGCTAATTTACACTTACCCATAGTTGACATTTCGGCATCAATACTGCCATCATTGCCAAACTGATTTGTAGACCAATCTACGTTCGCATAGTTTGGATATAAACGTCTAGCTGTACATTTTAATGCTAGTTTATATAAATCGTAATTTGGGTCTCCCTCTTTACGATTAACACCACGTTTCATTTTGAAAATTTGACAAGGGAAAATATACGTAGAATGTAATTTTCCACCACCCTTGATTGTATTTTCGAGGATTGCTCTTGTAACTAATCTACCCTCTTCTAAAGTACAAGTACCATAATTGATGCTAGAAAAAGGCAACTGATTTCCCGACCTGCTCTGTAGAGAATTTAAGTTGTGCAACAATCCCTCGACTGCTTGATATACTTCTCTCTTTGTCATATCCATAGCATATTTATATGACTCTTCATGTGTCTTTGCGTATTCATTATCGAATGGTAATTCTTTTGGAATGCTATTAATATAACTTTCATCAGAGATTTTTTCTACATATCGTAGTCCATCCTTCATATGTTTTGAAAAACTCTTTCTGACATATGGCACTAGCGTCCAATCTAAGTGACTAGCGGAAACTCCTCCGAACTGGACTAGACTCTGACATTGCATAATAACAGCAACAAGTTGTAAAGCAGATGATACAGTTGTAGCTTCTCTAATTGTCTGTTGTCTTGTGTCAAAACCATTCTTTAGTAAGTCATCTATCGGAATTGTCAGACAATTATGAGAGCCGATTGCTACGCTGTTTAAATCATGTATGTAGCAAATATTGTTGTTATGCAAGTCCGCAAACTTCTTAGAAATAATATTCTCTAAGGCATACTTCTTTGCTAATTCATTTCCCGCTTCTCCCATTCGACCACCAAATGAATGTTCATCCATATTGGCATTATTATTCTGAACATTAGAAGCTGTCAGTTTTTCTCCAATAATTTTATTAAACTCGCTACGTTGACTTCTTAGTTTGTTTCTCTGTGCCCTATACAGAATATACTCTTTAGCAACATTCTTCTTCTTGCAACTCATTAATCCATTTTCAACTAAATCTTGAATGTCTTCTACGGACATCATATTTTCCGATTCGTTTACTTTCTGCTCAATGTAATCTGCAATATTGTTTGCTTTCGTTTCTGCATACTCGTCAAACTCTTCTCCTTGTGTGGATTCGAATGCCATCTTGATTGCATTTACAATCTTTTGTTTGTCAAATTGTTTTCTTCTTCCGTCTCTTTTAAGTATATACTTTTTCATTTTTGCTCCTTAAATCAATTATTTATATAGTTTAGATTTTTTTGGATACATAATCAATCGGATGTCCTCTTGCCATATCAATCACCTCACTTTCTAAATAATATATTATATATTATATCACAATGTGCCTAAAAAATCAAGCACATTATGATAAACATTTTATAAACATATTTATTATTTATTATATATATTATATATTATATTTACTCGCTTCGCGAGTAAATATATCCTAAGCACATAATAATATACTGTTTGTATAATTATTATATAAATTATTTATATATAATAATATATATTATAATAATATATTATATATAATAATTATATAATAAATTTATTATTATGTCAATAGGGACTTTACATTGTATTAAATAAAATACAATGTATAAATTAAAATATAATATATTATAAAATTTTAATATTATTATAAATTATATATAATATTATTATAAATTATATATAAAATAAAGTTAAAACTTTATAAAACTACTTGACTTTATATTTATAACATGATATAATACATTATATAATCAAAGGGGAGTAATAATATCCCTCTTAATTTGATTGAAAGGAGTAAAAAATGTAATATGAATCAACATACAAGATTAAGGTGTGAATATGCAGAAGATGTAGATTATGATATGATTCAAAGAAGTGTGTCATCTGATACTGTTTGCAATTTTGAAGATATGTGTTATGATGAACTTGTTGATATTGATTATGATGAACTTGATAAAACTAGCAAGTTAGTAAAGGATATTTTAAATGTCTAAAGATAGAACGAAGTACGGAGTGAAAATTAAAAATATTTCCGCTGGAACATTATATATGTATAACCTCGGACTTCGTGATATGGGAAGTTTGCGTAAGTCATCAAAAGATGCAATGTTAGTTAATAGTCTACTTCTTGATTTCTTAAAAGAAAATGGACTAAAAATTAAAAAGAATGGTTCTACCGAAGATGTTATTGGAATTGACTTTGACCATAAATCTTATTCTTATGATGATGAGGTAAAAAAGTTAAAATCAAAAATTTCTGAGTATAAAGCAAAAGCGGAAAGTAAAGATAATACAGAAAAAGAAAAACAATTATATAATAATCAAATTGAATTTTATTCATCTCGATTAAAATTTGCAGAAGAGAATTCAAGTTTATTTTGTGAAAAATCTGTTGACGATATTCGTAAAGAATTTTATAACGATGGAGTTGATGTAACATATAACACTTATAATAAAGATGGCTCCGTTAAAAATAGTCGTGTTGTTCACTATAAAATGTTATATCGAAGTGCAGGAAAAGCAAAACAAGGGAATTGTATTTTTATAAAACAATCGCTTTGGGAAAAAACGCATAATTTTATGTATATGGGATATAAAATGCCAAAGCATAATGCGCCAATTGTTGAAATGGGAGTTTATGCATCTCTGATTGCTTCGGGAATTGTAGGAAAAATTAAAATTGACCCACAAAACATTTTGGTCATTAAAGATGTTGATAGTTTCTTTAAGACCGATGTGGTTTCTGTTGAACTCGGAGAAGATAAACACTGTGTTGCTATTGAGAAATCTAATTATGAACTTAAAAATACATTATTTGATGGACAAGGACTTATTGATTCTTCCATTTTTCCTTCTTGGGGAAATGGATATATATTATTAAGACATCATCTAACAAAATTTGCAGTGTTTAATACTAACATTCAACAATTTTTTAAAGATTATTATGGGGACAAATATGAAAACGCAATAATAAAAGATATGTTCGGTAATGACCATTATGTGAAAGATATTGAGGTGATTACAACTGACAATGCTATGAAGTGGCTTAACAAAATGGGTCGGCTAATTAGAAATAATTAGTAAAAAATATTGGGTTAATAGTGGAAGGCTAAAAGATAAAATATTAATGAAAATATTGATAAATGAGGAAATAGATGGAAATATGGAAAATTATAGATGATTATCCAGAATATGAAGTATCTACATATGGTAATATTCGTAGTATTGATAGAATTTTTATTGATTCTATTGGTAGAAAATATTATAAAAAAGGACAATTATTAAAGTTAAAACATCAGACAAAAGACGGATATACACAAATAATGGTTTCATTGTGGTCTAATAAAAAATATCACAGATTATTAGTGCATAGGTTGGTTGCAAAAGCATTTATACCTAATCCTAATAATTTACCACAAATTAACCACAAAGACGAAGATTCAACAAATAATAATGTGGATAATTTGGAATGGTGTACTTACAAATACAATATAAATTACAATAATTTAATTGAGTGCAGGTCAAAGAAAAAATGTAGAAAAATAGATGTATTTGACATTGATAATAATTTTATAGAAACCGTTTCAAGTGGTATTGAGGCTTCTAAAAAGTACAAAGTTTCAAGGGGTTCAATATCTTCATGTTGTAATGGAAATATAAAATATGTAAAAAATTATATTTTTAAATTTCATTAATATTTTATCTCATGCTAACCATATACCAAGCCAAATGAATGACATAAAAGTAATTTGGAAGGTTCAACGACTAGGTGGTGAGTAGTCAAAACAATAATCCACCCACGAATGCCCAACACCTAAACAAGTAATGTTGTAGGTGAAGATATAGTCTGAACTTATAGGAAACTATAAGAAGTATAGGATAAAGAGCCTATACGATAACAAAATTGCAAATTTGGAATATCTTATGATTATTGGTGCGAAAAGGTTCGAGAGAACGGATGTCAATTTGGAGTAGTTAAAACTGCACATATGAGTAAACTTGGTGAAGTACAAAAGATGTCTTACCAAATGGTTAATACTCTTAATGTTGACATTATGGGAGACGTGACAAAAGAAAGTGTTGAATATATTAAAAAATTAAAAACAGATAAAGAAACTTTTTTAGAATATATTAATAATAATCAAAATTTTAGTAATGATTTTAAAATGCTTTATGATTTGTGTCAAGTCAACCCTAGTTTTTTTTATAGCGAATATTTTTACGATAGAAAAAAAGAAATTATTAAACAATATATTCAAGATTTTAAAACAGGCAAAATTATTCAAAATGCAGACAATTTAGTTATTGTTGGTTCTCCATATGCAATGTTGTTGTCTTCTGTTGGAGAAGATGTAGAAAATGATGATACTTTTTATCAAGAAGCAGGATTGATTCAATGTTATACTGAACGATTTAATGACAATGAATATTTAGCCTCTTTTAGAAGTCCTCATAATTCAAGAAATAATATTGGATATTTACACAATCATTATTCCGAACATATGCAAAAATATTTTAATTTTGGAAGACAAATTATTGCAGTAAATATGATTCATACTGATTTTCAAGATAGACACAATGGCAGTGACCAAGACAGTGATTCTATCTATGTAACAAATCAACCACAAATTGCTGATTGGGCGAAATATTGTTATTCACATCATCATACAATTGTTAATAACATTCCAAAGAGTCAAAATACATATGACTATACTATGGATTCTTATGCAATGGTTGATAATATGCTTGCAAAATATCAAACTGCAATTGGACAATCATCAAACATTGCCCAAATTGCTCAAAGCTATGCGAATACTTTTAATAAAAAAGAATATTGGGACGCAACAGCAATTCTTTCAGTTGTTGCTCAAATTGCAATAGATTCAGCAAAAAGAAATTTTCAATGCGATATTAACGAAGAAATTAATATTGTTCGCAAAAAAATTAATATAGATGAAAATTTATATCCTGTATTTTGGGAAAGTATTCAGAATAAGAAATTGTTTAAGTCTAGTAAAAACAAATCAAACCCATTAACATTTAGTGTTGATAAAATTAACAAAGAATTGATTTGTCCTATGAATGAATTATATAAAACTGTAATTCCGCATAATTTAACTTACAATGAAAAAATACCAATGGATTATTTCTTTGAGAAGTTTGAACAAAATCCGAACAACAGATATAAGTGTAAAAAGGTTGAAGAATTGATTGAAAAATATTCCGCAGATGTATTTACTTTTAGAGTAAATAATGATGAAAATTATCAAAGTGCCGATGACCAAACATTTTTACTCATGGATGATTTTGATAAATTGATTGAAGACATACAAGAAATTTATATATCAAATAATTATTTAGATTTATTTTCTTGGCTGATAGATAGGGCATTTTTAATTAGTCCATCATTAAAATATCAAGCAAATCAATCTCGTACACGGAAGAATCGTTCGTTATTACTGAAGACATTATATGATGTAAATCCGAAAGCAGTTATTAAATGTTTTTGTAAAAATTTACATAGAGCAGAAGATTTAGAAAGAATGAAAAACAATGATTGATATTTTTGAACATGAAGATAATTGGCAACAAGTTAAAAATTCTACTATGAATACTATTGGAAAGACTAAAGGTGGATACCCCGATAGTGAATGGAAAAGACGATTGATTATGTCTGAACATTCCCCTATTAGACGTATTCGTATTTATTGGAGATGGAATGGTATTAAATATTGGGTTCAAAATCATTTTGTGCGTCATAAGTTTGGTGTAGAGTGGTGGGTTTCAACTCAAAGAACAGACAGAACAGGAGTAGATAGAAATTCAAAGCCACAAGATTCTCCTGTCAATCTTGCAGGAGAGGCAGATGCTCAAGCATTAATCAATATTTCAAGACGTAGACTTTGCAATTGTGCGTCTCTTGAAACTAGACAAGCATGGCAAGAAGTAAAAGATAAGGTTGCAGAAGTTGAACCCGAACTTGCATCTTGTATGGTAAAAGAATGTATATATCGTGGATTTTGCCCCGAAATGTTTTCTTGTGGATATGATAAAACAGAAGCATTTCAAGCAGAACTCAAAGAATACAGAAAGGGAATTAACGGAAATGAATGATTTAAACTTAAATACTGATGATGCAATGGTAAATCACCCTAGTCACTATCAAACAAAACATGGTCTTGAAGCTATTACTGTAATTGAAGATTTTACGGAAGACCTAAAAGGTATTGAAGCTGTTGATACCGCAAATGCACTAAAATACATTATGAGATGGCATAAGAAAAATGGATTACAAGATATTAAGAAAGCGATTTGGTACTTACAACATTTAGCAAACCATCTTAAGGAAGTGAAAGAATGATTTCAATTTGTGGAGTTTTTGTTTTTGTTTCATGTATAATTATTGGGACTGTCAATATTGGAAGCTATCATTGTGAAAAAAAGAAATATCGTTTTCACAAAAATATTTCAAGAGAATTGTTTTATGAAATACTAAACAATCACATGGAACAATATATTATTCTTTGGATTGTTTTACTATTAGTCACATACACAAAAATTACATATTGACATTAAACCCCTTGCTATGGTATAATAGATAATAAAACATAGAAAGGGGTTATTTTATGGCAAGAACAAAAGGTGCTTTAGGAAAGAAAACATTAGAAAAACTAGAAAAACTAAAAACAGTTAAAACTATTACTAATACAAAAATCGAAGAAAAACCCAAGCGTAAACGCAGAACAAAGGCTGAAATGGAAGAAGCCAATAGGCTAGAAGCAGAACAAAAATCAAGTTATTGGGATAATTGTCCACCTATGAAAACAGCCGATGATATATCTGATGAACAAATTCAAAAAGCGATTGAACGTGGCGATGAAGATGCTTATGAAGACCTTCGTACAGATTTTGAACGTGGAGATATTGTTTATCTTGTAGATTATAATAAATTTACCAATACAGTGACACAATATAATCTTAAAGTATATACTGTATATGCTAAGGCTTGTGTATGTAGAAATGATAGCGGAGAGGGGGAAGCAATCTGTTTTAATCTTAAAGATTCAAAAGAATGTGTTTTTAAAGACCCTCGTGAAGCACATAAATACTATAAACATATTAAACATATATATAATATATAATATATAATATAATATAATATATAATATACTATAATATATAATAATATTATTAAATATAATATTATTATATATTATTATTATATATTATTATATAATAATAATATATTGTTATATTATATATAATATTAATATATATATATATATATATATATATATATATATAACCCATTGCAATATAGTCCACCACGAACAACATTGTGAGCGAAGCGAACCATGTTGGAGTGGTAACACCCCGTAGGGGTGTTTGGCGAAGCCCATGTTTCAACCAAAGTTTGTTACAGTAATAATATATATAATAATATTATATATAATATAATATTATATATTATATAATATATATATATATATATATATAGCAACTTTTTGGCGAGCCAAATCGCTAGAAGCTAGTAAAATCAAGGCTTACAAGCGAAAAAGTTAGTACCATTTTTGTGACACCCAAAAAAAAGTTTTGTAAGCATTTTGGTACTAACTTTTTACACAAATTTGAAAGGAAAAATTATGAGTAAAAACAAAACATTAAATGGTGAATATACATACAAAGAACTATGTGAAATATTAAATTTGCCTAGAAAAAGTGGGACAAGTAGAATCACACAACTCAAGAAATTACATGAAAAACATTTATTCACAGAAGAAAAAACAAGCAAAACAAATACTTTATATAAGTTTTCTGATTCAGAGCTACAGAAAGAAACATTTAACCTTAAAATTTTATCGGGATATATTAAATATTTAACTTATCGTGTTCTAACTGAGGAACAAGATGAAACATTAAATATCTCAGTATATGATATTAAAAAGATGTTAGGTTTATGTAATGATAATTTTTATTTAGCTTTATATGATTCTAAAAATGTTCTTCTTTTAGACGGAACCACACATTTACCAAAGATGGCAATGCAACTAGACTTTTTTCTAACACGTCAAATAAAAACAGCCTTGAATTACTTAATGAATAAATGTGGAGTTTTAATTTATGATGATTCTTTTCGTTACAAACCATACAATAATGGAGAGTGGATTCTAATGACAGATGATATGAGAAGCGACTATTTAGGCATTATAAAAAGGGAAAAATATAGGAATAAAATAAAATATCTTACAGACCTATCAGATTCTGAACAAGTCTTATTTTTCTCAAAGTGTAGAAGTTATCTTGCAGACTTATATCATATAGACATTGAGGATATTAAACAAGTATTCCATATTACACGCATAAAAGAAGATAGCGACCTTATTTGTACAGAAAAAATAGAAGAATATAATAAAAAATGCCTTGACTTACATCGTAAAAGTAGTGTAAAATTAATTGATGAATATATTGACACTTCGAGAACATTAGATTCTTATTCTATAAGAGATAAACGTGTTGCAAAAAATATGTTTGGAGAGAATCCTAGAAGAAATTTTCAAGAAGAGATTGACAACATAAAGAAAAAGTGATAAAATATAATAGAAAGGAGTAAGATATGAAATATATTGCAATAAGTATCATGTGCATATGTCATTATTTGGCTCAAGTTGTCATTGTTTTAGGTATATGGAGAACTTCTGCTCCAGATATAATAAAAATTATTGTAACATTGTTAGCGTTGTTAAATTCAATTTCTTTCAATACAGAAAAGGATGAATAAAATAAAATGATGATAATTATTGTTTGTATATTATTTTTTATTATATTGTTTTTTGGTGGCGGTAATACTCCAAAGAAAGGAAATTATTATGGACGTTTCAATTGGCTTTTCAAATTATGATGAAGACTATAAGAGAAATATGAATGACACTTCTATCGAAGTATTTTCAAATTATGGTTCTTGGGACGATGCTTTTCGTGAATTCCCTCATTCTCCAATTTATATCGGTATGAATTATTATGATAGCGACAATGATTTTGATGTGATTAGTGCAGGAATGACTCTTGAAGAGTTAAATACTTTAGTAGATAAATTAACAGAACTACGAGATTATCTGAATGAACGTTATGGGAAATAAAATGTTAAGGGGCGAGCAAGATGGTAATATGTGATGTATGCAAAAAGAACAAGGCAATTAGAAAAATTACATATCCAACAATGATTCCTGTGGAAGATGCCACTCAATTTCGTGGAGTTGATTTATTCAGAACTGTTAATGGATATAGATATAAAAGAGAAGATGTAGAATATGATATTTGTCAACAATGTTGGGATATATTAGCAATAAATAGAGATTATGTATTTCAACTCACAAAGAAAATGATATACGATAAAGTTAATGAACACTCGTGGCTTTAGCCATGAGAGGTTCAAGACAGATGTAGAATTCATGGAATTTTGTAAGCAAGAAGTGAGAAAAGATTATGTAATACAGACAGGTGAAAAAATCACAACAGATAATATTTATATTGTTTGGTATTGTAAGACATTACAGAACTGGAAAGCACTTGTAAGTACAAATAGAATAGATGGATTGTATTACGAATGCACATACAATGGAGATAAGAATGAGTTGTATGTAGATGTGTACACAAAAATCGACAATGTGTGTATCTCAAAAGAATATAAAAACTATTTATAAACTATATCAGCGAATTAGCGAAAAAATCTATATAGTCATATAACACGCTAGAAGGCACCATAAAGGCTTTTTAATTTTTAGGTATATAAGTTTACCTAGGATATATTTTAGAGCCTCTATGGTGCCAAATTCGGCTTTATAAGCCTATATTATTTTTATGTTATGTGTATGAATTAGATTTTTTGTCATATTGGAATAATTTTATTTATTTATTTAATTTATTTAATTTATTTAATTTTATTTGGTCATTTTTGTCCTATTACATTTTTAGTATCTTATAATATAGTAAATATCCTTGTAAAACTCTCTTTTATTTAAAAGATTAAATTAATCCCCCCTAAAAAACCATCCCTATAACTTCCCATTTCTTAATATTTAATCATTAATCCCTTTCCTTTCCAATACCAACAACCAT
>Ga0326512_10003056_pt1 | contig 12304 bp, 13 predicted proteins | sample 1_2617_0518_D_FD_203652 | JGI IMG/M metagenome (GOLD analysis project Ga0326512, IMG submission 203652) | Bovine rumen microbial communities from UC Davis, California, United States - 1_2617_0518 | ecosystem: Host-associated > Mammals > Digestive system > Stomach > Rumen | place: USA... | reverse complement strand
GACGTTTTCCCAACGGTTAACGCTGAACTGAAGCACCTTACCCTTCTTGGTATCGTAGCTACGGTCAATGACCGTGTACGTACCGGCGCGGAGATACTGTGCTTTATACAGTTCAGTCTCGGCGATGTTGCCGTCTTTGTCGACGGTGATTTTGGCGCCTTCTTTAATAGCCTCGTCTTCAGCCATAGCACCGTTATCAAGAGTGCTTACGAGTTCGCGCTCATAAATTTCACTCTTCTTTACGGCGCCGACATTGGCACCAGCTCCGAGAGCAGCGCCGTAAGCGCAAGCCAAATCAGCCAAAGCATTGAGCCAATACTCGCTCATCCAATCCTTGCTGATAGTCTGGATAACGTCGTCAACGGCAGCCTCGATTGCGTCATCGGAGCTGAGGTCATGCTGATTCATGACTTTACGAGCTTCGAAGAAACGCGGCGCGAGGGAGTCGGGCAGTACCAGCAGTACGTTGGTACCTGCTTTAACGGCGCCCGAGTCAACCATGCCTACCAGCTTTTCAGCCGTAAGCGTGGCAACGGCGGCCTGATGCTCGTTGTTCTGGCCTGCCTCGAAGGTAAATTCCTTCTTAGCCAATACCATCTCGCCGGCCTCATTGTTAATCCAGCCCAGACGGCCATGACCTTTCGTGTCGGTAGCGCCGATGATAGCTACATCATAATTACGTTCGTTTACAAATACCGTGTTAGCCATAATGATTCACCTTTTCCTTCCTGGCTGTCTCTTTCTATAACAGCCAATACACATGAACTTGATTTGCGGGTATTACCTGTTTCCCCGCTATTAAGGGGTTTATCCGTACGACGAAGGTAGGTATTACCTATAACCACCCAATGATGTGGTGGGTAGTACCTACTGCGTACTTAGCGGTCGGCGGCGAAAGTAACTGCTTAACAGCCACCTCCGCTACCAAAAGGCTTATCGTACGACGAAGATATAGAAGTATCCAAATAAACGGTACTAACTTACACCGTAGGTATTCCTAAATGGATACTGCCAATAAGAGGTACGAATGCCTCCGCTATCAACGGGCGTATGAGTACGACGAAGGTAGATAGTAGGAATGAGTAGGTAGTATGTTGGAAGTAGGCAGTAGGACGAATGAAGGAGTAAGTAGTTAGTGAGTTTATGAGTGGATATGATGAGCTGTGCGACGAATGATGAGTGAGTAGTAAGTGAGTTTGAAAGTAGGTATGATGAGTTGAGGACATGGACGACAAGGGTAGGATGTGAGCAGGGACGGTAACCCCGTAGGGGAACTTTCTCTTGACTTAATCAACTATATGTGTTACAATGTAGTTACAATCAAGAGAAAGAAGGAATGCCTGATGTTTACCGATGAATTTGCCGCCGCTATTACTCCTAAATGCGTAAGCGCATTTAATGCTTACAAGACGAAAGAACAGTCCGTCTTTAATCTCGTGGAAGAGATCTATCAGGAAATCTTAGCAGTTCAGCCAGGAACTTCATGCAGCGAAGGATGGGACATCGTGCTGTGCAACGGCAAGGAATCTGCGCCTACCAGTGATAGTGTGCTACGGGCATTAAATAGTGCTCCCGTTAAAAAACATACCTGGTAATCGTTAATTGCCTGTGAACCAATCCCACACTTCACAGGCGGCGTCAAAACCAGGATTAATATCAATCTCGCGGTCGATCTCCTCCTCGGAGAGTCCGGCCGCTTTTAATATGTCGCGAAAAATATCTATCGGGTCATCTCCTTTCTTGGCTCCTACAACGGTGATGCCGCTACAAGACAAAACGTCTTGTATAGCGGTAATGGCTAACGCTGAAAAATCATACTTCAGCTGTATCGGACGGTGATTTATTTCCAGGTCAATCTGGGCAATATCCAAGCCGGAATCAACGACTATCCAGAAATTTATGCCACGTTCTTTCATGGATGCCTTGAACACTCCCAACACAAACATCACAATGATCTCCCAGAGCTTGCCGTCATATTCGCACTCTTTTAACTTGTAATCGTCAAAGAATGCGCCAATAGTTCTGACGTAATCAGAACTCGTGCGCATACCCAGCTTGCATGCGCCAACCTTAAAAACATTGAGCTGGCGAACAGACAAATCCTTGTTCATAATTTACCTCCTAAATATAACGAGGGGCGTCATGCGCGCCCCTCTTATCTATTATCTTATGCGGCTACGATATGACCCGCTGCTGCAGACTCTTCAATAACCATCTTCTGGGTTTCAGCGTCAAAGCTGTTAAAGAGTTCGACATCGAAAGCTTCCTTGACTACTACATTGTAGCCCTTACCTTCGAAGGTGAAGTCGGCTTTAACAGGTTCTGCCATGGATTCTTCTTTAGCCATAAAAGCTTCTACGGCTTCGTCAACCGCTTCTTCTTCGGCCTTCTTCTGCTCTTCCGTAAAGGACTTTGTAATGTCGCCCATATTAGAACTGAGTTCGACATCGACGAAGAGTTCTTTGCCACGGCCGACAACTTCTTCCTTGACTACAGGTTTGGATTCAGCTACCAACTTGTCGTATTTAGCTTTGGCGGCTTCGTATACCTTTTTAGCAGCATCCAGTTTCGCCTTGGCTACGGCGATGGGATCTACCTTAGGTTCGGCGGCAGGCTTAACTTCTTCAGCCTTAATAGCCTTTGCCTCGTTAAGAGTTACGATATCGGCGCGCGTAATAACGGCTTTCTCGTAATGCCCTTTACAAATGGACTCCACGAATTGACGACCATAGTTGTAGCAGCTACGACTAGTCTTGAAGGCATACTCTTTAGCCTTGGTAACTACCATACCATCACCGATAGTAATAACTACGTCACTATGGTTGATGGCCCATACGCAAGGATGCTCATCCTGATGCGTATATTTGAATACGTCAGAGTTCTTGACATTGCAGCCAATCACTCTTGCCGGCACTTTCATGTCGGCGATAACCTTACCCAGTTTCTGAATGCGGACAGGGTTGCCGCTAACGATGATATCCACGCTGGCTTTAGCGTTCTTGGCCAGCCAAGCTTTAACAGCGTTAACCTGCTTCATGTTAACAATGGAACCAATAACTACGGCAACAACATAACGTTTATTCATTTTAACTTCCTCCTTAGCATTTACGGATACAACGGCAGTATTGGCAATAGTGTTCATTTTCATTCCTTTTTCCTCCTTATTTTCAACAGAACTGTTCACTTTTTCGGATTCCTTTGTAATTTTCTCTAACTCTTCAATGGTTACCTCGTCAACTTCCTCGAAGATGACATGACGCCCTTTTTTGCATCTTGCGGGCATGAGATCCCATTCAAAGTCGTTATACAAATCGATACCATGGTCCTCAAATGGGAACTGCACGTCATGGTAATCGTCCTTTTCCTTCATCTCCCGCATAACCGGCAAAAGCTTCGACACATCATCAAACGTATATTCGAGGGTGGCAATACTGCACCCCATGTTCTCATCAGAATAGATTGCGATTGTTCCATGCGGCGCCTTGGGACATTTGTATACTTCCAGGAACCACATACCCTCGTCAGACGACATATTGTCGTATTCATAGTCGTCACCCAGGCTGGCGATAAATTCTAATTCTTTGATTTTCATTTTCTTTTCCTCCTAAATATCAATAAAAAGAGCGCACAAGATATTCCTTGTGCGCCGGGTTTTCGGTGTCATACAACCCGCCATCTTCTTCGACGGGTTGCAATTCACGCACATCTCTGATATAATGTGCATGTACCGCAGATTTGCGGGCAATAATGTTAAGCCTTTTGAGCGCTCCTTCGTGGGTGAAAGAATGAATGAGCGCTTCATAAGGCTTTTCGTCTATTAAAAGACGAAATTTCCAGATCCACATGGGTGAACCTTCCTCATTGAATTTCAGCATACAAAAATACCTCCTAAAAATAGATATAAAAATAAGGCAGACTATTTACAGGCCGTCTGCCAGGGCATATAATATTACTGAATGGATGCACCAGCTTCACGCAGGCGAGCGAGTCGGCTGGGCTTCTTTTCAGTAACGGCGGGCTTCTCGGCTACCTTGTTGCGTTTCGCCATCAGGCGCTGCATTAAGGTAAGCTGAGGAGCTTCTTTTGCTTCTTCGATCGGAGCAGGAGCTTCTTCCTTTTCACTATCCGCAGCCTTTGCCTTAAGAGCGGCAAGACGGCTATTAACGGAAGCTTTAGGAGCAGCTTTCTTCTCTACTCCGAAATCGGCGCTAACAACGGCTTCGGCGGCAGCTTTAACTACGGCATTTGCACGCATCTGCTTAGTACCTTTCAGTACTACGATGACGGCATACTGAGTCTTATTGCCTTCGCCGAAAGACAGCTTATGCGCGAACGCAACCTCGCCAGTTTTACCGGAGTAGAACTTACGAAGAGCCTGCGAAATCGCATAATCGTCTTTACCGTTGACCTTGTTGGCTACCAGTTCGCCCTTATCATTCTTGACCATGTTTTTCACCTTGGTCTGATAATGAGCGACAGCTTTGCCATCAGCTAAAACTACGTCGAAGAGATCTTTGCCGCCATTCGGATTATGCATCCGAGAAGCGAGAACTACCTCGTTGGCGCCGTTAATAGCATCCAGCAGAGCATCGGCTTCTTTCTCGGTGGCAATCGTACCAGTCTGGAAGATGAGTTCTTCCGGATTATAAGCATCGTTTAAACGAGCTTCGATACGATCACGTACACTGGCCTCTACCCAAGCATGTTTGCCATTCTTACGAACGGTGTACACGCCATCGGGGATAGCGTTTCTCTCCTGAGAGAAGATAGCACGACCAGGTACTACGCCGCCGACAAACTCTACCACTTCTCCGTCCTCTGCGTCGCACGCAGCGAGTTCATCGCGGGTAAGTGCGAATTCCTCGTTTTCCGAATACAAGCTCATGATGTATTCGAAGAACTCCTCGGCCAGGATGATCCCGGCGAAAGAGCTCGGACGTTTTGCGTCTTTGCCCATATACTTGAACGTTACGCCAAGTACGAGCTGAATGAGCTGTTCATGGCTCATGCCTTTCACCAGGGAACGAACCGTATTAGACAGCGCATTGTACGCTACCTTGGTCTGTTCCTTGGCTACGGCAATACCGGCTTTCTGAGCTTCCTCATTCTTGCCAGCATCCTTAACAGCTTGACGCATATCTGCTTTCTGGGTATCACGCAGGTTGCGATAAATGTTCATAAGAACACGAATAGCGTCTGCGTATACACCTTGTTCAGCAAGACGGCTGCAGATCGCCATCTGCTCATCGGAGAGTGCCTGCTTTACGGCGAATACCTTCTCCGATACATCGGCCGGAATAGCGTTGTCGAGGCCGTTGATGCGGATTTTATCCAGCATATCGGCAATCACGTAACGTTTCTTCTCCTGATAAGAGATACGTTTATTATGATTAACCTCGACTTCGCCTGCTTCGAAGTTCAGCTGTACGCCAAACTTCTCGGATTTACGGCTAAGCAAGCTGACACGGCTAAGAGCCTCCATAAGGGTTACCTCACGGAGTCCGTTCTTCCCTGCTTCCGTCTTGACGACGTACTGCAGGATTTTCGGAGCGTCACCGCTCTTGGTGGAGTCGATAGTGCCTTCCTGGCTCATACGACCCACTTTTTCCATGACCTTGCAGAATGCCATGACATTATCCAAGGTCAGGAGTTCTTCTTCGCTAAGCTCATGGCTCTTAGCCATTTCCTGCTGGCTCAGCGGCGCAAAGAACATTTTGCGCGCACGGTTAATGGCCTTGCGGCCAGCGCGTACGCAGATGGCGCTCACTTTCGGAGCGCCGGTCATCTCTTTCTCGGAGATGGGTGCGCGGAATACTTTGTAATTGCTTTTCTTGTCAGTGTATTCCGTACCGACGAGCAGCTCATTTCTGAGCCACTTAAAAGCGATGTCCAAAGACATGCTCAGTTCTTTGAGCCAAGCTGCTTTCTCCGGGCTGTCTTCCCAACCCTGCACCGTTTTGTACATATCAACGGCGTACATAACGGCCTGGAATGGCCAGAAGTTTTTCGTGACCATACCTACGTTATCGATAGCTTTTTTCTGGTACGTATAGAAATACGTCCAAACTACCCGTTCATCGATGGGGTAGTTTTTGCCGGTAACGATAGCATTCAGGGCATTGATAACTTTCTTTTCCATAATAGACTCCTCCTAAACAATTAGCCCCCGCATAATCGGGGGCTTTCTGTACATACGGCATTGACAACTTAATTTGAAGCTTGAAAGACGGCGAAGTCTTTATCCTTCATAATAGTAGTTGCCACGGGTTTGATTGCCCAAATGATGTCGACCAAAGTCTCATCGCAGTAAGCAACCAATGCATCACCGTCGAAGTCCATGCCCGCGAGCATGTTCTTCAATTCTTCGATAGCTGGTACCATGATGATACCGTCATGAAGCATATACAGAACATGCTGCAGTACATCGAACTGTTCCTCGGTGATTTCCCCATTCTCCAGGTGATAGCGAGCACGCTCCACCAAGTCTTCCGGAGCAACCGGAATAATCTTAGCGAATTCGTCCGTCGCCATCTTCGGGTATTTGATAGCGATTGCGCGCGGTTTGCCTTCTTTCGAAAGCTGCGGTGCTAACACTTCGCACACCCCTTCTTCGGCATCGTACTGGAGAAGATTAATACCGAAGAAATGGCTCAAATCCGGAATAATCTTAAGATAGATACCATCAGTGGAAACCGACAGTTTCTCGAGGCGAGAACCGAAGCCCTCTAACGCCTTGTTGAGATTATCCTGGAAATACGGCGCCCAATGGCGCACGGCAAACTCTGGATAAGCTGTCTGCGAAGCCATAGCCAAATCCCCTAAGAGGTCTTTAGCTGTCAGGCGCCGGCCATCCATGCGGACGGCATTAGCCATAATGCTGTCTGCCTCTTTCTTCGTGCAGTTGAGCATATACTCAAGAGTACGCGGAGTATCAGCGTACAGCGCAGATGCCAATAACTGATTGGAGGTATTGGCTTCCTCCTCCACGGTTTTCTTGCCATGGTCAAAGCCCATGACATTGAATCCCGTGAATGGGCGGCGAATATCGCACACAGTTTTGTGTACGTTCAGATCCACCCACGCATCGATATGCATGAGTTTCTCTTCGTCGCTCATAATGCTGCCATCTTCCTTCTTGAAAGTCGGAAGAATAACCAGCGTTTTGCCCTTGTAGTCGCCGGATTTTTCGAGAACTGCTTTCTGGTAATTCTCGAATTGTTCATCCGTGAGTTCATCCTGAGCAAGGAATTCAAACTCACAACCCAGCGCTCTTAAGATGGTTAAGATGCACTGAGTCGGCATGCACAAACCCAAACCTTTGTTCACGATAAGAGGTCTAGCTTGTGCGGCAGCTCCGTCCACGGCACTCGGAAGTACCATAAACTGATCGTCGCTGAAAGCGCGGGCAACACCTTCGGCCGAGAACAGCTGCAGACCATCCATCCATTCATTGTCAAGGATATCCTTGACTTTGAACATAGAGATGGCGATACCCTGAATAGGTTTGGTACGCACCATACCAGCTTTGAACTGACTGATACGGGTACTAATCTGAGCCAGGGTTTTCAGCTTATCGCTTTCACCGGCATAATGCTTGGCGATAAGCCGATACATGCCGTGAGTCATGTTGTCCAGATGGTCTACGGCATCAAAACCATCCAGATTCTCGCAATAAAGCGAGATTTCCCCCTGTTTCTGCTGGCCGGGAGAAGACACCCCGAGGAGCCCGTACACATGTACGTGTACGTCTTCCCTATCGAAGGCGGTGAACGGGCATTCCTTGCCATTGGTGATATTCAGAGCAACGCCTTCCTTTTCGCTCTGAACGAAGAACGATTCTTTCACGTTCTTCCCGTTTGCGCCGATTTTCAGAACACAATAGATCTTGCCGTCGAGCAACAGCAAGTCTAAAAGATCCGGATTGTCGCCGCAGCATACATTAATGTATGCTCTGGAGAACCGTTCAATAGGCATCATGGTGATGCTATTGATGTGCGCATTTTCGGCGCGCACCGTACCTTCCAGCTCCGCCGTTTCCAGTGAAACCGGAACTTTCACCGCCATCGGCGAGAACCAACCGGTAGACTGGTTATAATTCAGCGACATAACACTGAACATCTTACCAGCCTTGGACGTCAGACGGTGAGTAACCGCCTGAAAATCCTGCTGATTAGAAATGACTACGCGCTTATGGGCGCGAGCCATCTCCACAACAGCATTGATGTTGGTTAAATATCTGTTCTTTTTCATAATAAGAACCTCCTTAAACAATGTTAACAACGGCATGCCCAGTTTAAGGCCATATGACAGGGCCTGGGAAAACGGTGGGGTGGTAGTGGGCTACGGTTCAGAAAATAGCCGCCCACTTATAAAGCCCCCGGTTATTCCCGGGGGCGGATATGCTATTTATAAGACGCTGCATATCAGAGCGTCCCGCCCCCTTACGAGGGCGGAATAGAGGGTTAACGCGGCGTGCCCAGTTTAACGTCTTATGGCAGGACGTGTGCCCTTTATTTATAGACGCGGGCCACGTCTTCGAGCGAACCATTATGCCACCTCCTTTGCTACAATCTTGTAGTCCTCGGGAGCGAAGGGCCACATTTCGCCCTCTCCGGTGAGTTCCCTAAGGATGCGGCATGTAGCAGTCTCCTCGGCGTCGACGGCATACCCCTCGCGCCCCATCTGGAGCAACTTGTTCCAGAGATAGGAGCTCACATGGATCTCCTTCTCTGCACGAAGGGTTTCGCCATCTTCGCCACGGCAGTAATCCTGCAAGAGAATTACGTTGTCAGGGGCGAAGGTGACATAGCCGTTGAAGCCATCCGCAAAGAACATGCGAGTTTTGGCTTCCTCGGCCAGCCGTGCCATCTCGGTCTCGATGGCTGCCGCCTCTTTCGCCTCTTCCTTGAGGCGGGCCTCCTCGGCTTCAATAATAGCCTTGAGGGCGCGGGCAACCTTCCACACTCTCTCCTGCTCGGCGATGCCCATGAAATAGCGGACATCCTCCAGGGTAACGCCCTCGAGCAGGCGCGGAGACTCGTTAACAACGGCACGAAGATTAATATTAGTCATGATAAACACCTCCTAATGTGTGGCAGCGGGCTTTCGACACCCTTCATGACTTGCTGCCAAATAGCTAAAATATTCTGATATGGCTTGCCATCATCAGTGCAGGGAGAGCCACTACCCTGCAGACACCCTATTTCTAGGGTGTTTCGGCAACGAGCTTTTGATAACCCGGAGCTCTAACCGGGGAACGCTTAGGCGAAGAGGAAGCGCTCTGCCTTGCGGCAGTCCTCCTCTGACTGGAACGTCAGGAGGTATAATTAGTGGTGGAAGCTTATTTGCGGTAAGCCTCCACCACCTGGTCTTGGAAAGCGAACGTACCGTGAATCGCCTGCGGCAGGATATATGCCTGCCCGGCGATGATGGCAGCCACGGCAATAGCTGCCAATACACGATTCAAACTTCTCATACGGCCATTGATTTTGATGTACATAGTTACACCAATCCTTTCTGGGGCATCCAACGCCCCAAACAAATTTATTTTCTGTGCTGGCATGAGCACATTATGAAGCCCCTGAACCTTAGTTGGCTCAGGGGCTCTTAATATGCTTATAACAGTTCAAAGGGAACGCCCATGCTGGCGGCATGAGCCTCTAGCATATCCCGAGTTTCGGGATGTATTCGCGCCTCTTCTGCGTCCATCCATATAGCGTGGATAGACACAGAAGAGAGGAACACCTCCATATAGAAGCAACGCTCCTCGGACTGTATGGCCTCATAAGAGGCCATATCTGACACGAGATTGCCTGCACCATGGGAGACGCGCTCTTCCTCGTCTCCCAAATACGACCACACATCCCGGTCGTAAGCGAGCTCAACACGCCCGCTCACTCTTAATCCACAGCTTCCGAGATGCGCATCGGAAGCGCAGATCTCCCACTCAGGGTGGGAGCTGACCGCGTCAATGCGGTCTAGGAGCTCTTGTCCCCAACCGCATTTATTACTGAATTGGAGTCCGTGATACCATACGATATCATCGAGCTCCCGCGTCATTTTGGCGCGGTCAGCTTCTGTCGAAGCCTTTTCTTGACAGAACGAGCATTCGCCTGCCATCGTAAAATGGAGAACAATGTCTCCGTTTACCAATTCCACCCATTTACTCTGGGCGGAATCCGGGATGTAATGTTCACCCCAGATTTCTTTATGCCCACAATCATAGTGGGCAATGGCCTCAATAAGGCCTCCGCGGTATAACCATACCGCATCATCAGCCTCAACAACATGACTAAACGCCATGTTGCGGCTGATGTAATCAACCACTTCCCAGTATTCCCCGGCCAAGGAATACCGGTTCATCATTTCTGCCCCAATTGCGCGGGCAATATAATTAACAACATTTTTAACTTCTTTGTTATTTATAAATTTAGCCATGATAGGCCCTTCCGCCCTCTCGGACTCGGCACTTTTTCGTTAAAAGATGGTAGTATGCCTATGGGGCACGACGGCCCGTTACTACCTTATAAATAAAAATAGTTTTTTCTTAGCGCGTTGGTTTTGATATATGTGGACCTACTACCACTGGGTTGCTTTGCCTTACCCCTCCTCCTGTCTTTCACAGGAACGCCTATTTAAGCCGGGTTTTCACCGGCCCCTCCTCAGAGGGCAGGTCGTCGTCTTTTATTTGACTACCATGACGTCAGGTAGTATAATTAATTTGGACGCAACGGTTGCAGCCATTACGCCCAAGTGATCCCTCGGATCAGACTCCGAGAAATCTTTTTTCCGCCTGCTCAACGCAGGCAGCAATCTCTGCACCGGTTAGGCGTGTGTTGAACCGCCGGTACAGATCATGGGAGCCGTCCTTTCTGACCAGGTACACACTGGTCAGTGTTGAGGACGGCTCCTTTTTAATTTCAACCGTACTGTGGCTATTACGAGCAGCTTTCTGCGCGCGTGCCATAACCTCAATAACGGTCTGATCTGCTAACCAGATCATCTTTGTCACTTCCTTTCTGGTGGCCAAGCCCCTGCTGACAGGGGGCTTTTAGTGTACAAAGCCTAGTAAAGTTTCCTTTACCAGGCTCTGCGGGTCTGGAGTGATAGAGAACCCATCACTCCGGGTATTGCGGTAATACGCGCAGGCCTTGCGTTCCCCACGCATTACCGCCACCTTTCCTCCTCTTACGAAGAAGAGAGAAGGCTGTGCTGCCGGATAGCAGCAATGGAACACGACTGTGTCTACGTGTTCCATCTCTTCCTCGTGATGCAGCCAGATTTCTTCGACTGCTCCACGAGCATCGCCCCAATGGGTTTCTCCATTGGGGCCCCCATGGAAAATCACATGGGCAGTTTTCCCGTCCCTTGAGAGGTACAGGTAGAACATGTCCCTGCTATTTTCCACGTCATAGCTGTCTACTAGGACGAGATTCTGGTAGTTTTTGCCCATGAAGGGCTTGGTCATTTGCACCAAGCACTCTGGTGCAAAGAAAATCATGAGCAGCAAGCTGCTCATAACAATAGCAATGATTTTTATAATGTTTTTCATGATGTTTTCCTCCTCATCATGCCCTGATCACTCTCTTAGTGTCAGGAAACGGCTAACTCTCTGATACGACGCGGCTTGCCATCATCAGTGCAGGGATGGCCACTACCCTACAGACGCCTCTTTCGAGGCGTTTCGGCAAAAAGCTTTTGATAACCCAGAGCTTTAAATGGGCTGCAGATTTTTGACGAGACGATGGGTCAGATTCCCATCATCTCGTCAAATTTTTTCTGTGCTCGTTCGGCTTCACGAGTCAGTCGCTCGTTCTCACGAGTGAGCCGCTCGTTTTCACGAGTCAAGCGCTCGGTTTCACGAACGAGCAAATCTACCGAACTATTTAAGAGCAGCTCGGTAGATTTTGCCGTTTCTCTATGTCTCTTAAAGAAATTAAACATATTAAACATAGAGATCTCCTCCTTTCATTTTTTATTGGGAACTAGGGGTGGGGGCTCGATTTCTGCCCCCCGCTTTTTCCCCATTTACACCTGGTACCCCGAAAAATTTTTTACATTTTTCACGCCCTATAGGAAATTGTCAGAAAATTCGCGCCAAATTATATATTTTATGCCCCTTATCGCCTATATAAAGTAATCTACAAAATGGCAATGAGGGGCATATTTTATTGCCGTATACGCGGCGGTAATATATTTTGATGAACAACTTAAATTCCATAAGGAGATGTTTACGATATGGGTATAGGTTCCATTTATAATCAGATTTCAGGATTGGGAAAAACCGGCGCCGATATCATGAAAA
>Ga0326512_10003055_pt1 | contig 12304 bp, 11 predicted proteins | sample 1_2617_0518_D_FD_203652 | JGI IMG/M metagenome (GOLD analysis project Ga0326512, IMG submission 203652) | Bovine rumen microbial communities from UC Davis, California, United States - 1_2617_0518 | ecosystem: Host-associated > Mammals > Digestive system > Stomach > Rumen | place: USA... | reverse complement strand
CAGTGGTGGCAAGGATGAAGATGACAAATTCCGGTGGTTCTTCTAACGTCTTTAACAAGGCGTTGAAAGCGGAGTTGGACATGTTGTGGACTTCGTCGATGATATAGACTTTATAACGAGACATGATCGGTTGATAAGAGACGTTATCAATCAATTGTCTGACGCTATCGACCGTGGAATTACTGGCAGCATCAATTTCAAAGACATCAGGATGCTCGCCTCTCATGATACTGACACAAGAATCACATTCATTACACTGGTGGCCCATACCTTCTTTGCAGTTCAAAGCTTTGGCAAAAAGACGAGCCATCGTCGTTTTACCTGTGCCACGGGGACCGCAGAAAAGATAAGCGTGAGCGATTTTATCTTCTAAAATTGCATTGCGTAACGTTTCCACAATTGCCTTTTGTCCGACGACTTCATCAAAAGTCTGAGGACGATATTTGTTATAGAATGCTTGATATGCCATGTAATGTGTTCCTCGGAATAATAATAATATTATATAACAAGAATTTATTATTCTTATGATGAAAGAGATTTTCATTGACTATTTTCTCTATGGGAATTTCGAAGTATAATTTTTCATATGGAGAAACTTAGAAAAATCACTCGGTTTATCACCAGAATCGATAATTTCAATCGTATCATTGTCTTTGTTTCGATGACGTTGTTTATCGTATTGCCATCTATGTATCTATATAAGACAACCAACGATAACTATTCTTTTGATGTGGTTATGCCATCGACTTTTTTGTTAGGTTTGATCATTGGAAATGGACTGCTGGTTTTATATAAACCTTTGCGATCTACCTGGTTATATTTCCTGATCTGTATCATCGCGTTTCCGTTTATTTACTTCGCTTATGATTTCCAGAGTGTCAGTATTCCGATTCATCATCTCGCAATTTTCTGGATCTGCTATATTTATTGCATCTTAGGTTTCTTGATCAATCTGATTTATTTGTTGACGTTATTCCGTAAGAAAAGCAAAAGTGAGATGGATGAGAAGACCAATAATGATAATTCTTATGATTTCTTGGGCGGAGAAAAGAAAAACAAAGTCGTCGCTGAACATTTAAAAGAACTTCGCGGAGATGATTTTATCGATAGAGCAAGCGACAGAATTAAAAGAGCAAAACTCTCTCGATTATCAAGAGTTGTTTCTTTTGTATTTATGTATGTTACTATCTTTGTTTACTTCTGTGTATCCACTCAGATAGCACCAGTAAATGAGAATTTGCTTTCGACAATTCTCTTAATTGGGTTGCTGACGTTGCCGATTGTTATCGTCGCTTCTTTACTCTATCCGTTAGACTTTAAATATCTATTTTATTTCAACGCATTTTTGATACTGGTTTTAAGTATCATTTCTTGTTCGGTTTATCATCTACATCCTGCCATGCTGATTGTTGCTATCATCATTGTTGGTTTATCTTTCCTTGTCACTTTGATTGTGGAAGGAAGAACATGGACTGGGGCAAATCCAGATTAATGTTTTTTGGCTTCTAAATAACGGTCTCTTTGATATAAGTCTTGAATGATTCTGGCTTCATAGCCAGGATTTTTTAAATTCATCAATTCTAATGTGGCTTGGCTGTTGGTGGATTCTAATTCAAAGAAGGATAGACCCTCTTCATTCAGATGAGAATCTAAATCGCTAAAGATAGAACGATAAGAGTCTAAGCCATCCTTGCCCGAGAATAATGCTAACGCCGGTTCAAAAGGTGCATCGACATCTTTGCTATCTTCTTCGATATATGGTGGATTAGAAATGATGACATCAAAGGTACCGTGAATATCTTTTAAGAAATCAGATTTCATGAAGTGAATATCAAGATTATTATACTTAGCATTTTTCTCCGCTATCGATAATACATTATCTACAATATCCGAAGCATAAACCTCAGCATCCGGATAAATTTTCTTGATGGCTAAAGCGATAAAACCAGAGCCAGTACATAAATCCAGAACCTTTTTATGATTGAAATCATAATTGTATTTCAAATAGGAATAGACAAAGTCTTCCGTTTCAATTCTAGGAATCAAAGTATCTTCATTTAAAAACAAATGCAATCCTAAAATGTCGGTATAACCGACAAGATAGGCAACAGGATAGCCTTGATCTAACTTTTCTAACAAGTCGTTGATATCATCAGGACCCCTCTTGTCACCAAGAATACCAAGACAATCAAAATCTACATGAAAATAACCATCAAAAATCACTTTGATGTCAGCTAGAGGAACGTTATGTTGAGATAAAATCTGAAATATCTGGTTATAAGTCATGTATTTATTATAAAACAGCAACAGGCGAACCTGTTGCTGTAAGTGAATTATTCCTGGGAATCAGCACCAAACTGAGCCTGTAACTCTTTGGTCTGTTCTTCGATGAGGTCTTTCTGGTTGGCTTCGTTTAAAGCGGTGACCAATTCATCTAAATCACCATCCATAACCTTTGGAAGGTTTAACGTGGACCAACCGATTCTGTGATCAGTGACACGGTTCTGTGGATAGTTGTAGGTGCGGATACGTTCGTTACGTTCACCAGTACCGACCTTTAATCTTCTTTCACCACCGACTTTAGCGGCAACCTCTTCATCATGCATAGCCTGTAACTTGGCCTTGAGCATTTCCATACAGGTTTCCTTGTTGGCGAGCTGGTCTCTTTCCACCTGACAAGAGACAACAACACCAGAAGGAATATGAGTGATACGAACCGCCGATTCGGTCTTGTTGACGTTTTGTCCACCAGCACCGGAAGAGTGGAAAGTATCAATCTGTAAATCCTTTGGATTGATGACGATGTCGACATGCTCAATCTCTGGCATGACTAAGACGGTAGCGGTAGAAGTCTGAATTCTACCATTGGCTTCGGTGACAGGAACTCTCTGGACACGATGGGCACCAGATTCGAACTTCAACTTGGAATAGACCATCTTACCTTTGATTTGAACAGAGATCAAAGAGAAGCCACCAAGAGGTGTTGGCTGAGAATCGAGAATTTTGATCTTCCAGCCGTTCTTATCCGCGTAATGGGAATACATTCTGAATAAGTCACCAGCGAAGATGTTAGCTTCATCACCACCAGCAGCGCCACGGATTTCCATGATGATGTTCTTATCATCGTTTTCATCCTTTGGAAGAAGGGCAATCTTGAGTTCTTCTCTCTTGGCTTCAATCTGGTTGGTAAGAGCGTTGAACTCTTCTTTACCTAAAGCCTGAATTTCAGGATCAGAATCATCCATCATGACCTGAGCGTCAGCTTTGTTGTTTTCCATCTCAACAAGTTCGTTATACATGCGAACGGGTTCATCTAATGTCGCTCTTTCCTTGTTGAGTTTAGTCATGGTGCTGACATCAGCAGCACCGTTCATCAAAATATTATCGATATCAGCAAGACGCTTTTTCATCGCCTTGAGTCTTTCAATCATAAAATCAACTGCCATAGTTATTATTTCTCCTTTATTTTATGTGTAGTTTAAAACGTCCCTTAATTCTTAAAATAAAGGTAGCTAACGGAAACGCTGATTCATATATAACTTTTGTGAATCTTTCATAACGCGTGGTATTTTACCATAAATAATAGGTAATATTAATAATTATCTCAGTTTTTGGAAGAATTCATCTATAATCGGCTTAAAACGAGAATCGTTTAAGCGATGAACATGAAGCTTATCATCGACAAAAGCGTGGTAGTGAGATAGCCCACCAAGCTTAGGATCATCTAAGACATAATACAGATTTTTGATACCGGCTTTGATGATGGCTCCAAAACACATCAGACAAGGTTCTAGTGAGACGATCAGCACACAGTCTTTTAGATAACGAGAATCATATCGCTTCATCCCTTGTTTTAAGACGTTGATCTCCGCATGCATGAATGGGTCATCTTCTTTTTCTACTTCGTTACCAGAATAAAGAACAGTTCCATCTGGGCAATATAAAGCTGCAATCACAGGGATTTCTCCCTGGGAAGAACTGCTTTTGGATAAAAAGACCATCTGGTCTAGAATTGCGGATAATTCATCTCTGGTCATGGTTATAAAAAAAAGCCACCGCACACAGAAGCTCAATCTTATGGCTGCTACCTTCCGGTCCTGACCAGGTTCGACGAGAACTGTCGCGATGGTGGATAAATTATAGCAAACAAACGGAAAAAAGTAAACGTACAAGGATAGAAAACAATTGAATGCAAAATGAGAAACAATTAGAATGATAGAACACAATGAATACGACAACTAGGAGATAAGTACATGTCAGATACGATCACGAACAACAAGGCCTTAGGCGAAGGAAGTATTGGTAAACATTTACTTCGCTTTGCTTTACCATCCATCGCATCTCTTATTTTGGCTTCTTTATATACCATTACTGACCAGATTTTCGTCGGCAATAGTCGTCTAGGCCCAGAAATTGGTAACGGTGCGATTGGTATTGTTTTTCCATTGCTGGTCATCACCCAGGCCTTTTCCTATCTTCTTGGTGATGGTTGTGCCGCTTTCCTTTCTATCTGCCAAGGTAGAAATGATAAAGTATCCGGTGGTAAAAGTATCTCCAGCTGTTTGAATCTCACTTTGATCATCTCGTTGATCCTGATGGCGATATACTTCATCTTCCCTGAACCTCTGCTTCGTCTTTTCGGGGCAACGGATATGACCATCAAGCCAGCCAAAGACTATCTCTTCATTCTGACCTTCTTCATCCCCGCTTATATGCTACAGAACATGTCTAACCCTGTTGTCAGAAGTGATGGACATCCAAATTACTCTCTCTTAACTACCGGTATTGGTGCTGGTTTAAATATCCTGTTAGATTTGATTTTTGTTCGCTTCTTGCATTGGGGTATTGAAGGTGCAGCGGCTGCAACTGGTATCAGTATGTTTGTCTCTTATATCCTGCTTACGTTATATTTCATTCGACCAAAGACGTTTACCATCAAATGGATAGATTTGATTCCACATTGGTCGGTGATCAAACCAGCAGTCAGTTTAGGTTTATCTTCCTTTGTCACGCAGATGTCGATTGTTGTCATCAACTTAGTAACCAACATCGTCATTGTCAAATACGGTGCTTTAACCATCTATGGCACCACGATTCCAATCTCCGCCTTAGCTATTGAATCCAAGTGGTTTTCTATCATCGCCAATATTGTAGTTGGTATCTCGGTTGGTGCCCAACCTATCCTTGGTTACAATATGGGTGCTGGTAAAATTGATCGTGTGAAAAAGACGTATCGTCTGATACTGTTTTGGTCGATGCTTGTTGGTATTATAGCGACGTTATTCTTCGAGATTTTCCCAAAACAGACGATGTTGGTCTTCGGTAATAGTGATGATCCACTATATTGGGAATATGGTGTTGTCTTAATCCGTGTCTTCCTAGGTACGATTTCCTTAAGTATGTTCATGAAGATGACAACGATCTTCTTCCAGGCTTGCGGTTATTTCAAACCAGCCGCAATCATCTCCTTATCCAGAGATATTCTCTTCTTTGTCCCCTGGGTATTCTTGATTCCTTTCATCGCTGAAAATGTACAAGCCGGCAGTGGTATCTATGCGATGTTATATTCTATCTTTATTGCCGATGGCGCGAGCGCCATTCTCTGTTTGATCTTCACGTTCTTGGTCTTCAAGAAGATGAATCAGATCAAAGTCGAACCAAAAGAACAATTGACTGAGGAGCTTTAAAAGGCTCCTCTTTTTGAATATAAAAATCCCGATAAGCACCGGCTTATCGGGAATAGATTTTGTGATGACTTGGTTTACTTATCCTGAGGAAAATCGTACTGGCCTAAAGACTTTCTTTCTTTATTTTCCAATTCGATATCAGCAGCACTGTTGTGCTTGACGTCATCCTTGAGGATGAGGCTGAGAAGGATACCTAAGATCATAGCAGCGGCGACAGAAGTGATGGTGACAGCTGGGCTGGTGGCAAGTTCAAGTGGAGCACCGAACTTGAAGGTTAAACCACCGATACCGGCGACTAAGATAGCAGAAGCGACGAAGATATTCTTTGGCTGATTGAAGTCGATCTTCTTGGCGATGAGCATCTTGATACCAGAAGCAGCGATGAAGCCATAGAGAATTAAGGAGACACCACCAGTGACACAACCAGGAATGGTTTCTAATAACTTGGTGAGAGGAGTGATGAAGCCAAAGCCCATGGCCATGACAGCAGCTAATAAAACAACTTTGACAGAAGCGATTTTGGTAGTACCGATGACGGCGACGTTTTCACCATAGGTGGTGTTAGCAGCACCGCATAAGGCACCAGAGACGGCAGTGGCGATACCATCGCCGAGGAGCGTTCTCTTCATACCAGGTTCATCATTGAGTAAGTCTCTATTGATGATGTTACCTAAGTTTTCGTGATCGCCGATATGTTCAGCAATAGTAACTAAAGAGACAGGGATGAAGAGTAAAGCGACTTCACCGATAGTAGCCCAATCGAATTTGGCAATCTGTTCAAAACGGAAGAAGAGGAAGGATTCGGCATCGTTTGGAATGAACATCTTATAGTTGAAGATAGAAGCAAAATCGAAGTTTTGGAAGATGGAAGTGATTGGAGTGAAATCAACGACATGGAAGTAATCACTACCGCCGATATAATAACCGAAGACGGTGAATAAGACAGCGACAAGATAACCAGCACCCATACCGACAACAAATGGAATTAAGGAGATGAATTTGCCTTTACCATAGTGAGCGCAAATCGCGACAACAACCATGGCGACTAAACCGGAGATGATGGCAAGCCAGTTATAAGATGGAGCACTGGAGGCACCAGCACCGACTAAGTTGTTGATGGCAGAACCGGATAAGGATAAACCGATGACCATGATGACTGGACCAACAACAATTGGAGGTAAGATTTTGCTTAACCACTTGGTACCGACAAACTTGATGAGTAAGGCAACGACGGCATAAACAGCACCGACCATGATCATACCTAAGATCAAGGCGAAGTAGTTGTTGCCCATCGCGTTGTTTAATAAACCGACGGATAAAGCAGAGATCATTGGAGAGAGGTAAGCGAAGGAGGAAGATAAGAAAACAGGAGACTTAAATTTTGTGATAACAAGATAGATGATAGTACCGATACCGGCAGAGACTAACGTAGCAGCGACTGGTAAACCCGTGATAAGTGGAACAGTGATACAGGCAACCAACATCGCTAAGATGTGCTGGATTGCGAAGATAAGCCACTGACTTACTTTCTTCGGATTTTCTTCAACGTCTAAGACCAAATTAGGATTTCTTTGAGACATGATAAAGTTCTCCTTTCCCTTTCTATATGTTTTTCAGGATATGACTCCAAAAAAAGAGGCTAGTAGTACTAGCCCCTAAAAATCGATGCTGGAAGAGTCTCCAAAAGTGGAGACGGAGGATAAAACGACAATGTTCTTTTTGGAACACAATTTATTGCCGATGAAACGCATTAATGTTTCTTTAATGTTTTTCATTTCCAAATTTCCCCTTGTAGATTATATGTGCAATCGAGAAAAAAACAAAGAGAAATTTTCAGAATTTTCAAAAAAGGAAAGCGCCCTTGTTTAAAGGACGCAAATATACCGTAATGATATTTGATATTTGTCTAAATAAGTGAAGCTTTTGAATGTAAATCAATGATTTTTTTAAAAAACCTTAAATTTATAACAAATATCTACAAAAGCGATTAGTTCTTTTTCTGCTTAGCTAAGAAGGCGGCTCTGGCTTCTTCTTCCTTATGAGCTTTGTTGTAAGCCTTCTGCTGCTTCTCAATCAGCTTTCTGTTTTCGAAGTAGTTGAGACCAAGATTTCTTCTGACTCTCATGACAGTCTCATTGGCCTTAGCCTGGGCTTTGGCACTGCCTTCAGCAAGAATCTTGTAGACTTCAGCAATATTCTCTTCGTATTTGTGTCTTCTTTGACGAATTGGTTCTAAGACATCATTAAGAACACTCGCAAGGAATTTCTTAACAGCGACATCACCTAAACCACCTCTTTCATAGTGGGCTTTTAACTCGTCGAGATTCTTGTATTCTGGCCAGAAGCGAGCAAAGTGCTCGTCGGTAGCAAAAGCAGAAAGATAGATGAAGACTGGGTTACCCTCGGTATGACCTGGATCTTCCACTTTGAGATGAGTAGGATCGGTGAACATGGTTTTGACCTTCTGCTCAACGGTCTTAGCATCATCACTTAAGTAGATGCAGTTACCTAAAGACTTGGACATCTTGGCTTTGCCATCAGTGCCAGGTAAACGTCTCGCTGCTTCATTTTCAGGAAGCATGATCTTACATGGAACCAAAGTTTCACCATACATGGAATTGAACTTATGAACGATTTCATTGCACTGTTCAATCATAGGAGCCTGATCTTCACCAACGGGAACAATCGTGGTATCAAAAGCGGTGATATCAGCAGCCTGAGAGACTGGATAGCATAAGAAACCGGCAGGGATGGATTCGTTGTTGAAGGCTCTCATCTGTAATTCAGATTTGACCGTTGGGTTTCTTTCCAAACGAGACAAGGTGACTAAATCAAGATAGTAGCAGGTCAGTTCAAAGAGTTCAGGAACTCTGGACTGAACAAAGATGGTGGTCTTTTCTGGATCAAGACCAGCAGAGAGATAGTCTAAGGCGACTTCGATGACGTTGTCTCTGACTTTCTGGGGATTACCAGCGTTATCGGTTAACGCCTGGGTATCGGCAATCATGACATACATCTCATCAAAATCACCGGCGTTCTGAAGTTCAACTCTTCTTCTTAAAGAGCCGACATAATGGCCGATATGGAGTCTTCCTGTTGGACGGTCACCCGTCAACATAATTTTCTTTTGTGGTTGCTGTTCTTCCATAGTAGAACCTCCTGAAGATAACTGTGATTAGTCTTGGTTGGCTAATTCTTTGATATAGGATTTGACCTGTTCACCGATATCATCTCTCTTAAGAGCGTAATCGATGATGGCTTTGACATAACCGAATTTGTCGCCGATATCATATCTGGTACCGGTGAAGACTTTCGCGTAGCAAGGATTGGTCTCCATGCTGGCTTTGATGGCATCCGTAAGCTGGATTTCACCACCGACACCTGGCTTGGTGTTTTCTAAATAGTGGAAGATAGAACCAGGTAAGACATATCTGCCTAAGACAGCGACATCACTTGGAGCAAGAGATGGATCCTTTGGTTTTTCAACCATATCGTTGACCTGGAACATGGTGGAGTTGGATTCACCAACTGGTTTGACAACACCATATTTCTTCAATAAATTCTGTGGAACTCTCTTACAACCTAAGATGGTACCACCATTGGTTTCTTCATAAGCTTCGATCAGTTCACCGATGGCTGGCTTGATATCATCGGTGATCAAGTCATCACCAAGTAAGACAGCAAATGGTTCGTTACCGACAAATGGCTTGGCACTTAAGACAGCATGACCTAAGCCCTTTGGTTCCTTTTGTCTGATGTAGACGATATTGGCCATATCAGCGATGGCTCTGATTTGATCAGCCTGTTCATCCTTACCGGATGCTCTGAGTCTCATTTCTAATTCAGCGTTGACATCGAAATGATCTTCGATGGTTTCTTTAGCTCCAGAGATGATAATTAAAATATCTTTGATGCCAGCTTTGACAGCTTCTTCAACAATATATTGAATGTTTGGAATGTCGACGATTGGTAACATTTCTTTGGGAAGAGCCTTGGTGGCTGGTAAGAAGCGGGTTCCTAAGCCTGCAGCAGGAATGACAGCTTTTGTGATTTTTTGCATATTAGTTAACCTCAAAATGACGTGACTCGATTATAGCATAATCTATAGATTATCACCTTTGAAAGTTGTCGTTTTAGCGAAAGATGGCGCAATTTGTGCTAAATACTGCATAATTTGAACGCGTGATTGTTTAAAACGACCTAGAATAAGAGTATAATAGGGTCGCTAAATATGATGTAGCGACAAATTTTATTTTCTAGAAACAAAGCCTAAAAAAAATATTGTAATCGCTTACATTTCATTTTATAATGTAATTACAAAGGACCAACTATGAAAACTGTTAAAATCAAAGTCAACAACATGGGTGGACTTACCTCCCGCTCCAGCGCAGAACTTGTCGAAGAAGCAAATCATCACAAGTGCAATGTTACCATGAAGTTGGAAAATGGCGACGAATGTGACTTAAAGTCCATTATGAACGTCTTCGCCCTTTCCCCAATTGATACTGGTGCCCTGATCACTATCGAATGTGATGGTGCTGATGAAGACGATGCTGTTGAAGGCTTCAACAAACTTTGTAGCGAATATAGCTTCTAATCTAGATAACTAGAGGAAGTCGATATATTAGACGAGTAGGTTAAATACACCTATCTTATTTTGCCACCCCTCTTAAACCCTAAACTGTTAACCATTGGCCATGGTATATAGTCGGGACGAGAAGAGACGGGACGTTACCCTTTCTAGACGATACGTCAGTCGAAGATGGGACGTTTTATGACTCTATATTTCTTCTGGGTTTGCATTACACTCAGTTCTAGAAGTAATAATAGGAAGAGCAAAGCCGATTCCATGTGCTGCATAGGAATAAGGAATTCTTCCAATCAGAACAAAAAGAGAAAAAGGTAAGAGTAAACCAGTGAAGACAGAAGAAAGAGGAGCCACTGTCGATCTGGGAAGAGAAGAGATGGGACGATACGATATGTGTCGATACGTTAGTTACGATTCGAGACGAGACGAGAAGAGTCGAGAAGTGTTGAGACGATATGAGACGAGACGAATGTGGTACGGGATGAGTTGATATGAGCCTATATGAGACGATATGATACGTGTCGAGTCGTCAGTAACGTTACTAGTGTTTCGCAAGTACGGGACGCTACTGCGAACACAAGGAGGAAAGAAGTTTGGTCGAGACTACATCAGGATCCACGAAAAGGGCCTAGTTCTAATTAGTCGATTAGATAACTGGGCCCTTTTCAAATGCCAATCTTCGTATCATTATGAACTTTAATTTTTATACAAAAGTCACTTTTACCTGTAAGGAACTAGGTATCTCTAGAGTTATTCAGTTACCCTTTGATACTGGGTTAGATAAGTTATCGTATCTGCTTTATGCTTCTTTGGTGGGAACAAAACTTTTAGAACAGGATACTTTCTTGATGAGATTTGGTGATGATGTCTTCATCACCAGAATGGATGAACAAGAAAATGGTTTTGGTTATTCTTACGACCAATATCGTGTTTTAGAAACAGAAAAGTTCATCAATGTCGTTTTACAAAATCCAAAAAGCGCCTCTTTTGAACTGATTGACATGAAACATCAAAACTATGTCTTTGAAATGATGATGGGCGATGTTCTAGATAGAAAGAACGATGAAAAACTAGAACTGTTACAAGCCCAGGGCTTGTTATTAGAAGCAGGGGTGGATTCTTCTTACGATACGAAGAAGGTTCTTTCTCTGATAAAGAAAAATCTTCCTTTGGTCAGGAAGATTTATCACTTTGATCGTTAATAAAAGAACTTGTTGAATAAAGCCATGATTTCTTGGTAGTAGGGTTGTTTGAAAGGATGTAATCCTTTGATGGCTAGATAAGTGAAGTCCTGGTATTGGATTTCTAAGAAGAATTTCAGATTGAAATTCTCAATATCATCCTCATATTTGAACGCTTTATATTCTTCGGGAGTATCTAAGACATGATACTCCTTTTCTAATACATTTAATAAAGTCTGGAATTCTTCTTCATTTAATGTACAAGAAGTTTTTTTGCCAAGAGAAATCTCCACCTGAAAAGTCTTGCCGTCACGGAGAATGGAAAGTCTCTGGATAGCTTCAACAGATTCTGGACTTCTCTTCCAGAAGGAAAGAGAACGGATGTTCTTGGTTAAAAGTTCCATGATTATTTCTCTAATTCAAAGAAGGATTCGAATAACTGATCTAAGACTTTTAAATATGGTGGGAAACGATTGGTACCAGAGAAAGTCATATCTGGTTTAGAAGTGAACTTCATCTTGATATCAAAGCTCTCATCATTACCGGTGACAAGGCCGACGTTGATGCGATTCCAATCTAAGATGAAGACTTTTTCAAAGAATAATTCTTTTAAGGCAGGCCACATCATCGTAATATCCTGGGCTTCAATCGGTTGCATCATCTTGTTTGGATAAACGATTGATGGACATAAAAGAACCTTATCCTCTTTGACTTGGATAGAGATTCTTTTCTTGCTTTTATCTTTATAGACTCTTTCATAGAAGAAATCGACAAGAGAGTCTTCCCATTCTTTTAAGGTTTTGCCATCATCGACACCAAAGTCTTTGTGACAATCCTGACATTCAAAA
>Ga0326512_10003054_pt1 | contig 12306 bp, 16 predicted proteins | sample 1_2617_0518_D_FD_203652 | JGI IMG/M metagenome (GOLD analysis project Ga0326512, IMG submission 203652) | Bovine rumen microbial communities from UC Davis, California, United States - 1_2617_0518 | ecosystem: Host-associated > Mammals > Digestive system > Stomach > Rumen | place: USA... | reverse complement strand
CTTTTCAGACGCGAAAGCAATAGTAAAATCAGGCACTTTGGCAGATTTAAAGGAATTGACGCAATTAAAAAAGCCGCCCTGCTGCTCGGTGGCAACAGGGCGGGTGGGCGCTGTGTGTGGTTTTAAACTTGTTTAAATCGCCTGTGGGCGGTTTTCTACTTGTCCAGCTCGGGCAGTCCGGCGATGCTCGTCAAAAGCGACAAGATGCCCGCCAGGGCGCTGGCGCTGGCGACCATGACCCAGTTGACCTCCGCGATGACGGCGCTGGTGCCGATCGTGGCGATGGCGGTCTGGGCGACGGTCTTGATGGCGCGGATTCCCGCGGCCTTGATCCATTCCTTCCATTCGTAGCGCATGGGTTTTCTCCCTCCTCTCTGTGTCGGGGTTGGGTGCTTTTCTATCTTTTGTCTATCTCGTGAAACCGCGAGATAAATCAAAAGGTAGGGGCTGGTGGATTATTCCTGGGCGGCGTCTGCTGCGCTGCCGGGGCTTCCCCAGAAGTCGTTCTTCCGGAGCCTCTCCTCGTAGAGTTCCTTTATGTATTTGAACTCTGCCTCGAATACTCCGTTTTTGTCGCCGGTCTTTTCCAGCAGCTTTTCGTACTTGGCGTTGAGGGCGACGATGTGCTCGAATTCGTCTTTACTGTGCTTCCGCTTGTTCCTGCACGAATTGGCAAAGTCGAGCACTTCCCACCTGATTCTGTCCTTTTCGTTCGCGTCGATGGCATCCTGCTGATCGCCGACCATGTGCTTCAGCTCGGCGATGTCGCCTCGGGTGTCGGCCTTGAATGACGCGAGGTCTTTTTGAAGCTCTCCGTTTATCGCCTTCCCGATGGCTTTCAGCAGGGTCTTCCAGGGGTTCCACTTGATCTTGGGGTTCCAGTCAATGAAAAGCGAGAGCGCGATGGCAATCGTTCCCCAATGGTCGGCTGCCCAGCGCAGAACTTGCTCCATCGGCTTATTCACCTCCCAGGAACCATTCGAGGCTCTTCCCGTCGCCGGTGATCGTGTTCTTGTCCACGTTCCCGTTGATGCCGTCGATGTCTCCGGTCGAGGTGTATTGCCAGAGGTCGCACTTGTAGCTGGGCTTCTTCGCGCCGTCGATCGTGCCGGTGTTGCTGCCGTACCTCGGGATCCAGGTGAAATCGAAGAGGTCGCGCAGCGTGGCGTAGCCGTAGTCCTTGTAGTGGTTGTGGGCGACGTAGCAGCCGACGCGCTTCGCGCCCAGCTTCCGCAGTTCGTCGGCAAAGGCGGCGATGGCATCGTGGGTGATCTGTTCCTTCTCCGCGTCGAGCGCGTAGAAGAGCGGATTATACTTCGCGGCGTACTGGATGAACGCCTGGGCTTCCGCTCTGGCCTTCGCCTCGGTGTCGGCGATCGAGTAGAAATAGACGCCGAAGCGGACGCCTCGGGCAGCGAGAGCGTCGGCGTGTTTGACGAATTTCTCGTCGATCTTGATGCTGCCGCCGGTGCCTCGGTATCCGGCGCGGAGGATGATCAGCGCGGTCGCCTTGATGAAGGCGTCGTAGTCGACCGTCGGCTGCCACTTGGAAATGTCGACGATCTCGGTGCCTCTCTGCACCTGGGGCGCGGCTTCGCTGCCGGTGCCGGTGCTGGGCACGGTGGTCTCCGTCGGCTCTGCCGGAGGCGTCTCGACGATGGGTTCGTCCGGGTAGTAGCAGAAGAACTGCTTTCGCTGCGCCATGAACTCGGTGATCTTCTGCCGCTTCCTGGTACTGGACGCCGGGTCGTTGCAGTAGATGTACTTGTCGTCGTATTTCCAGGGTGTGATGAAATGACCGCCCTTCGTCCAGAAGCCGGGTCCCATCGAGGCGACTGCGTAGCCTCCGGCGTCGAGGCAAGCCTTCAAGGCGGCGAGGGTCGCGGTCTGCACAAACTTGACGAAGCCATAGCGCTCCGCGACGCGCTTGAAAAACGCCCAGGCGGTGCCGTTGTTGTAGGTGCGGTCGCCCCACTCCATCGCCAGCTGCGCCAGCGTCCATGGGGTGACGGTCGAATCCTTCAACGTGGCGACGACGTTCGCCGCGGCGGTGGGGCCGCATGCGCTGTTGGCCATCGTCTGCGACTTGTCCCCGTGGTTGCTGTACATCTTCTTTCCCCATCGGCTGTCGCCCTGCTTGTAGTCGACGGGCTGGACGAAGGTGCCGGGGGTGTGGGTGGTGCCGGTCGGAGCGCTGCTGCTGCCGGTGGTGCCGGTGCCCGTGGTGCCTCCGGTTTCCGTGGAGGCGGTGGGGGTGCTGCTGCCGGTGCCGACGATCAGCGCGTTCCAGGTCTTGGGGCCGCAGATCCCGTCGGCCTTCAATCCTGCCGCTGCCTGGAAGGCCGCGACCGCTGCCTTCGTCCTGCTGCCGTAGATGGCGTCTGCGGTCAGGTTGCCGTCGAGCAGCAGCTGGACGGCCAGCGTGGTGCCGCTCTTGCGCAGCTTGGAAGTGGAGCAGGTCGGCGCTGCCTTTGCGATCGCTGTCCACGTCGCCGGTCCGATGATGCCGTCCGAAACGAGGCCACGGTTGCTCTGCCATGCCAGGATGTAAGCGACAAACCCAGCATCAAATTCCTGGTGCTGCTGGATGAAGCTCTCGGGGTTCGCAACTTTGGAATTGACGGAAAGGTAGCCGGTCAGCAGCTTTGCCGCCACGACGGGCTTCCCGGTGTCCTGGTGCTTGATCGTGTTAATCATCGTCGGCCACCTCCAGCTCGATTGCCTTGCCCCTGCCGTCGATCACAAAGACTTGGTCCAGCTGGGGCGTGTCGGGTTCGTACTCCGGCTCGAACTCGATCTCCTCGGGGTTGATCTCCTCGGGTGTATACTCGTTGGGTGTCATGCTGCTGTCTCTCCCTTCAAAGGTGAATTTGTCGCCTGATTCGTACCAGGCATTGAAGCGGGCGCGGATGTCGTCTTCCATGCCAATCCACGGAATCACGCCACGGACGACCGACTCCGCTTCGATGTCGTAGTCCATCTCTCCGTCTGAGTCGGTGATCGCCACCACCCGCGGTCGGAGGTAGACGTCGACAGTCCCGTCTTCGTTGTCAAGAATGAAATAGAAACGCCGCCCTGTTGTGGGCGGCTTCGATGCCTGTCTCATTTCTCTTTTCCTGTCTGCTGGTTGGGTTTACTCCGTGGCGGTTTCCTCTGCCTCCAGCAGCTGCGCCACGGCTTCGCGCCAGTTTGGCGAGACGTCGTCGATGGTCATGGGATGCCCTTTGTAGAGCTTTCCTTCCTTGATCCAGCGGGCATAAATCGCGGCCATTACATTCCACCTCCCAGCAAGTCGGCGAGTTCAAACATCGCCATGTCGGATTCGTCCTGCCTCTTTTCCATGGCTGCGATCTGCCGCTCGACAGGGGTCGCCTCCCGGATATTGAACAGCCAGCCCTCGGGCCAATGAAGGACGCCGTCACAGATCGCGTTCTTCATCCGCTCCTTGGTGGTGCCGTCGTCGGTGTTGCCGATGATGGTGACGGCTTCCAGCGCCTCCGCGTTCAGTTCCTCCTGGGTGATCTCTGTTTTACTGACGAACATCGATCCGTTCAGCGTGAGGTCGTCGATTCGCTTTCCATCGTTCAGAATGATCGAATACTTGTTCATAGGCTTCCCTCCCATAAATTGATAGTACGGTTAATTCGATGGCGCGGAGCTGGGGATAGCTCAAGCAATCCTCCCGTGCCCGCGTCCAGCTTTTCACCATGTTCAGCAAGTCGGCCCGCGGAACATTGCCGCTTTCAACCTTCCAGCGCAGCTTGCGGATCCTGCGCTTTATCCGCGTGACGGCCTTGGGTCTGAGCCGGTATTCGATGGTGCCGTCTTCGCGTAGTCTGATCTTTCGCTGCAAATATACGAAGCCCTTGTCGAGCCGGGCGATACACGTCTTCCTGGCGTTCGTGAACATTCCGAGGGTGTCCGCGGCTGTGTCGATGGCCTCGCCACGCTTTCGTAGCTGTTGAAGGTCCCGGTCTATGTCGTAGCTGTCGTCCATGTATCGGGCGTAGTAGCGGCTGCCGAGGACGGTCTTTGCGAGGCTGTCCACCCGATATGGGTAGACGATGCCGGCGGTCTGGCTGAATTGGTCGCCGACGTTCATGCCTTTCTCCAGCTTCTTCTCGCCTCTCTTGGGATGGTTCGCTGCCCTGTAGGCGACTCGGTCGAACTTCGTCTCCATGCTGTGGGCGAACTCCGCGTCGGTCATGTAGGAAACATCGAGGCGGCTCTCTTTTAAGAGAATATCTACGAGCTTCAGCGCGAGTGTGTCGTCGGTGAAGCGCCGGACGATCCTCCGCATTATGTCGTGCTGGATATTGTCATAGTACTTCGATTGGTCTTTTAGCCTGATAAAGCCGACGTTGGTCCCTTCGCGCTGGTAGTACCTTTGAAGGTGGGCTTTGAGCCTCCTTCGCGCGAAGTCCACGCCTCGGTTTTTCAAGCTGGCGGTGTTGTCGTAGATGAGGTGTGGGCGAATGGCCGGAAGCAGGACCGCGTCGTTCAGCGCGTGGCTCACCACGCGGTCGTCCACGATCTGTCCACAAATCGGGCGCATCCTCCCGCGTTCGTTCAGCATAAACTCAAAGCCGGGGCTGGGCTGGTATGGGTTGGGCATCCCGTGTTCGAGGCGGTACAGCCCTTCCTGCATCGCGGTGATGCGGGTCAACCTGTACCACCAGAATTTCTGGACGCTTTCCTTCCATGCCGTTCCGCTCCTGGCCTTGTTCGCTGCTTCCCATAGGGTATTTGCATCGGCGATGGTGCTGTATTCCCTCGGGGTTCCGAGGCTGTCCCACTCGTAGGCGGTTCGCTGCATCTCTGGCAGACTGTCCCACGAGATGGCGTCTCTTTCAAATACGCTCATTGACAAAGTCCTCGCCCCTTCCCGTCAGCGGCCTTGGCCGGACGTTGGGGGTTTATGCTCTGTTTGCTGGTTCCCCAGGCTGGATGAATCTTCCTTTCCTTCGCTCTCGGGGCCGATTGCTACGCTCCGGGCAAGCGGACGGAAATCGGGCGGACGCCATTCGAGTTCGACGCGCTGTTGTTGTTGGCGTTGCCGTTGTTGTTGACATTCGCCGCGTTGGTCGCCGAGTTGACGGAGCGAAGCCACCAGTTGGCACGTACAAGATTCACCCGTGGTCTTATGGCTTCGGTGTCTGCTGTTCTCTTTGGTCCAGCTGGCACCGTTCCATGCTGTTCAGAAACGCGTGGTAGACTCCGCGGAGCAGCTTGCTCTCAGTGTCCTCCGCTGCGCATTTCTGCAGGAACTTCACCCATCGCTGCATATCAGCTTCACGGATGGCTCGCCTGACTTCGTTGTCGCTCTTGCGCCACGCTCGAAGGAGCGCGATCTGCGATTCGATCTCTGGCTCAATGTGGGTCATCCAGTTTTTGTCGATGGGCAGCGTGTCCATGATGTCCTGCAGGTCGATCCTCAAATCTTCACAGGCGGCGATCGCTCTGTCCTGCTGGATTCGCCGTTCGTCTGCCTCTGCCATATTGGAGGGACGCTTGATGCTGTTGGCTGCGCTGATTCCGTGCATCATCCGACGGATATCGTCGTCCACGGCCTTCCTCGCTTCCGCGAGGAAGTGCTTATCGAGCCATTCCAGCTTCTTCAGTCGTGCTTCTTCCTGCTGCTTCCAGCGTTCCCGGCTCTTTTCGCTCCATTGGTCGAAATTCCGAGGCGTTCTGCTCTCTCTGACCTTGTAGCCGAAATTCCGCAGGATACTCATTTCACGCAGCTTGTTCTTCAGCACGACAGCGTGGTCCTTGACCTCGAATCGGCTTTCGCCTCTCTCGGCCTTGTGGACTTGGCTCATGTTGCGTCGCCTCCAATCTGGCGGGGTCTTGGCTCATGTCGGGGTGGTCGCCCCCGCCACAGGCGGGGCGATTATGCGATCAAGGAAAGCGGGCGGACGCCAAGCGAGCCCGACGCGCCGTAGTAGTGGGCGTGGCCGCCGCTGTAGACAACCGCCGCGGCGGTCGCCGAGGCGACGGAGCGAAGCCACCAGGAGGCACGGATGTTGATGAACTGCGGTGCAATGCGGAACAGCGAAAGCTGGCGCTTGTTCATGCCGACCTCGTAGCCCTTGCCGCCGACGCTCCAGACCTGGGAGCCGTAGACCTCGTTCTCGTTCATCAGCTCCACGCGGGCATCTACCCATGCCCAGCCCGTGGCGTTGCCGCTGGTGTCGTAGGTGGACGGGTAGATGGCGCGGTAGGACAGAACATGGGAGGAGCCGAACGCGGCGATGACCTTCAGCTCCGCGCCCTCCGCGCTGCCGTTGGTGCTGCTCTTGATGTTGGCCCTGATCTTCGAAGCGACGTAGCCTCCCGCGGTGGTGTTCGTGTCGTTCCACATGGTGCTGTAGAGGTTCGTGTCCGGCACGACGGCGATGTGGTGCCCGAGCGATATGTTGTCGCCGCATCGGTAGTACGGGTCAAAGTCGGCGATTCGCCAGTTGACTCCGTTGATGGTCCAGTAGTCGCCGACGAAGAGGTCGTCGAAGGTGCCCGCCTGGATCTGTGCGCTCTGCGCTGCCGACAGGCTGGTGCCGAGGTATTTCCCGCGGAATATCGAGTTATGGAAGCCGGCGTTGTTCAGCAGGCTCCTCCCGGTCGGGAATATGATTGTCTCGGGGGTGTCCAGCTTCGTCTTGTCTGCCGCGGGCATCAAGCCCTTGTTGCTGCTGGTGGCCACTTTGATCTTGCCCTCCGCGATGCAATCGTCGGGAGCGTAGAGACCACGCTGGGTGGTGGTGACGAGGCCAGGGGTGAGCGCCGTGATGGCGGATTCGATACCGCCGAGGGCTTCGAGGGCTGCTATGAGCCGTTCAATCTCCGGGCCGGTCAGGTCGGTTACGTTGAATCCCATGGTGTTTCTCCTCCTTTGTCGGGTTTATGCCACGCTGTCGTAGACGAGCGAGGTTTCCTTGGTGGTGAGGTCCGTCGTGATCGTCAGCCTCTCGCCTGTAGAGAGGACGCGGACCTCTGTCGCGGTGGTGGACGTAACGGTGATGGTGTCGGTGCGGACCGTCTCTCCGTTGACCTTGTGGGCCAGCCCGACGATGTTTCCGTCGTCGTCAAAGCTCGGGGTGATCGTCGCGTCGTCCAGGCTCTCCACGACCAGCAGCATGTTCTTCTTGGTCACGAACGCCAGCGAGCTGTCGATGTTAACCGTCACGCTGCTGGTGTTCGTGAAGGAAATGTTGAAGCTGAACGTGAACTCGACCGGGGTCGTCGAATAAGCCGGGATGGAGTCGGCGTTGCTTCCTGCGTTCGCGTAGGCGTACAGGATTTCTCCGTCGATGGGGTCGGTCGCAAACAGGCCAATCTCCCGGAAGGCGAAGGATGACGCAATGCCGTTGTTGGTCACCTGGCCCTGGACGACGGCGGTGCTGCCATTCGACTTCGCGGAGCTGACGGGCAGGTACTTGATCGGGGTGATCAGCGCAGTAAGCGCCTCGATGCTCTGCCCCTCGGGGAGCGACCCGCTGCCGATCTGCATTCTGGTGAACGTGATCTCCTCGCCGGCGTGGGTCCTGGCCTCGAGGGTCTTTCCCTTGGAAGTAACGTAGAATCTCTCAAACATGGGGTCTGCCTCCTGCTTTTCTTTGTCAGTTGACCTGGGACAGGTCGAAGTGCTTGTATTGCGCTATGATGCCACCGATCCCGATTTCACTCGGGACGTTCTGCTCGTAGCGAATCTCGAAGGAATAATGGGATGGCTTCAGCTGCTGGATGGTCTTTCGCAGCTCCTCCTCCTCGGTTGTCATGGCTGCCAGGTAGACGGCGAAGGTATAGGCAGATATATGGTTGACCACTCGGGCAGATATGCCTGTGAGGTTTTCTGCCAGCTGTCGCACCTTGTGTGTGTTGAATGCGCCCGTGTACTTCTTCCGAATCCTGCGCAGCCTAATCTTACGACGGCGCTCCTCAAGGGACAGCGTGGTGTCGGTCGGTATTCCGTAGCGCCTCTCCCAGAGGGGGAGCAGCCACGTGGCGGTGTCTGGGTTCAGCTGCGCCGGGAGTTCGTCGATGATCTGGTTTACGGTGTCGAACTCTTTTCCCATCGCCTCAAATACATAAAGGCCGACCAGGCTGTTGTCGTAGATGGGGGTTACTCGGGTGAGGAATCGTTCAGCTGCCGGGCTGGTGATGATCTCCTCTCTCAACGTGTCGCTCATGGGTTTTCACCACCTTATGAAGCCGGCGTGAGGGTGATCGTCTGGATGACGGGATAGCGGTCCGCGTCGATGGTGACGTTTTCCGTGTCTCCGTTGATCTTCAGCAAGCTGTAGTCAAGGATCCCGGTCGTCTCCGAAAGCTCGCGGCCCACTCGGGTGATGCGGATTTCTCCGTCCTGCTTTGCCGCCTCAAAATACGAGCGGATGCGCTCGGAGAATTCGTTGACCGCTGCAGTTATTGCGACGCTGTCTTCAAGCTCGACCGTCGCGGTGATGGTGATGTTCAGCGCGGTGGCCGTCACGACGGTGAGGTCCACCTCCGCGTTTGCCAAGGCGGCGGCGGGGCTGTCGGGGGACATGATGTGGTTGTAAACGTTGTCCAGAACCGTCTGTGAGGCAGCGGCTCCCGTTGTGTCCATCACGATCAGCTTCACGGTGCCGGTGCCAGCGCCCTCCCACTCGGGTATCACGATGACGCTGCCGACGCCGTCGACCTCCTGCGCCCAGCGTATGTAGTCGCTGTTGTTGCCGACGAAGGACAGTTCGCTCGAGCGGTCCACGGCCATGATTCTTTCGCGGAGGCTGTCGTCGTCTTCGTCGTCGGAACCGCCGACCGCTGCCTCCTCGTTCGTCACGCCGGCGATGCCGTCGATGGGCGAAACCATGAGCGTAATGCTGTAGGAGGGGACGTTCCCGATGGTTCCTGCCTGGGTGCAGCGCACGGGGACCTCCGCTTCGCCGCTTTCGCCGATCGTCACTTCCTCGGTGGCTGTAAACTCGATATTCTCCGCGATGGCTGTCGCGGGGGTAGAAAACGCAAAGCCGACGGGGATAATGGTTCCAGCCGTACCGAGAACGACGAGGGTCGCCTCCGCCGGGGTGCCGCTGCGCCTGACGATGCCGTCAAGCTCTCCGAGTGCCTCCAGCCAGTCGCCGTTGCTCCATTCCGGGAACAGGAGCATGATTGCCTCGTTCAGCCGGACCATGATGTCCGCCTTTTCGATGGCGGTCGGCATCGTGAAATCATAAACAAAGCCGCCCTCGGTTTTGTCTATGTTGTCCGGGATGTTTGCCAGCATGCGGGCGTGGATCACGTCCTCGTCCATGTCGTCCAATATCTCCGGCGGGGTGTAGGTGCTTTCGTTCTCCATCTCCATGCTCTTGTCTCGCCTCCTCTGTTATTCCACAAGGTTCATATTTACGTCGAAAGCCTCCAGATTGTATGGCTTCACGATGAATGTGCAGTTGAGTGTGCTGGCCTCCCAGGTGAAGTTGAAGCCGTCCACGCTCTCCGTCGCCGGGTTTATCGTGAGTGCCTCGGTGATGTACCGTTCGATTGTCGCCTGGACGGTTTCTCGGTCGGGCTGCTGCATGGCGTCCTCAAAGTCGACGCCGTATCCGAGGTACGAGTCGCAAGCGCCCAGCTGCGTGTTTAAAGTCTTTAAAACCCAAAGCATGAAGCCGTCGCGCCCGTCTACAAAAACGACCCGGTTTTGCCCGTCCAGCACAAAGTCGCCGATGTCGTAATCAAAAAGCGGAACGGCTTTCATCACGGGCTGCTGTTCCACTTCGGATTCGTCTATGTCTGGAATATCAAAAACGGGGTAGAGCCTTTGTTCTGCCATTGATGCTGCCGCCTCTCTTTCCTTGCTGCTGGGGCAGGTTTATATTTCGTCGATGATGACCGCGTCGTTCTGGACCCAGGCCACGAGGACACGGTCGCCCTTTGAAATGCTGGCGTGTTTGCAGATGATGTAGTCGCCCTTGGGGATGGCGATGGGGACGGTGTTCGTAATCAGCGACCCGTCATTTTGAATCTCTCCGAAGTCGAGGACCAGGTCGGTGGGTACCTGGCCAGCGGCCATCCCGCGGAGAACGCCGGCGAGCTTGCTCAGCCCTGGCGAATTGTCGCCCTTACTCATAAGGCTCCACCTCCATCTGCATGCTCTTCGATGTGGCGTTGTGGCTCACGCCCTTGACGTAAAAGTAGCCGATCAGCTTGTTCGTCTTGGCGTGGATCACATCACCTTTTCTGACCGCCGGGAACTCGGGGGCGACAAACGTGATTGTCCGCTTGGGCTTTCCCTTTTCTTCGATCAGCTCCTCCGCTTCCTTTTTCGCGTCGGCGAGCTTTGTACTGCCGATGCTCTTGACCGTCTGAAGGATTCCATACTCCGTTTTTCCGTCGACGGTGGCTTCCACCTTGGGCCGCCCGTTCTTGTCGTCCTTGCCTACGAGGATTACGCGGGTGACGAGGTCGGCCATGGTGTATTTGTCCGAAGCGGAGACGAGGTTTGTGTCCGCGGTGAAATCCCAGACCTCGCTGTTCTCGCCTCGAGTGAGGATCTGGCATTCCCCTTCAACGGCTCGGATGATTCCGACCTCGCCGGTCTTCTTCTTCGCTGCGTCCAGCGTCTCCGTCAGCATGGCGCTGATCGCCTTGTTTTTGTAGAGCGTCTTTTCGTGGGTGATCGACGGGCCGGAATACTCGGAAAGCGGGACGCCCCATGCTTCCAGAATATCCTTGCAAATGTCGGAGGTGTTGCGTCCCTTGGGCCAGTACATGCTGTCCTGGGATTTCTGCAGGTAGTAAAGCAAATCGTAGCAGGTCACGACGATCGCGTCGTCGTTGGTCTGTGAATGTTCCCACTCCCAGATTGTACCTCTGAATATTTCCTGCTTTCCGCTGTCGTCCCATTTCGCGTACAAATAAACGGCGGTGCAAAGCGCCAGCTTCTTTGAAAGCCGGGAGTCCTCGAATGGTATGTCTCGAAGCGTAAGGTTCAGCCTGGTGGCCACTTCGCTCTCGTTCTCCTCCCACGCGATATTCTCCGCGACGCCCTCCAGGTGCATCAGCCGTCCGTCAGGGTGGACGGCTGTGACGTAGTAGGTTATCTTGGTAAGGTCTACCGTCTTCGCCATGGCTGCCGTCCTCCGCGTTCTTTGTTATTCGGTGCTTTGTGTTATTCGTCTGTTCTTCGCTGTTTGCGAAGGCTTGACGATTTGGACTTTCGTGTCTCCGACTTTTACCCATCGCGAGGTCGGCACTTTCGCGACCAGTCCCTCTTTGGTTTCGTTGCCTTGGTTTGTAGTTGGATTCTTGTGTGTCTTCTTCTTCGTCCCTTTGGTCTTCGTTGTCGTTTCTGCCAGGCCGCTGGTGATCTTGACATACGAGGAGCAGACCCACCACTCCGGGTCGCCCTCTTTGATCTTGTACCAGTTTCCGCTGGTGGCGTAGATCGTGACGGTTTCGCCCTTTTTCAAGGAGCCGAGCTTCTTATAGCTCTTGCCGGGTCCTTTTCTGTACTTGACCTTGCTTGTGGTCACGCCCGTGGGATATGCGCTGCCACTCTTGGCTTTTTTCGGAGCGGGAGCCGGCGATGTGGTAACCGTCAGCGTTGGGTATTTCGTCAGCGTGATGCTGTACCTGATGTGTCCCTGTCCGAAGTAGGTCTTATTGAACGTCTCAATGAAGACGTAGTCGTCTATGAGTTCGCCGACCATGAAGCGAAGCTCTGTTCCGTCTTTTTTCCACTTCTCCAGCTTTGCCGCGGCGGTCTTGGGGTCCTTCCAGTTCTGCACAAACGATTGGGCGCTCATGCCCTCGCCCGGGAGCATCCCCTCCCAAGAATACCCCGTGGCCTTTTCGCCGCGGGGTATTCTCATTTCCCCTAACTGGATTATGTTGATCGGGATGGTGTTTGCTCCCGAGGTGACATTCACCTTGTCGGGAACAATCGGGAAGGAGAACCGGGTTTCTCCGCCTCCTTTTCGCTCTTGCAGGTAGAATAACACGGTTGTTTCCTCCCCTCGGTTACATGTTGGAGATAATGTCTTCGAGCTGGTTCGCCATCGCGGAACCGAGCAGCTCTGCCAGCTCGTTCTGGTGGGTTCGCAGGATTTCGAGGACGGCCTCGGGGTCGTCGCCTCCGTTGACGTTGTACTCGGGGTTCACGTCCACGGAAACCTGGACGACGTTGCTGCCTCCGCCTCCGTTGTTCCCTGTTGCAATGCTGGGCTTGTAGTCGCCGCTGCCGTCTCCGTCGTCGTCCCATACGTCGTCGGGCAAAGAGCCGAGCATGGACGAATACGGGCCGAGGATCCCGCCCTCTGCGTA
>Ga0326512_10003053_pt1 | contig 12310 bp, 20 predicted proteins | sample 1_2617_0518_D_FD_203652 | JGI IMG/M metagenome (GOLD analysis project Ga0326512, IMG submission 203652) | Bovine rumen microbial communities from UC Davis, California, United States - 1_2617_0518 | ecosystem: Host-associated > Mammals > Digestive system > Stomach > Rumen | place: USA... | reverse complement strand
ATACCTATGACTCTGATACGTCAGATGCTAATGCGGCCGCAGCAGAAATTTTGCTTACAAAAACTGCATATGTTAATGGCAGTAAAATTACTGGTACCATGCCGAATAGAGGCGCAGTTACGGGTACTATTTCTTCTGTTGATGGAGAATATACTATTCAAAATGGATATCACGATGGTTCTGGTAAAGTTTCCATTTCGCCAACAGAACGGTCTAAAATCATTGCGGCCAATATTAAGTCTGGAGTTGAAATGCTCGGCGTGACCGGTACATATTCCGGTGAATCGATTACAGCTCAGTCGAAGACAGCAACACCGTCGAATGTTCAGCAGGTAATAACGCCGGATAGTGGTTATGACTATCTTGCGCAGGTAACTGTTAATGCGATTCCTTATACTGAGACAGATAATGCCGCTGGTGGAATCACAATTACTATTGGTTAGGAGTTATATTTATGGGCGTAAATCAATTTGAATATTGTGGGGTCATGAAATTTGATCTTACATCGGACACTGTTGTTCCCGAACGACTGGTTGATGGGTTTACCGCCCATGATGCGAGCGGAGAACTAATCGTTGGAACTCTTAAAACAGTACCACTGGATCCATTAGAATACGATTATAATATTGGGTATATTACGAACGGAGCCTGGGTTTATGAGAATCCTACAAAGACTTATACGGATTTTTATACAGCGATATCAGGTCATCATTACATTATATCTCTAGGGGGTAATGTCGGATCGAGGTTTAGAAGTATGTTTACTACCACTGATGTTCGTACGGTAACTAGAGGTCGAGTGACTGGTATCAAGATAGTAGATAAAAACAATCCTCCGTCCTACGATATGATCACCTATACACCATCAGAAGATGGTTATATTTTGGTTGCGAAGGATAACGTTGGTAAATCCGGTGTTTTTTCGTACGTGATGGATGTCACAGATGCATTTATATAAGGGTAAAAGATGCACCACCTGGTGCAAAATGGTGCACAAAGGTAGAAAAAGAAGCAAAAATAAGGATCAAGTATATTCTAATTGCGTAAAAAATGTGAGGATTGGTAGCAGTATAACAAGTATAGGGAATAACGCATTCGACTACTGTTTCTCTCTTGCAAGTATCACAATGCCAAGCAGTATAACAAGTATAGGGAACAGTGCGTTCGCCTACTGTTATGGAATGGCAGAATGTCATATCCTTCCAACAAATGTGCCAACACTTGGTACGACAGTGTTCAATAATAATGCGTCTGACCGTATAATTTACGTCCCGTCGGGTACTTTGTCTGATTACCAATCCGCAACCAACTGGTCCGCATACGCATCTTATATGGTGGAGGAAAGCGCATGATAGTAACTGAATATTACATGACGAGACCGGACGGTGTGGTGCTTATTAGAACATATTCAAACGAAAGACTTGTAATCAAGAGAGTTTCTGATGGTACTATATGTTCATAAATCAAATTAGAGGAGGTTAATATGACAATAGAAACATTACTTAATAATCTTATCCCCATGGGATGTATTTATGGGGCATTTGCAATGGTCAATTTTATGAATATTGTACTTGGCACTTGCAACAATTGTCTCATCAGCAATGAAAAATTTGAGTTTCGCCGCATTTTGGTATCTCTTTTGAAACTCCTTTTGGTTGCCTTTGTAACAGTAAGCGTTGTTATTGGTTTTAATCTCCTTCAATATGGTGCATCACTTTATGACATCGCCATTAGCGATACTGTTATTCAAGTTATCAACATTGGTACATTCCTTATGCTTTATGCAACTGCTTTTGGGCAGACCTGCACCGATATTTACAATAAAATCAAATCTATGTTCGAGATAAAAGTCCCCGACATTGAATACCCCGGCGGACTTGACGATGACGGCCAATAAGGAGTAAAATACCATGAGTAACAGTCCATTAGTGGAATATACATTAATTTCTCCTCATAGAACCTCTCCGCGCGCCTACCCCATCACAAAAATTACCATCCACCACATGGCGGGTAACCTCACCATTGAGCAATGCGGCAACTTGTTCCAGAAGCGCCAGGCCGCATCCAATTACGGCATTGGCTCTGATGGACGTGTGGGAATGTATGTCGAAGAAAAGGATAGGGCATGGTGTAGTGCCAACTATGATAATGACCATAGGGCAGTTAATATTGAACTTGCCAATGACGGCGGCGAACCCAATTGGCATGTAAGCGACAAAGCCATTGCCAAGTGCATTGAGCTTTGCGTTGACATTTGCTTGCGGAACGGCATTAAAAAGCTCAATTTTACGGGCGATGCGAGCGGCAACCTTACCCAGCACAACTATTTTTGTGCAACCGCATGTCCTGGCCCTTATCTTAAATCGAAATTTAGTTATATTGCCGATGAGGTGAATAAAAAATTAGGCGCCTCCGTCTTGCCGCAAGACACTCCTACTCAGGTGATATGCGGCTTTGCCTCAAAGGGCGACCTTTCCACCTTCGCTGCGCTATTTAAAGACTTAGGTACGGCCGCGATTTATCCTAAAGAAGGGTATATTGCTTCTGCCATAGCTCTTAGCCGCGGAGACCAAAAGAAAGTAGTAGATTTAGGTGCTTCTCTTGGTGTGCCCGTACAAGTTTATGAAACTGAGGCTACTTATGGTACTCCTGTGCCGCGCAATATATATGTTAATCAGGTCGAACCTTTCACCGATGACCTCTATTGCCGCACTGAGCCGAATTTAAATCGTTCTACGCGGCTTGGCTTTGTAACTCCGGGCATTTATAACGTCTATGAAGTTAATGACGCGCGGCAAGACCCCAATAATGGGTATTTATGGTATAGAATAGAGGATAGACTTTGGATACCTGAGGGGGATTGGCTTTATTACTATCCCGCAGAGGAAATTCCCTCTGACGACAAAGATAAAAAAATTGCGGAGCTTCAAGCCGAAAATGAAAAGCTCCTTCAAGAAAATGCAGTTTTAAGGGGAAGCCTAGAAACTGCCGAAAACAACCTCAAAATTGTAAGGTCAAGTTTGAACGTAGCAACATCGGATTTACAAGATATTGCCGTTATCACAGATGAATATAAAGCTTGACTTTTAGGGGAAGATATGGTATAATATTAATAGAATAGGAAAAGTGTGATTTTGTCCGATGTATTTGCTATCGGGGTAACTACGTTCTGTATAGAGTGGCGTAGAGGTAAGCCGTGGCTTATCTCTCCCCTCTTTTTTCCTATTCTATTTTTATTTATGTTAAGGAGTTCCCATGTTAGAGGTTATTATTCCTGCGTATAACGCGCACAAAACAATAGACACAACTTTATCTTCTCTTGCCATGCAAACTGCGCGTCGCCGCATGTTAGTCACTATTGTTGACGATTGCTCTGACGAGGGATATGAAGATATTGCGGCCCGCTATGATGGGTTGCTAAATATAAGAATTTTAAAGACAAAACGGAATGGCGGCGCAGGCCTGGCCCGCAACGTAGGTATCGACAATGCCTTGGGTGATTATGTTACTTTCATTGATGCGGACGATGCCTTTTCTACTCCTCTTGCTATCAGTAGCGTTATGAATGAGTGCTATCGTAAATGGCCTGATATTTTTATGGCAAGAGTAGTACAAGAGTGCGACAATGCCTTGCTATTAAAAATGGATTTTAATAGCACTTGGATACATGCAAAGTTTTATAGAACTAAGTTTTTAAAAGATAATGACCTGCGGTTCCCGCCCACTCGGTACAATGAAGATAGCGCTTTTTGTACTCTTACCCAGCGTTTGGCTCCAAAAGACAAAATACTCCAACTAGACTACGAAATCTATACTTGGATAAATAATAAAGCATCAACGGTGCGTTCAAGAAAAGACTACTATTCTGAACATATTGATGATTTTGTGCGGGGCAGGCTTTGGAGCTATCGGGAGCTTTGCAAAAGGGGTAAAGAGGACGAAGCTGTACTTGATGCGGCCAGTAGCCTAGTGGTGCTGTACTATATGGGCGTAGATTTTGAGAATGGCGCCCCGGCCGCATACGATGATTTTTGTAAATTAACGGCGCTTTATGCAAAAACCATTGATTTTTCTTCTCTCTTGGAGAACGCAACTTTTGTAAGTAAATTGGCGGAAAACTACCAGAAGCATAAATTTACACCTCGTTATCAAGATAAAACAACTTACTACTTCCCGCGCATTGGAATTATTGAATGGTATGAGGAGATTATGAGATGAGACTGGTTGATGCGGATGCTATTTTTAGCAATGAGTTACTCCTTGTTAGAGCCGAATGCTACGATGCGGTTCATGCGGTTATAGAAAAGATAAATAATGCTCCTACAGTTGATGCCATTGAAGTGGTGCGGTGTAAAGATTGCAGATGGAGAAATGGTCTTCGATGCTACCATAAACGTTCTAGCATGAACGATTTAGTTGGTGATAATGACTTCTGTTCTTGGGGAGAAAGGGGAAAAGATGGCAAGACTGGTTGATGCAGATGCTTTGAAAGAACTCATAGCGAATAATGTATATCCCGTCCAAGACGCTTTTAATGACAGAGATTATGGGATGTTTTGGACGGGCGGTATCGAAAAAGCGATTGACGATGCTCCCACCATAGATGCCGTAGAAGTGGTTAGGTGTAAGAATTGCAAATGGTGGACAAAGCAAAGCGGTTCACCGCAGGGCAGATGCGAACTGTTCCATCACTATCCAACAGGAGGATGGTACTGCGCTAACGGGAGGAGAGAAAATGAGGCTGGTTGATGCAGACGCGCTAATTCAAGACCTTAAAGACCGTAAAATACCATTCAATGCGGACATAAACGATGTAATTATAACTGCACCTACTATTGATGCGGAGCCTGTGAGACATGGCGAGTGGGTACCGAAGATAACAGAATATGGGACAATGGTTTTTCGCTGTTCTGCTTGTCAAAGATATAGTGATATCCATTGGGCATATTGTCCACAATGTGGGACGATAATGGATGGGAAAAGGAAAGAAAATGGGAAGATTAGTTAATGCGGATGAAGTTTATAAAGTCCTAACGAACTACTACCATCATAGAACGGAAATTCAGCACAAGATGTTGAAAGAAGCAATAGGAAAAGTACCAACGGTAGATGTTGTAGAGGTAGTGAAGTGTAAGGATTGCAAGTATTGGAGAGATGATGATTGTAAAAATGACAATCATGGGTATTGTCCGATAAACGAAAATGATTTTTGTCCATGGGGAGAAAGAAGATAAAATGGTAAGATTAGTTGATGCGGGCCAAGTCGCAGAGGCAATTGCATGGCTTAATGAATACGATTTTGTCATTTGGCATGATGTTATGGAACGCATCAATAAACTGCCAACAGTAGAGGCCGCACCTGTGAGGTACGGACAATGGAAAGGGAAGCCAATTGCAGGGTATTCAACTGTTAAATGTTCGGAATGTGGGGATGTGTTCATGAAGAATAGCGGCAAGTGGAATTATTGTCCTAATTGCGGCGTAAAGATGAACAAAGATGAATGGGAAGAGCCTGAAATAAACCCTTGCCGTGGTTGTATTGATTATGACGGTCGAGGTGGGTGTAAAAGTAATGGTGGTTGCGGGGTGACAGATGAGACTAATTGACGCTGATTGGGTTGCAGAGAGACTTAAAGAATGGCGAAATTGGATTGCGGAAACATACGGAGAGAATGATGACTATGTCCTCTGCCTTGATACAGTACTGATGGAACTTGATGATGCGCCGACTGCCAATGCGTCTGAAAGACATGGACGATGGGAAACAGATGGAATGCCAACGGATGATGGAGAGTATCTAATGACAAGATGCACGGTCTGCGGAACGCCCTATGAATACGGACACAATGATAATTATTGCGGTTATTGCGGTGCAAAAATGGATGAGGTAAAAAATGAGACTAATTGACGCAGATGAGCTTGAGTGGTACAAGACTCCACTAGCTGAGCCGATAAAAAGACCAAGCAGTGATGAAGAGGTATATGCGTTTCGTCTCGGAGGGAATGATGCCATCAACACAATCATGGGAGAAGCTCCCACAGTAGACCCATATAAGCATGGATTTTGGGTCATGCATTGCGAAGGGAAAGGCCTTTTCAAATCGCGATTTGGAGAATGCTCAAGATGCGGCAATTATTTGGACTTCGATGGTGTAAATGCAGGTCGTGGTAATGCAAACTTCTGCCCTAATTGCGGTTGTAAAATGGATAAGGTGATAAAATGAGTCTTGATAAAGCAATTAAACATGGAAAAGAAAAACGTAAGCCGTACCGTGGAGCAAAAGCGATTGATAGCACTTGTCGAAATCATGGGTCTTGCAAATGGTGTGAGAGCAATCGTGAACATAAATTCCGCGATAAGCATCCTACAGAAGGTTTGTAGACCTATTGGAGGATGAATATGAGATTAATTGATGCAGATGCTTTTAAGCAGGTCTTCTGTGCAGATTGCGTTGCCGCAACGTGTGAGAACTGTAGAATCAATTATTACTTTGAACATTTCGCTCCAATTGTAGACCTCACTAAACATGGAAAATGGGTAAATGATAAGGGTATTTACAGATGCACTGCGTGTAATACTCTTTGTGCAGTAGCGGGATGGGCTAGCCGCATCCCCGAAAAACAAATGTATGAAGTATTTAAGTTTTGCCCTGAGTGTGGTGCAAGAATGGAAGTGAAAAATGTACAAAAGTCCGATTGAATTAAAAATAGAAGATATCGTTTCTGATGTAACGAAACAAGTGGATGAATATACTTTAAGGTGCTTTCAACAGATTGGTGTAAACGTAGATAAGTACGAACTCATCAAAGCGTTGGAATATGACAGAGGGCAATACGAAAAAGGCTGGAACGATAGAGATAGCGAAATCGTGCGCTGCAAGGATTGCAAACACTATTGGAAGAACTCACCTATGACCGATGTGCCGCTATGCCTTGTCTCGCCAAAAGATGATGCTTTTTGTTCCGAGGGCGAAAGGTGGAACTGACAGATGAGACTATTGATAAAATCGCGGAAAAGGTAGTGGGAAAATTAAGATTAATACAATCCCCGTGAGTTGAGAGGCACGGAGAAAGGAGAGAGGAATGGCAAATACCAATGTAATGACATCAGTGCTATATGGAGCGCCTTATTGGAATGGCGATACATTTATAAGCGATACAGATTATACTTTTGTATTGAAGAATTATGAAGATCAATTTAAAAAAGTTTTTTTCGATGATTTAAATAAAAAGGCATCAAAAAATAAAAGGGATTTCTTATTAAGTCAAATTAAAGATTGCATCGATGAAAGCAGAACACTTACTTGGGAATCTTTAGGGGTAAAAACAGAAGAAGAGTGTCAAATAGCATTAAAAGCTTTCAATGATTTGTCGCTTATTGAACAGAGAGTTGCTAAATGGATTGACAAGATAATAAATGCTGCTATTGCCGATGCAATTGCAAACGACGAAGATTTTTCTAAAAAAAGATATGAGAAAAATTTTTCTAAATATCTCCAAAAAGCTCAAAATGAATTAAATAAATTAATGGCAGCAATTAATCAGCTTGGAGATAATAAAATACAACGTAAAGATTTAAGGATGTTAGCCCGATCGTTATTCTTAGGGGAAGGTATTCAAACCTTAACAAATACTGATTCAAGTAAATATGGGATTTCAGGTGAAATAATTATTAGTATTTCAAGTGCAATAAAAGCTGCCTTAAATGAGTATAAGGGAAATACTGTTAAAATTATAGATGCAAAACTAGTTGATACTTTTAAAGGGAAAATTAGCGATACTATAACAGCTGAAATAATAGGTACAGCAGGAGAAAAAACCGACACTAAAACAGTGTATTACAAAGACGAGAAAACTATAACTCTGCTTGCCTCAGTTAAAAGAAAAAAAATTGAAAAAATAACAGCCGAAAAATTTTTTAAAGAACCACAAGATATAAAAGTTGAAGATTCAGGCTCAATAATTAATTTTTTTAAAAGTCTCCAAGTTAAAGTGGATTTGCCTATAAATGAAGATTACTTAGAAGGCTTTAATACATATTGGTTGAATTTATTATATTTTAATCAATATAACACCAGTAAAAAAATAACGGGGAAAAAGATAAACGAAGTTAGAAATGAAATTAATGCTTTTATAAATACTTATGCAATTATTTTTTTAATGACTGGTAAAAATGGTTTAATAGGAACAGATTTTATACAAAAAATTAAATCTAAATTAGCTTTAGATAAAAATCCAGCCCTTTTATTTGCTATACCAAATTTTGGGATAATGCCTTTGTATCAAATATTAGACCAAATTTATAAAAACATAGAAAAACTCTTAAATCAAGCTCAACAAGGTAAGTCTTTGCCAATGATGCGGTCGCAAATGAGGCTTGCATTAAGACTAGATGGTATACAATCTGCAGTTTCAAGAGTAGATAAAATATCAAGAGAAAATCCTTCTACAGAAGTAAAAGATAAAAACGTCTTTTTCCAACAAGGCGGTCATTATGTAGGCACAAAAGGCAATTTAAAAAATAAAAATACAATTAAAGACATTTTAAATGAAAGGTATCGTGCTTTCGGTTCGGGCATTGATATTAAAATATTTTTGCTAGTCCCAGGTGGAGCACTTAATAACATTTTAACTCAATATGTCTAAAAACGAGTCTTACATCTCCCAACTCCTCCAATCCCTTTCAATCCCCTTCTATACCGAGTATTCCCCACCTGACCTCTACGGCGTGCGCGGCCGCCCTTATCGTTTTGACTTTGCTATTATTTCCCCTTTTAACGATATAGCATACTTCATTGAAGTCGATGGTGAGCAGCACTTCGCCCCAATCTCTCATTTTGGTGGTGAACAAGCTTATCTCTCAACTCGCTATCGAGATGAACGCAAAGACACCTATTGCCGCGAACACAATATCCCCTTACTTCGTATCCCCTATTCCGCAATACCAACTCTTCAACCTATTGATGTAACCCTTCAATCGCAATATCGACTTTTTTAGGAGTCTACTATGGCCGTTTATTCAAATATTAAACTTTTTGATTACTATGAAGCCAATAGAAGTGCAAAATCTGAACTTGCCGCCCAAGAAGTGCTTGACCTTTTGATGCAAGAAGACAACATAGCCATTGTTTATGAAAATAAAGTTGTTGGCTATGTGCGCAAAAAGCGCAAAGTAAACCGCACTATTTACGGCACAATTTGGATTTCTCCGGATTTTTTAAGTCACACCGCTGCACAAAATTACAGTATCCACGAATATGAAATTTTGCGTGGCATGGGTGGTGACATTATTTCTCTTATTATCCAACCAAGTGAGCAACCCAGCCTCTTGGAGAAGATAAAATATTTCTTTTCAAAACAAAAACCAAAAGTAGAAGACACTTTACCTGATGTTTCTTCTACCTAAACCAAAAGGAGTAAAAATGAACAAGTTTTTAGAACGTCATTTCCATTTGATGGAAAATGGCACAACGTTTAGTAAAGAACTTATTGCGGGATTGACAACATTTGCGGCCATGGCCTATATCATCGTTGTCAATCCAAGTACGCTTACAGGCTTTGGCGCGCCTGGGGCCATGTTTATTGCGACTATTCTTGCTTCAGCAATTAGTACCGCTCTTATTGGGCTTATTGCAAATATTCCATATGCGGCCGCACCTGGTCTTGGCCTGAACAATACTGCGGCCAACATCCTTGCAGGCTATACCGCATATCTAGTTGGTCTTAGTCCTGAGGGCATTATTGCAGTAGTGCTACTTTCTGGTCTTATTAATGTACTTATTACCGTTACTAATATCCGCAAGTACATCATTAAAGCCATTCCCGAAACCCTTCAAAACGCTATTGGCGCGGGCATTGGTATGTTTATTATCTATATTGCACTGTGTAACGTTGGTTTAGTGCATTTCAATTTCGGCATCCCTGCAATTAATACGGCAGTAGATGGAAAATCCCTTGTTGTTTTCCTTTTTGGTTTAGGATTGACAGTTTTCCTTTTGTTAAGGAATGTTACTGGAGCAATTCTTATTGGCATCGTGGCGGCTACCATCGTCGGCATCCCGCTCGGTGTCACAAACTTCTCCATGGGATATAGCATTGGAGAAGCCTGGGCCGCATACGGTGAATGGTTTGGTACGCCTATTACAAAGGGTATTCCCGAGCTTTTCAGCGATGTTCGCAATCTTATTCCTACCCTTATCGGTATTCTTTCCTTCTCCCTCTCTGATATTTTTGATACTATTGGTACTTTTATTGGAACGGGCAAGGTAAGCGGTATCTTTAACGAAAGTGACCTCGATGCTATGGAGAGCGGCTCTGGCTTCGAATCCAAAATGGACAAAGCCCTTTTTGCTGATGCTATTGCTACTCCTATCGGTGCGCTTTGCGGCACATCCTCTACCACTACTTATGTAGAATCTGCTGCAGGTATCGGAGCAGGTGGCCGCACTGGTTTAACTTCTCTTGTTGTGGCAATTTGCTTCTTCTTGAGTCTGCCTTTTGCGGGATTTGTTAGCGGCATCCCCTCTGCGGCGACTGCGCCCGCATTGCTTATCGTTGGTATTATGATGCTGGCATCCTTGAAAGAAATTGAATGGGATAATTTGGATGAGGCCATTCCCGCTATGTTTGCAAGTGTACCGATGGCACTGACCTATGGTATTACCAATGGTATTATGTTAGGATTCTGGGCATATACTTTCGTAAAATTGTGCCGTGGGAAGATTAAAGAAGTACATCCTATTATTTTGGTTAGCGACGTGTTGTTTATTTTGAACTATATGCTGTAACCCAAAAACTTGACTTTTCATACAATTTGTGGTATAATTATAATAGAAAAAAATACAGGATATGGTATTTTCCATATCCTTTTTATTTGGGAGGACTAATGAATAAATTATTGCTTTACGGCTCTGAAGGTTGTCCTCGCTGCGCCGTGTTACGCAAAAAAATGGAAATGTCAGGGATTGAGTTTGAAGAAACTCATGATATAGATAAATTAATGGAATTGGGTTTCCAACAGCTTCCAATTCTGAGCACTGGGGAGGCATATTTGCCTTTTAAAGAAGCATTAGAATATATCAGACATTTGGAGGCAAAATGAATATTAATGTTAGATTAAGCAAAAATTTCGTGCAACAACTTAATAAATTACATGAAGAATATGGTGAAGAATTTGCTGTTTTAAACGGTTTAGGCGATGAACAGCTTTCCTATACTGACTTTATTGATAATTTTATTGATAGTGAAACAGTTGCCGACGCGAGCGTTGATGGTAACGCCAATGTTGGTAGTAAAGATATGCGGACTTTAATGAATGAGATGCCCAAGCCGCATAGAAAATTACTTGCATATAACAAAATTTATTATGAACTGAATAAAAAGTATGGCTTTAAAACGGCTAATGAATGGCTGCGCGCGGAGTGGAATAAAGCACTGTATATGCACGATGCAGATACATCTACTTTTATTCACTATTGTTTCGCTTATGATTTGAAAGATTTGGCAGAAAAAGGACTTTTCTTCCTTGACAATTTCAATGCCGAGCCACCGAAGCACTTATCTACTTTTGTTGATTTTGTTAAAGAATATATCAGTTTTGCAAGTAATAGATCTTCTGGTGCAGTAGGCCTTCCGAACCTTATCCCTTATATGTACTATTTCTGGAAGAAAGACTGTGAAAATGGCTTTGCAACCAAATCTCCAGAATACTATGCCCGTCAGCAGATTCAGCGTTTTATTTATGCTGTAAATCAGCCCTATGTACGCGATGGAATGCAGTCAGCTTTTACAAATGTCAGCGTTTTCGATAGTGAGTACTTAGATGCATTGTTCGGTGGCGCAGAATTCCCTGATGGCAGCTTTATGGTTGATTTTCTTGATGAAATTAAAGAATTTCAGAAAGTTTTCATGGAAGTTGTTGCGGAAATTAGGCAGCACAATATGTTTACTTTCCCAGTTTTAACAATTTCTTTACTCCGTAAAGATGGGAAATTTGCAGATGAAGAATTTGCTAGATGGGGTATTGAGCATAACCGCAAATGGAGCGATAGTAACCTTTTCATTGACGATAGTGTTACAAGTCTTTCAAACTGCTGCCGTTTAAAGAGCAATATTGATGACTTAGGCTATTTCAATAGTATTGGCGGTACGGCCCTCAAGGTAGGTAGCGTAAAGGTGTCTACTGTAAACCTTGCACGCCTTGCGTTAGAGCACAAAACAGAACAAGAGTACCTAGTTGCTCTTCGGGATTTGGTAGAACTTGACTGCAAAGTCCTTGATGTAGTGCGGCATATTATCCAACGCAATGTAG